>Ga0302271_10002768_pt1 | contig 15458 bp, 7 predicted proteins | sample III_Bog_N1_1_FD_198767 | JGI IMG/M metagenome (GOLD analysis project Ga0302271, IMG submission 198767) | Peat permafrost microbial communities from Stordalen Mire near Abisko, Sweden - III_Bog_N1_1 | ecosystem: Environmental > Terrestrial > Soil > Wetlands > Peat | place: Sweden: Abisko... | reverse complement strand
GGAAATGCACCTTGTAATATTAATATCCCCTCCCCCCCCCCTAACATAAATAATAAAATCATGGTATTTAATGCCTCCTCTTTCTAACTTTTTTCACTTGAAATCAGTGAGCCTTATCGACAGATTTAGCATAATTAAACAAAAGAAACAAATTATTAAATAAATAAAAAATATTCAACGCAGAATTTTACAAGAGTATCCGGTAAGATTACAATATGGAGTAGACAGCCCTTACGTGCAAGACACATAACTAGCAAGCATGTGCTATTTTGTTCAGCTCGAATGCAAGTTCTTCGCTGCTGAAGTGTATTATGTGCGTTGTTGCTGAAAATCTTAATCCCCAAGAACTCATACCTCTCCCAATCATATTAAATAAGGATTGCTCAGATTTTTGCCCTGCCTTATTGTAACTTGAGACTAAATAACAGCAGGAAAAACTAAAATTTCTTTAAGAAAATTGCAGACCTGAAGAACTAAACAACTTAAGAAAATAAATAGGCAAATTCTTTGATAATTTCAAAGAGCAAATCATTGAGAAAATCAACATCCAATAGAAAAAAGAACTGCTCAAGATTGATGCCCTTGAGCAGCAATACACAATGATATTTTAACTTTGCAAAGCTGCGACTTAAACTGACGATATTGAGAAGATACTCAAGAGTTCCTATTAAAATCAAGATATATTAAACGAATAATTGAGAAGCTTATTTTTGAAAATGAAATCAGAAATGCCTTCAAGATAATAGTAAATAATTGAAGATTTAGAATTCCTACAATAATTCAATCAAAAGTCATCAGAATAGATTCAAAAGGCAGTTATTGATCTTTTAGAAGGTCTTGTGCTTATCGAAGAGAAAAATTAAGGAGATATTAGAGAGCTTGAGTTAGTCAAATCAACCATTGAATAAACAGTATAAGCAGTCATCAGCAAAAACTCTTCAGGATACTAAGTGATTAAAAATTCAATAATAGGGAGAGTAGTGCTTTACAGTAATTTCATTTTAAATCCTAAAGAAAAGTATGAACTTCTTGTCGATGTAACTAACTCAAAAAGTCCATATAGAGGGTTTCAGTTAATAGGATTAGTAGATGATTTAACAAAGGATTCTAAACCTCTTCATTAAGTAGCACTTGCATTTTGCAGTTGCATCACAGAGTATGGCTGCACAAAGAAGATAAAAGGAGAGTAATTTATGAGAACTCTCTAACAGAAAGATAGATTCCAAGTCTAAATCTCTATCTGTTTGGAAGACAGGACCTTTGTTGCCTGTGATTACCCAGAAAGAAACAGTATTTATTCTATCCCATAAGAAAATATTATTCTAGCTAATAGTTATCGACTAGGAGTTGAAATGTATCAGCCAGATCAAATAGAAATCTTGTCATTCAAAAAAGTTCCTTTTTTTGATACAATTTTTTGATTTAAGCCACAAGTATTCAAAAAAAATATCTGAGTATGAGTTATTATGATTATTTTCTTTGTTGCCAGTGTTTGTTTTGAAAGTTTAAATAACCTAATTATTATTAATAACTAATGCTTAATTTCTTAATAATTGACAACTACTATTGGTTACACAAAGCCTTAATTATTTCTTAACTTAAAAGAACTTGGAATATTTTGGGATTTTTCTTATAATTTTAAAAAAGGGGGGAATTTTAAAAAAATGCACTCTGAAGTATTTTTTCTATTCATTGAAAATCTTTATCAATATTTTTTCTTTATTATTTTTTTTCCCTCCCTAAAAAATAATAAAATCATTGAATTCAATTAAATACCTCTTCTTTCTTTCTATCTTTAATCACTCGAAAACCTTGAGGCTAAATCAACTGCTTTATCATCGTCGAAAAGAGAAATAAATAATTAAATAAAAAATTATTATTCAACGCAGAATTTTACAAAAGTATCAGATAAGATTACAACAGACCCATAACTAGCAAGTATGTGCTATTTTGTTCAGCTCGGATGCAAGCTCTTCGCTCCTGAAGTGTATTATGTGCATTGTTGCTGAAAGTATTAATCCCCAAGATCTCATACCTCTGCCAACCATTCTAAATAAGGATTGCTCAGATTTTTGCCCTGCTTTATTGTAACTCAAGTCTAAATCACAGCAGGAAAAACTGAAATTTCTTTAAGAAAATGGCAAGCCTGAAGAATTAAACAATTTAAGAAAAAAAATAGGCAAATTCTTCGATGATTTCAAAGAATAACTCATCAAGAAAATCAATACCCAGTAGAAGAAAGAACTGCTCAAGATTGATACCGTTGAACAGTAATACTCAAAGATATTTCAACTTTGCAAAGCTGCGACTTAAACTGAAGAAATTGAGAAGATAATCAAGAGCTACAATAAGAATCAAGATAGATTAAATGAATAATTGAGAAGCTTATTTTTCAAAATGAAATCAGAAATGCCTTAGAGGCAATTAGAAATAATTAAGGATTTAGAATCATTAAAATATTTCAATCAAAAATCATCCGAATAAATTCAAAAGGCTGTTGTTGATCTTTTGGAAGATCTAAAGTTTATCGAAGAAAAAAATTAAGAAAATATCAAGAACTTAGATAGTTTGAGTTAGTCAAATCGGCAATTGAATAATCAGCCTCAGCAGTAGTTAGCAAAAACTCTTCAGGATACTAAGTGATTAAAAATCCAATGACAGGGAGAATAGTGCTTTACAGTAATTTCATTTTAAATCCTTAAGAAAAGTATGTACTTCTTGTCGATGTAATTAATTCAAATAGTGCATAAGATAGAGGTTTCCAGTTAATAGGGTTAGTGGATGAAATCACAAAGGATTCTAAACCTCTTTATGAAGTAAAACTTGCATTTAGCGGCTACTACATAGAGTACGGTTGCACAGAGAAGATAAAAGGAGAGAAATTCATGAAAACTCTCTAGCAGAAAGATAGATTCCAAGTCGAAATATAAATCTGTTTGAAAGATAGGACCTTTGTTGCCTGTGATTACCCAGAAAGAAACAGTGTTTATTCTATCCCATAAGAATCCATTATCACAAGCAACAGTTATAGACTAGGTATTGAGATGTATTATCCAGATCAAATTGAAATCTTATCATTCAAGGTAGTTCCTTTTTTTGAGAAATTTTAATGAATAAATTCATAAGTAGTCAAATTTTCTGACATGAGTATGAGTTGTTAAGATTTTTTTCTTTATTTCATATTTTTAATTTGAGAATTTAAATAAGCCAATTATTGTGAATACCTAATGCTTCATTTCTCAATAATTACCAACTACTACTATTTATAACAAAACCTTAATTATTTCTTAAAATGAAAAGACTTGTAATTAGCTTGGTAATAATTGAATATTTATAAATATTAAGACCCTGCATTTCAAGAGACCCATATCATATATTTAGGCATATTACATCCCTAAAAAGTAACTCTATTAAAAAAAAGAAAAGATCTTTTGAACAAAAAATAATATCAATTGCATGATAAATTTAAAGGCTATTTATTGTTGTTTTTAATATGGAAACATCTTTGTTCTGCTCGAACTAAAGCAGTTCTCTATTAAAGTGTGTTGTAGAAGAAAACCTTAGTTTCAAAGAACTCATTCCTTTATCAAACATCTTAGATGATAATTGCTTAAATATTTGTCCTGCTTTATTGTAATTTGAGTCTTAAAAACATCTTCAAAGCCTGAAATTTCTCTAAGAAAATGGTAAACCTGAAGATTTTAATAATTTAAGGAAAAAAATATGCAAATTCTTCGATAATTTCAAAGAACAGATCATCGAGACAATCAACCTTCGGCAAGAGAAAGAGATGATTAAGATAGATATCGTTGAACAATAGTTCATTAAGGCTTTTTAATTTTGCAAAGATGTTACTTAAAAAGAGGATATTGAGAAGATACTCAAGAGTTATCATAACGAATAAAATAGATTAGACGAAGAACTAAGAGAAATCTTTTTAAAAAGGAAACCTACAATTTCTTCTGAGCTGTAAAAACTAATTAAAGATCTAGAATCGTTGAAATACTTAGATTTTAGTCCTTCAGAAAGGGCTCAAAAGGCTGTTGTTGATCTTTTAGTAGGTTTTCAGTTTCTTAAAATGAATAACCAAGGAGATTTTATAGAGTTTGAGTTAGTTAAATCGACCATTGAATAAACAGCCTCAGCAGTAGTTAGCAAAAACTCTTCAGGATATTAAGTGATTAAAAATCCAATGACTGGGAGAATAGTGCTTTACACTCATTTCATTTTAAATTCTTAAGAAAAGTATGTACTTCTTATCAATGTAACTAATTCAAAAAGTGGATATAGAGGTTTCCAGTTAATAGGGTTAGTAGATGATATCACAAAAGACTCTAAACCTCTTCATTAAGTAGCACTTGCATTTTGCAACTGCATCATAGAGTACGGCTGCACAAAGAAGATAAAAGGAGAGAAATTCATGACAAATCTCTTGCAGAAAGATAGATTTCAAGTCGAAATCTCAATCTGTTTGGAAGACAGAACCTTTGTTGCCTGCGATTATCCAGAAAGAAATAGTGTTTATTCTATCCCATAAGAAAATATTATTTCAGGTAATAGTTATCGACTCGGGATTGAGATGTATCAAAGAGATAAAATTGAAATATTGTCATTCAAAGAAGTTTCTTGCTTTTCAGAGTTTTGAGAGAGAAAAAATCATAAAGAACTTTCTTTTCATTGATTATGAGATATTTAGATTATTTTTGTTTGCTGTTTGTGTTAATTTTTCAGTTTTAAATATATTATTTAAGATAATTAATCCAAATTCACAAAATATTCAACTATTCAAATCCATAAAATTGACAGTCTAAATAATAAGAAAAAATAATACAATCAAAATTCCTTATGATGAATTTCTAAGAATGATTCCAGCTCATCGCCTAACAAGACATGAGTCTACTAGTCTATGGACAAAAGACAAGTACTTGACAATTTTGGAATCAATTCGATGAGTTTTCAACCTGTTTCCCAGCAATTACTTTAAGTTGTGATTCCTTTCTTTTCTCTATTATTTATTATTGAACCCTTTTTACACACACTGATTTCCGATCCTCAATCCAAGAAATTCTTCATTAGTATTGTATTTCTTCTTTTAACTTTACTTTACACACACTCTAAAATCGCAACACAATCAAATTGAAATATCCTGAATGTCCTTGTATCTTTCACTTCCTTCAAAAATCTCTATTGGAACTTTTAAATTAATACTTGCACACAAACTCTAAATATTGTCTATTTACAGAATCTCTTGATTAGGAAACTTTGGTGGGAAAGCTGTTCAAATTAGACAAATTTTAATTAACAAGTAAGTTAATAATTTTGACAAATGCATGCTAAATTTCTTATTATTGTCTAGTTTAACCTCCCCCCCCCCTCTCTCTCCCACAGATTGATTGTCTCTTTTTCGATTCAAAATCTCAAAAATGATGTTATTTCGAATTATAAGAAAGAATTCAAAGTTTTTCGTTTGTTTCAAATAGAGGTATGTTACATTAGAAAATCAAGATATTTTCATTTGCTTGTCTGCTTGCTTAGGGGTTGCTCCTTGTTTTGAAAATGTTGTTTGTTACAATTAGATAAGAAAGTTAAAAAAAATGATATTTTTTGTGAATGACTTTCAAGGAATACTATTATATCTCAAAAGCATAACATAGCTTTATATTTTTTGAAATAAAAAACTACATAAATTCAAATGAGTTCAATTAGACAACACGCAGCTCAGAACACACCAAGATAAGCAATCCTTAAGCTTTCATATTACTTTAAATATCTTATGGTTGAGTTTAGGCTTGGAGGGAGTTGAGATTATGAACATAAACAAATAGCAGAGTACTCTAAAAGCAATTCCAAGAGCTAACAGAATAAGGATGTTCTCAACTAAGCTTTCACTGATACCTAGTTCACCTAATGGATCAACTTTTCCAGCATCAAAATTAATTGTCTTGAATTCGTTGAGAGCTGCTGCTTGGAAGCTATATTTAAACATGGAGATGTATTCTATCCAGATAAGAAATTTCGGTACATTATTGGTGTTCACAAAGAACCCACCTAATACCATCATAGGGATTGTGAAGACTGGTAGCACAGCCATTGCTACATCTAGTTTTGGGACCAATACAGAAACACATAGTCCATAAGAACTTCCATAGAACTAAGTGCAGATCATGATAATATTCAAAATTATGAATATCGAAAAATCCGAATCATTCAAACCCATAGAGTAGTATGTCATGACAGTCAAAACGATAGGATAAATCAACTGGAAAGGTACTTCAGCCATACTTTTCCCCCAGAAATATGGACCAACACCATATGATTTACTAAGCCTTTCTCTGATGAAAAGTGATCTCTCAGAAGAGAATGTCGTGATAGATCCTTGAATTGCACCGAAAGCCAATGTAGAAGTAAGGAATTAAAGAACTCCAACTCTATTTTGATACCCAGATAAGCCTGTGCCAAGTGGCTAGAAAACAATGATACAAATCACACCGAAGACAAGTGATTAGAAGATTTTCATAAGTGTATCCATAGGATTTCTGATTTACGCTAAGAATGACCTCTAAAAGAGCAAAAAAAACTACCTTCCTTTGCTGACATTGAAGCTGTCATCGTTCTTAGAAAGTGCAAAATCAACAGATGGTTTGTTTTTTACTGCCATGGGAGATTCATTGTAAGTTGTCAGTAATTCACTAAGTCTTTTTTCAAAGAGTAGTGCTATTTCTTAGTCACTAACAGATTTCTGTCCTTTTTAAGCTAATTCAACTTAAAGTCCATCTGGATTCATCAGTTTCATGTAGTAATCAGACGGATTGGAGAACGCAGGAATTGTAAATCCTCTTTCATGAAAGTAATCCACGGAATCTTTGGATGCCCCTTGATAAATGATACTACCTTTGCAGATCAATATTAATCTCTCAAAGGAGTTAAAGATTTCCGAGGAAGGCTAATGGATTGTCGACATAACATTTACTCCTCTTCGACTCAATATTTTCAAGAGTTCTACAACTTACAAAGCAGTCGAACTATCTAGTCCTGTAGTTGGCTCATCTAAGAACAACATTGAAGGATTCGTTAGTAGTTCTACTCCGATGGATGTCCTTTTCCTTTCTCCTCCTGAAATACCCCTAATTAAGGAATTACCGACTTTAGTATTTTTACATCGAGTTAATCCTAATTCTTTGATTAACCTATCAACTCTTTAGATCTTCTATTTATCAGAAAGATTCTTTAATCTCAAGTCTGCAGTCAGCTTAAAGGCCTCTGTTTTTATAAATCAATCGCATAAAATCACCCAGTAAATAAACCCTTAAAATTATTACCTGTAGGTGTGAATGTAGCTAAGAGAATATCATCTTACATGACATATGCAATTTAATTCGAGTATTCATCAATATCATGGATTTCTTTCCCATTCAGAATCAACTCTCCTGTGACTTCTACATTTGTCCCTAAAATTCGACCAGAAAGGAAATTCAATAGAGTAGTCTTACCACAACCTATTAGAAATATTTTTTATTCAAAAAACATTATTAAAGAAAAAAGTCATTTTTAATAGCTTCTTGAGTGTATATCGATCCATACCTGATGGTCCAAGAATAGCAGTGAACTCTCCAGGCTTGACACAGCCACTGATATTATTCAGAATATGTCTTCTTTCGAAAGACTATTTTTTCTTTCCAACTGAATCGATTGTATTTTTCTTTACTTGAATATCAACTTTAAGATTCTTCCAAATAATCTCGATAGGATTAGGAGTGTATGAATCTTTATTATCCGATCCAGCGATTGTTTCATCCAAAGAGATCACTGCTTTTGATGGATAAACGAATTTCTTTTCTTATGCATTCCTAGGATTTTTATTCATTAGAGTTTCAGTTTCTAATGGATGCTTCAATCCAGGTGAATGTGCCTCTTAGTTTGTATCTGTCTCATGGGCGAATTGATCCAAACCAGTATTGGATTAAACATTTTGAGTTTATTGCATGGAATTCAACTTTAAGAATATTTTAGTCAAGTTTTGGAAAAAAAATATTTATGTTTAGAACTATGTATTCCTTTAACAGCCCCATTTAACCTGAATAATAAACAATTCAATATTTTAATTCCACTGTAATCAGCTCGATTGTGCGGATAACTAAATTTAATTACCACAGCTATCTAGTTCTGCTGGGATAACTGCATTATTCAGAAGTTTACATGGGTTTTAAATTAATTAAATGCATTTTACTTTGAAACTTTATTACATTTATGGAAGACCACAAGATGCTAAGTATCTTGTATTAGTAGTTTAGAACTGTTGAATGCATTTATTTCAATTATTAAAGGATGTATTATGTATTTTTTAAGAGATATTTCTTGATTTTCAGTTGAAATTCAGTTTTAAATACAACTATCAACTTGAATCATTGAGAAAACTATGAAATAATTATTGTTGTCTAGTCTTTTTCAGAAAAACAGACGAAATTAAGGATTATTGTAATAATAATGATAAAAGTGAAGAGCTTTATTAAAAAATGATGCAATAAAAAAATATGCTTCTGTTCAGTTAATGAATGAAATAAACTTGATTTCAAAGGACTTACATTGTTTTCTTGTTTTTCTCTTTTTTATGGCTTAATGGGCAAAACGATGCATAGTACTTAGAAAAGCGATGATGGTGAAGACATATTCAAAGGGGATTGATCTACAATATTAATAATAATAATACATTATTGAGCCAGCTTGCATTACGTTTTGATTCCAAATTTTTTTTAAATCTTCTAATCTGACAATAATTCCCCTAAAAATAGGCAATCTTGACAAAATCATTTGGCAACTTGTATTTTTATTGGCTTATTATATAAAACATCTATAAAAATAAAAAAGCTAAAGGGAGATCCATAAAGTTAAAAAGCAATCATCAATTATTTTTTTAATTAGAACGAATTCTATCAATTAATTGCCAAATTTGATACTGTATTCTTAGTAGACATAATCAAAAACAACTATTCACTTTTCTTTTTGATTGAAGAAAACTCAATTTTCAATTACTCGCAATGATTTCATTGATACTTACTTTACTAAGTTCAACCTTTTCTAGGCTAATTCTACATAGATTCCATTTTTAGTCTTCAAAATTCCTCAAGAAAGATCATAAGAAAACAAGAATAAAAGCATTAATTGAAAGCTATCAAAATTTCATTGCTATTACCACCTTTTTAGTAATCCTATTATTTTGTAAATCATTTATTCTTTTGTGTTTTTTCCATTTCTTATTCCAAAGATACAATTTGAATCCCTTTTCATATTTTTGAAATTCTAAAATCAATCAAATACAAGTGCAGCCAATACAAAAAAACTAAACAACTTAACATGTGATCCATATAATTAGTCCTCTTTCTTATGAGTACAACCTTAAAATCTAAATTCAATAATATTTACCTTCTAAAAAACCACCCAAACGTTTGAACAACAGAAATAATTTAAAAAGGAAATAATGAAAAAATAGAACAAAGTTTATTTTACTTTTTTATACAAAAAGTACAAACATAAATAGCTTATAAATTCGTTTAACTAAATATCTTTATCTCCCCATTCTCACATACTTTCATCGAATTCTTTGACGGTGACGGCATCCAATATCGTGATGCTGTTACTTGGATTGCAAAGCTAAAAACACAAATAGTATCTCTCATCATCTCTAATCCTTTTATGCGCCTTTGTCAGGCTGACTACCTTGGAGTACTTCGGGTAATCAGCTACTTTGAAAACATGTTCCTTGAGATGAATCCTTAGTTGCAATAGTTTCTCTCCAATTTTTTCTTCGCCATAATTCGTGAAAAGCTGTCCACCACGGACTTCAGTTACTTCACCACCGAAATACTCATTATAAAACAACTTTAAGTCAGCCTCGTCTTTAGTATCATTTTGTGCAAGTCCTACACACAAGCAAGGATATGAATTCGTATTGCTGAGTTTAAGTGTGATGATGTATTTTTCATCTTATTAAAGAGGTTCTTCTAAATAACAACCCACCCATTGTCTATTTGGGTCATTGCAGGTTAAGGTAATCTATCCTTTGTCGTTTGAATCTTCATTGTTTCTAGTGATTCCCATGTATTTAACTGAATCATGGTATTCTTTTTGAACCGTTAAATAAAGCGATTCGAGGATAGACACAGGCTTGTAGATAATTTGAGGAAGTAATGATTTTACTTAAGTAGTATTCTTGACACCTTCAATTGATATTTGGTATTGCTATTAATCTGATTAGTTCTGTGATAGATGTTGGTCTTGCAATGATTTCAAGATACTCTAGCATTTAAGTCTCTCTTCAATTTAATGCTACTTTAGTATCTTCTCTTCCTGTGAAAAATAGTTAGAATTATTACAAAATATAGCATTATTTTAAGATATCCTCCATTTATTTTTCTTATTTTGGTTACTTCTAATTGTTTTTACAGTCTTTCAACTGTTTCTTCGAGTAGTAAAATCTAACTGTCCAAAATATCTATAGATAATTGCTTTGATCTTTTTTCTTCCTATGAGAACACGAATAAGAAACAGATTAATTTTATTTGAAATTCATTTTTATTTCTATTTTACATCGAATTCATGTCTAAAATGTTCAGCAGATTTGGTCAAGGATTCAATTTGAAGTAGTAGCACTGTGTTCTCCTCCTTGAAAAAAATAATTATGTAAAATATATGCTTAATTGTACTTAAAATAGAATAAAAGTTTTTGTACAATTGAGGCTGACTAAATCAATCTGGATGCCACATTGATTTAAGGAGGATTAGAGGTTGAGAACATGTTCAAATGAGTAAGTAAATTCACAATCAGATTCTGTACTTCCTTCGGTTGGATTAATGAAAACTGGTTTTCCAAAAGTTTTAATACCTGATAATTAGACTAAACAAGCATTTTATTTTCCTCAGAATATTTCATGTGAGTCTCAATGAATTCCTTTAATCGATTCTCTGGTTAATTCTCATTACTAGACAAAAAAGATGTTTTTATTGTTGATTTTAATTCTTCTACTTTTGAAAGTTTCTTGTAAGTATCCAAGGTTATTTGGAATCTTTCAGAGAGCAAGCTCATTTTAGCTTTTTACTCTATTTTAGCCTTATCCCAAGCGACGTCAAATGTTTTCTTTAGCTCTTGGAAATATTTTTCATAATCTTGTTTAGCACTCGCAATCGATTTTCCCATGGATTTCAGATTCTCAACTAGCTATGTGTCATGGAAAATAGTCGAAGTCAAAAATATATTCTCAAAGGAAGAATCCTCATTATCATTAAGGAGCTGACGAATAGAAACTAGCTTATCAGATTGAATACTGAATTCTTGCTTACATGTCATGCAAATCCTTGGGTTTGGAGTGCTGAGACTCAAATCTATGTAATCGCAGTTTTATTCCTTGTGAATAGGGCATTTTTTAGATAATATTTGCTCAATCTGAGTGGTGATATAGTCCATTCCTTAAAAGTGATATTGCTGTGGTTTTCTTTAAGAACTAAGATATTTATCTATTATTTATCAATTTCGCGCAAATAATAATCTTAAGCTGATTTCACTGTGTGGGGGATTTCATTTTGAGCTTATTATTTTTATTAAAATCAAAAAAAAAAACACAAGTTAATGCTACTACTAATAATAAGGAATAGTACTAGTAGCATGGAGATTATCTTTCAACAAAGAGCTCAACAATCTTTGCATAGCATTTCTTATCAAGCTGATTGTCTAAATGTTTTGTAGTGTAAATTTATTTTTGTTATCAATCTTCAAATGATATATCAAAGGGAAAGTTAAAGTTCAAATAAAAAACTGAAATATTCAATAATAAGTATTAATAAGGATTATGGATACTCAAGGCGACGGCAGAGATGGTGATGACGTTGGTAATGATGATGATAATAATTCAAAGAAAAAAATAATAAATATTTATTGAAACAATAAAAATAGAAAAAAAATTAATTAAAAGAAATCTTAACAACAATATTAATTACAGTTGGTTTGATATCTATCTGTCAGAGCTTTGAGCTAATTTGTAGTAAAATTATTAGTTTACTGCTAAATCAAATAATTGCTGATTTTAATTAAAGTTATGATTTTCTTAATTCCAAATTGCATATTATTATTTTAGTTATTTTTAAATGAAATTTAAGATATTTTGTTTATTTTTCCCCAAATAGAGTAAATTGTATAAAATGCATTATGTGATTTAGTTTAAATGACATAAATATCATAAATATATTATTAATCTTGAATTTCTTTGTTTTTGTAATCAAATGAATGGAAAATATTATCAAAGAAAGGAAATTTTGAAATCATAAAAAAATGAATTCATGGATTTATTAATGAACTTTCTTTCTTCTTTGAGTTTGAAAGGAAGTAGTTGCAAATTGTGCTAACAAAATACACTTAATGTTAGTGATTTATTTGATTAATTAGATTTAGCATTTTGGGATATTAAAGAAAAGAAAAAAGATATCCGATTAAAAACAACAGAAGTAAAATTTAGATATTTGTAAAATATAGTGAATAAAATCATGGAAGATCTTGCTGGATAAATTGCAAGAAATATTCAAAATGGAGGGTTTAAATATACAAGTGTTCAGGAGTTTATTTAAACAAATAATAAATCCAAGAAATGTTAATTTTCTGAGTTCTCTTATTTAGGAGGTGGTACTGTTTCTCTAGTGCTTAAAGCTAAAAGGAATGGAAGTTAAGATGTTGCTCTTAAAGTAGTAGAATACGAAAAGAGAAGTCTATCATGAATTCAAGCTGCGAAAAGATAACACAGTGTTTTTAAGGACTTACTAATAGCTAGTATTTTGTCAAAATATATGACTAATTCGACTTGGTGGATGAGAAAAATGAAAATCACGAAGTGAGCGATACTTTGGATAGATTTAAGTGAAGCTCAGTAAATTCAGTCATGCTGCAATGCTTCAATATGATCCTGCGTTTAATGAAGAACAACTTAAAAATGATAGTATTTACGTCCCGCCGTTCAATTGTATTAAAGAAAAATAGAATAAAGAACCCTCTTCGATGTGCTATTCACAGGGATATAATACAAAATAATTATTTTCTACAAAGAAATCTAATTATTTATCTGTCGGGTTAATTCTTATTCTTCTCGATAATTATTTAACAGTTCCAGAATCGCAGATTCTCAAGGATTTATTGCCTTCATCTTGCACTCAAAATATGAGTTGATCAGAAATAGCTCGATTTACAAATAAGCTTTAGAATTCCTAGAATTTTAACAAAGAAAACTATCAAATAACGCTTTTGTTGATTACATTAGACTATCTCCAAAGTATTCCGCAGTCTTGGATTACCCTTTTGGGGAAGATTTGAAATAGAATATTTGTCTTGATATCAAAAATATCAGTGAATAAAATTAAAACCAATGCTTAAGCAATCTTAGCAGTTTCTCTAATCTCGTTAGTTTATCATTTGATTTAACATAAAAAAGCAATTTAATGAATAACATAAAAGACCAATAATCTCTGTAAAAATTTTTCTTGCATTCAAAAAAGAAAAAATAATAAAAGGTAATAATAAATAGATTATGAGCTTTTATTATATTTGTATTAGTTTTAAATTTGATATTCTCTTTCATTTCAAATATTTATTTCCTTTATTTATGGAATACCCTGTATATAAGATTTATAAATTAATCACTTCAAAATGCTTCAAGGAAGTATTTAACCTTTCTGGCCATTATACTATGGTAAATCTTACTGAATCCAGAAAAGTGAAGCTTTAATTAAAATTTATTTGAAATTGTTAGCAGGGGAATAGTTATCTGATGATTTTTGTGAAAAAAAATAAGGTCCATAATAAATGTAAAGCTTTGGTGAGTTTTTTTATTTAATATTTCTGAGAATTCGATTATTCAAAAACGTTTGCAAATTAAAGAGGATACTTTCCTTTCATTTCTGAATAAACTACAATCAATAATCCTTAGAATTAATAAATTGTTTATTTTAAACAAATAGTAAATAAAGCTGTTTAGATGTTCAACAATTGAAGTTCGTTATTTGTACATTATGGTAAATTTGAGAATAAGGTATAGAGTATTATTTTCTAATAATGATAATTTCTATTAATAATGATGAACATTTAATATGAAAAGGTTACAATGCTTCCATTCTTTCACTTCCATATCTCTTTTGCTTATTTTCAAATAGCTTTGAATTTCTTCTCATTGAGTTTGGGCTTAGAGGGAGTAGAAATGAAATGCATTGCGATCAGGGCAATAATTCTAAACCCTACTCCAAGTGCGATGAGGGCTATTATATTAACAAAGATGCTATCGCTGAGTCCAAGTTCGGTTAATGGATCTGTCGTGCCGGAATCAAAATTGAGCGTATCAAATTCATTAAGAGATGCTGCTTGGAAGCTGTATTTGAACATGGAGATGTATTCAATCCAAATGAGATACTTTGGAATATTGTTTGAGTTGACGAAGAACCCTCCTAACACCATGAGAGGGATGACTAAAATCGGAATCAAGGCCATTGCCACGTCTAGTTTAGGGACGATTACTGAAATGCAGAGACCATATGATACTCCGTAGAAATAAGTGCAGATCATGATTAAATTACAGACGAGAAAATAGGAAAATTTCTGGTCATTCAATCCGACACTATAATAGACGATCACGACGAGAAGAATTGGATACATGATTTAAAAAGGGAATTCAGCTAGATTCTTCCCCCAGAAATAAGGACCAGTTTCGTAGGATTTACTGAGCCTTTCTCGAATGAAAAGAGATCTTTCTTGAGAGAATGTGCTTAAAGATCCTTGGATAGCTGCGAATGCGAGAGTTGATCCTAAAAATTGTAAGACACCTACTCTGTTTTGATACCCTGATTTCCCTGATCCTAAAGGTTAGAAAACCACTATGCAACAGATACCAAAGATGATTATCTAAAACGTTTTCATGAGGAAATCCATTGGGTTTCTGATTTATGATATGAATGCACGTTTAAAGAGAAGCATGAATTACAAAGGAGGAGAAACATTGAAGCTGCCATCGTTTAGAGCTAGCTCAAAGTCGCATGAAGGCTTATGGTCAATAGCCATGTCTGATTCTTAGTAATTAGTGATGAGTTCACTGAGTCTTTTTTCAAACAGTAAACTTATTTCATGATCACTGACTTCTTTTTGTCCTTTCTAGGCTAGCTCCACAGAAAGTCCTTCTGGATTCATGAGTTTCATGTAGTAGTCAGATGGGTTAGAGAAGGATGGGATAACAAATCCTCTTTTATGGAAATAATCCACAGAATCTTTTGAGGTTCCTTAGTAAAGAATGTTTCCCTTGCAGATCAAAATCAATCTCTCGAAGGAATTGAAAATCTCAGTGGAAGGCTGATGGATTGTAGACATAACATTGACTCCTCTGCGACTTAGAACTTTGAGTAATTCTACGACTTGTAAAGCAGTAGAACTATCTAGTCCT
>Ga0302271_10002765_pt1 | contig 15478 bp, 13 predicted proteins | sample III_Bog_N1_1_FD_198767 | JGI IMG/M metagenome (GOLD analysis project Ga0302271, IMG submission 198767) | Peat permafrost microbial communities from Stordalen Mire near Abisko, Sweden - III_Bog_N1_1 | ecosystem: Environmental > Terrestrial > Soil > Wetlands > Peat | place: Sweden: Abisko... | reverse complement strand
ACCCCAACCCCAACCCCAACCCCGTTTTTATTTACATTAAAGAATAGTTGAACAAAGTAATGACAGCTTTAATAAGTTATAAATTAATAACATTTCAAACAAAGCTAAATTACTATTCCTATGCTAATGCTCTCTTAACAACAACAGCAATTGATGATAAACTTATATTTACATTATTAAAAAGTCCCTCCAATCAAAACAAGTCTCGGAAATTAACTCTACTTAAAAGTCCTTAATAATGTCTTATTTTCCCATCAAAATACTAATAATTTTCTTGAAACGTGCTTGCTTTATGATGAATGGAATCAGTTAGAAATATTAAAAATTATCTTTTTATTAAGTAGAAAAAAAAAGAACAAAAAAGAATTTTAAAAAAAAATCAATATTTCTTTCAGTAATGAACACTCAAGGTACGTCTTTTGAGCCATAATCACCAAATAAATCATATGCCAGTGTTGCGGCTGGACAATCTAACACATTAGGGCTGGAAAAGCATGTCAAACACATATTTATGCAAACTTAAAATACCATTGTTACTCTCAATGAAGAACTGGAAAACTAAAAGAAAACTAATGAGGATTTACAGTGGAAAATGACTGATCTCAACTCACAAAAGAGTTCCTTACAGACAAAGACGAAGAACTTAGAGCAAGAATTGAGAGACTAGAAAATCAAAGTGGAAGATCTCCTAAAGAATAAAAACGACTACAAAGCGTAGATCTTGAGTATGAGAAAGGATCTCTAAAATATCAACGATGATTGGGAGAATAAACGGAAGGAATTGTTGCATTAAATTAACTAACAGCGTGAGTAGTAGATACAGCTCGAAGATGAAAGGAATAGAGAGAAAAATGCTTTTGAGTAAGCTTCCAGATAATATCAACAGAAAATAGAGTCGATTTCGAACTCTGTTAAGTCAACAAATGCAGAAATAGCTAAATATCAAAGTCTCATTGCTAAGCTCAAGGAAAGAGAGAAGTTCTCTATGGACACCATAATGAATGAGACTTTTAAGTTCAAGGAATTCTTAGAATCACAAGTCCCAGAAAACATGCATGGATCAGCTGAAGAAGAATCAGGAGCTTAATGAAAAGAGTGAATTTAATTTAATTAAATTACAAGAAATAAAGGAAGACAATTTCTATTTTGTTTGATTAATTTATGTTTAATATTTTACTTTTTTTACACTTTTCATAGAAATTCTTTTGTTCTTTTGGGCATTTTCTTTAGTAACTATTCCTAAAATGGGTATTAACCCTTGTTATTTAAAAAAAACAACAATTCCATTGAAATTCTAACCATTCTTCTTTTGCATTAATTTCTAAATTTCAATGAATTTCAGAATGATTTTTCATCTTTCATAGAATAAAATTATCCAAAACCCATCCTTTTAAATTAGCAATTCTAAAAATGCACATAACTTTTTACATATTTTTGGGATAATTTGAACTCCTTTTATTGAATAATTTTACAATTCAATCTTCTGTTGGTTTTTATTTTTATTTATTTTTTAAATTTATCTTTATTCATTTCTCTCTATTTCTCTCTCTCTTTTTCTTTTTTACATTGAAGTGACAAAAAATACTTAAAACTTATGTATTTTTTAAAAAGAAATTGAAGCAAAACAAATTTGAATAAAGTAACAAAATAGTACTTTATTTTCGAAAATAATAAAACGATTGAGCTGAAATGAGTGAATCAACAAATAGATATGTATCTTACGTAAGTTGTTGGTGTGATAATCTTAAAAACTGATTGCTTCTGCCAACATCTCTTTGGGTCTTCTGTACATCAGTTGAACAGCAAACGAGCGATTTTTTTAAAAAAATATACGGCATGGTTTCATTAACAACATAATGAAAAATAATTATTGCAACGGACTGCAATAAGTTTAAACCTTTTGCACCAGTTTTTATGCAGTCCGTATAAAAGCAATATGGGGGATAACTATAACAATAAAGTTTAGTAGTTTAAAAAGTCTTTCTTTTTCGCTCGTTTGCTAGAGTTATTCAATTGAATACTAATTTTATTTATTTTTCCCTTTTTGATTTGTGATTTTATCTTTTAAAATATTGGGTTTCATAATTTATTTTTAATTATTTTCAATTTTTTATTTGTATTTTAAATTATTTATCCCTTTTTCTTCCCACCTTTGAGGCTATCATATGAGAATCATTTCCAGATGTCAGGGTTTTAAATATTTTGGAGCCTTCAATGAAGATTTGAATTTTCAAATTGAAGTTATGCTGCAGATATGTGATATTTTTCAGAAATGTATCTGATAGGGAAAGAAATATTCCTATTTCATTTAAAATGATAATAATTTGGTAGAGGCTATTTATTCATAGATCTCATAAATGAATTCAATAGGGAGATAAAAAACGTGTTAGAAAAATGTTTATTAGAGCTTCTTGGAAAGAAAAAGGAATGTAAAGGTTATTTCTTTTGAAGTAATCTACAATGCTGTACTTTTCCCTTTTGGATTTTCCTCGCTTCGCATATTGAATATGGCAATTTCAATAAAATAAAAAGGATTTGAATAAGAAAAGCAAATTTCCTAATAAATACATAGTTACATTGCCAATAATCTTTTGAAAGTCTTAAAAAAATATTCTCTGAAATATGTATGTTTTCATTGTATTTTTAACATCGTATTAACTAGCTTTCACACTAAAATAAACAACTTTTTGTTCTTTATCTCAAGCATTCAATATGAAGAAGCAAATTATGACTAAAATATTGATAATTGGGGAAATATTCTTGGCATAGGTTTCAACCAGTGCATCGCTGGGAGTTGTAAAAGATATCGATCGAATTTTATCATCTGTCATTGTCAAGTACGTTGTCCCAGAAACTGCAACTCCGACGTAGAATACAGTGTAGCTAGTACTGGGTTGAAGACCAGAAAGGCGCAAAACCCAAGGAACATCAACCTGATTTGGAAAGAAAGTTAAGTAACAAAGAGTGAATAATGAAACGTTAAAACAGAGGAGAATAAATAAATGAAAAAACAAAAAGCAATTCCTTATTCATCTAATTTATCTATATTTTTTCCAGTTTTACTGGAAAGACAGCTGAGGCAACTGCATTTGGGAAGATATTATCCTCATCGAGTCCTTTGAATATCTAGTAGGCAGATGGTTTTGATGGTGCGTCATAAGTCAAATAGTCTGTTCTTGTAGGATCTGGTGAGGAAAGTGAATTCAACGTGCAGGCTACTGAAAGTGTATTGAACGATTGTAGTGAGCAAGTATGAAGTGCAGTACTCAAGTATCTGACTGATCCAGTGTATGCAGTTTCAAGATTTGGATATGTGTACCTCGGATTAGTGAGCACAACAGCATAAATTTTCCCTGCGAATTTCAAGCCAACGTTCTTTATGTACGCAAAATTTGAGCTGATCTATCCCATCGTTGGAGCAGTGGAGTTATTGATCCAGAGTAATTAGCTTTAGGTTAAGCTAATAGAGCCAGAAGAAGTACCTCCTAATGTTGTATCAGTGAAATTTAAACTTCCTGAAGATTGATTACCATTGTAATCTTCTACATAGATGTGAGCGATAAACTCAAAGCCAGAGGGCAATCCTATGTTAAAAATCATAAAAAAATAGCAGTGAAAAGTGAGTGGGATAGTCTTTTTGAGAAATTATGCTATTTGTGTACCTGTGATTGTGAAGGCATACGTGTAATCGGATGTCTTGGCAGTGTATTCAGTGAGAACATATGGACTCCCAAAATAATCTGTTGGATAAATTTTTTCTTTTAAATAAGCGAGAAGAATGCGCGCCGAGTTTTTGAGAGCAACAAAGACGTAAATTGTCGCTTGAGAACTGACTTAGATTTGAAGGGAAAAGCCAGAGCTGGAGACTACATGGTTGGTGTAGTAGACTAGAGGAGTAGACGAATCGGGTTTAGCGATTGTGAAAGTTTAAAGTCTTGGAGAAAGTTAGAATGTTGAAGTTGTTAGTAATTGAGCAGCCATAGTAGCACCGTCTGCCGTCAAGAAAAATACCACTTTCCCAGAAGTTCCTTTGAAATAAATGAGAAAAAGGTTTAGGGATAAATAATTATGCAACATTTATTGAAATTTACCTGTAGTATATGGTCCAACTGAGACCCAGAAGTAGTCAACATTTGTGACATAATTGAAAGTGAGTTTTGTCGGATAAACAGTTAAGTATTTCGGGATAGAACCGAGAATTCTAATGTTCACGTAGAGATTCTCAAAAGGAGCATTTGCGATAGTCACAGCAATGGGGCTGCTTCGGCCACCAGAAGGAACAGTATCAATCGTATCCACAGTGACTTTTATATCCTTATTTGTTGTGAATTTCAAGAAAATAGGTCTAACATTTAGGAACGTAGCTGGTGCACCTGATTTATCCCATTGTATGAACAATTATTGGATTGAGATTGTGTTGGATACACCGATTCTAAATACCGTTGAAGTTGAGCCAATCTTAAAGAAGAAAATAGATTTCAAGAATTAAGAGGGGGAAAACAACCAAAAATGAAAAAAGAAATAACTTAAATATCGTTCTCTTACTGGTATGACAATCGGTTCAAACTGAATTGTGAGAGAATACGTTGCTGAGATGATAGGGCTGATAGAAAGACTCATAGTTTATGCTGAAGCAATTGAGACCGTGATTTCTGATGACCATACTCCAGCTTCAGCATAAATCTTCGGATTATCATTGTTCACTGTAATGAGAGGGCCACTATGAGTGAAACTTGGAGTAAGGAAATTATTCAGATTATTGAATGTCTATTGGACAATCTTCAAGGTCGCGGAAGAGTAAAGTGATACTGTCTAAGATATGGCAATAAAAAAAAAAAGATAAAAAAGATTTGCAATTTTTGCATTATTTTTCTCTTCTTTTTTTACTGGATATCCAGGTTGAACACCTTCGTCATATGGATTTGGAGTATTGCTCATATTGATTTGGATCGTTGTGCTAGCAGCTAAGGAGGTTGAATAAGTGATCTAAATGAGATTACTGGAAACTGAAATCGGTACAGTTGCTGCTCCAGCTGGACTAAATGTCAAGGACTAGGTTGTCCAAAGATTTGTGATATCATACCCATCTTAAAATGAGATATTAGTCTGATCAAAAGAAGCTGCGGCCCCTAGAAGTAGCGTAAAATCATATGTTGTGAGGACTCGTGTGTCTCCTGTACCGATGACAAGATTCTTCATGAATAAAATAGCTGGTGCTGCAATTGTCATCGATGCAGAGGAAGCAATATTGCTGGAATAGCTATACGCATGGGAGTCTGTGAGCATGATAAAACACTTAACCGAAGGTTGAACTCCTGCAGCTGGGTTAATGATTCCAATTAATTGTATTGTGATGGTAGTTGAAGAACTAGATGTAAATGATTTAAGATTTTTCATTTGAATCTACCAATTTCCAACTGTGCATGAAATCGGGCTATTTGCACTTTTCTGCAAATCACTCGATGCACACGACACAGAATCACCAAGATTTGAGGAATAATCATAGGAGAATTCAAACAGAATCCATGTATTTCCACTGGAGGGGGTAAAACAAAAAAGCAAAACAAATTGTTTGTTAATTTTATAAATTTATTCTTTTTTTGTGTTGTTACTCAAAACTGTAATTCGGATAGAGAACAACTGTGTAAGTCGCAGCTTATCCTTCATTGAGAGGTGCGTATGAAAAGCTGCTGACACTCAAAATAATCGCAGATACTCCTGTGGTTGCTTTTCTATTCGTCACAGTGGTTCCCGATTCATCCAAGGTAATTTCATCGTAAATCGTCTTGACTACAACAACACCTGTGCTGAGTTCTGGTCCGATGTTCTTTACATGCGGAATAGAGATAATCACAGGGTCCATTCCATCGACTACATACAAATAATCATCTAATTTTATCACAACAACGGGATATGTTCCAGTCGTATCCAAAGTGCAATCCTTGTATGTTGAGATAGCACCGGAAACCTACAAATGAAAAAAAATGAATCAACAATGATGGAATAGAATTTGAAATTTAAGAAAGAATTACGTTGCATCGAATGTTTGAGTCTAGGAAGTATGTCTTACTGAAATCATTAGGAAATTATAGATTTATCAGTCCCAAAGGCGGGACATCATAATTTGGATAAAACGAGACAGTGTATGTGCCTGGGAAGTTCGTGACTTCTGTGGAAGTAGGCGAAGTTGGATTGCCATTGTCAGGTGAGACCGTAAAATAATTGTAGTTGATGATCCCTGTCGGCAGCTTTCGGAGGATCGTAAGATATCGAACACTTCGATTGTAATCGATAGTTAGATCCTCTTAGGTTTTCGATTTGATTCCAAAGTAATTCGTGATACCAGTAGAAGAAGGGTTCCGGATATCTGAAAAAGAAAAAATTCAGGAAAGAAATTCAAATAGAACATAATTAAAAGTAGGATTTGATTTATCTGATAAATCTAATTGTTTTCATTACGTTTCATTCTCAGATAAATGAGTGTGCCTGCACTGACCGCTTTGACTCCTTTAATCGTGTAGATATTTACACTGACTGACCAATGTGAGGAAGCGATAAGTGGCAAGCTATCATATGATTCTAGCCCGAAGAATACCTCGATTTAGGCTAGCGGAATATTAGAATCAGTTGAAGTGTCTCTTGCGAGATCGTAGAAGTTCGGAGGGAAAATAAGATCGATATTTCCATTTGCAGGGATATCATGCTGAAAGCTAAAGAGAAAATCGAAATTGACGTTGGTACGGAGTGACTCGAAGTACTCACAAGTTACTTTATTTGAGGCTAATTTCCCTGAACTGAAAGCAGTGAACGATTCAAACGTTCCTGTTTCGATAATCATATTTCCAGCGATACTCTTCGTGACTAGGACACCTTCAAAATCAGACGCAAATGTTGGATTGGTGATCCCTGTGAAGTAAAACACATATTCAACGAGTTATGTTATCACCGAGTTAACGTTAAAGAGAATCCATCCAGCCTTTGGATAGGTCTTGCAAGGAATAGCAACTGTGTTTCCAACTCCGATATAGCATTTCAAGCCTGTTTTGGGGAGAATATACTGCATTGGTACAGTTGTCTGTAGCATAGGGAATTGGAAAACAAGAAAATTTCCAGACACAAGTCCTTTGTTAGTTCCTGGAGTGTAGAACACTGAAGTTGTCGATGAAGAGCTGACAGTTGCAGGGTTAAAGACAGGCGCAGGGTTGGATCCATTGCTGGGGTTTTCAGAAGCTGTACTTGAGTTGCAGATGCTGATAGTGATGGGTTACTTATAGACTAAATATTCTTGTCTGAGCTCTGTGATGTAGACCTCGAGGATGATAGTCAGTACACTCAGAGTCAATGAGGGGTTCTTGAAATCCGGGAAATGAATCTCAATCTAAGCACCTGCAGCTACAGCCTTGTAATTCGTGATTTGGACTTAAATTGGGACTGTCACGGAAATTGAGGTAGTCGCAGTTGTCACAGCGCATAAGAGGTCGTCACTGCTTGTCAAAGCTGGGAGAGAGAAATCAAAAATAATATAGTTACAAAATAATTATTTCTTATTTTCTTACGATTGATTCCTTGAATGCCATAGCAAGGAAAGCTAGCTAGTGTATACGAAGTTTGCACACCTAAATCAGCAGCATAAGCGACAACAGGTGTTGCATCGTATCCTGGAAATTTTATGACAATTCGACTTGTCGCTTGAGTGTAATCCGCTAGCCACTGCGATTATGGAATTAACTAATCTGGTAAGAAGAATAATTTCGTCATTGTGTACTATTCGCAGTCGAGAGAGAGTCGAGAGACTACAAAGGTAGCAGTTTTCTAAGTAATTCCAGGGGCAGCTCCGCTTGTGTAGTATAATGTTGAATGATTTTGAATCGTTTTCGTTGACGTTACCTTAGGAGTGTAAACATATCATAATATTATTCAAATATCTCGTTTTTATCCATATTATTCCTTACTGCTATGGACACGCCAATTGGGTAATAAGGGAAAGGATAGACTCCATTAGTGACTTAGATTGCAATCGTTATAGGTGACGCAACAGCTGCAGTAGGATTGATGATAGCGAGGTTTCCATATCCAGCTACTGCTACAGTGTCACAAGCTGTTACAGATGGAGAAGTTGTTCCACAAGAACTTGCCCGATTTATCACAAATCCCGTTGGGAACCATACCCATAATTCACTTGTACTTGGGACACTTTAGTTAATAGTGATTGTGACAGCTTTAAAAGATAAGAATAATAAATATTTAATTATCTTTTTTGGTTATTTTTTTTTCATTTTTTATATTAATAAAGAGGCAATTTTTACTGTTTGTGGCTCCTCCTTGTTGATTGGAGAAAACAACCGTCGATGATCCTGAAATAGGTGATGTCCCTATTGCCAGAGACTGGGGAGTTACTGCGCTGTCGAGAACATCGATTAAATAAGTAGTCGCAGTTGTGTAATAGGAATATGCACTAAATGTTGTCAGAGGAGCTAAAAATAAGAGAAAATAATTTAGAAAAATAACCATCTTTTAAAACAAAAGTTAAAGTTATTTTAATTGTATTTTACTCGTTGTTCCATTGGCAACTTCGAATGCAATTTTGATGAGTTTTCCACTCGATATTCCCTGGAATTATGTAATCACAATAGTCGTCCCTGAAAGTGATATCAAGACTGGTTTAGTCGATGACACATCTTGCAATCCAGTGAGAACTCGCATGGAGAACATTGTCGGAGTTGATGGTGGAGTTATGAAGTAGTTGATTTGTATTTATCCACCAAGAGGGATCGCATTGCTAGTCATGAATGCGAGTTCATGCTAGATTGTCTCGCTTGTGACGAAGGGATACGATGGTGCATCAGGGAATAACAGCTAAAATGCTGTTTTTTAGACTGCCGTGAATGTCCCGTAGGTGATTAACGTTTCGAGGTTGTAAGAACCTGTTTCTAAGATGGTATTTGCACCGTTGATCCAAGTTTAAACAACAAGTTTATTTGTAAATCCCTTAGCAGGAGGATTCAGAAGCTTCGTTAATGTGAGCACGATTGTCTTAGGTGCGGAAATCGTTGAATATCCCTGTTTATTGTTGAAACAAAAAAAATAATAATTGTAATTGTATGTTTATTACGCAAACCCAGTTATAAATTTTACTGAAATAATGAGCTTTTAGCTTGAACTTCTTGTGAGTGTTGCAGTCACTCCGGATATAGAAAACACCGTATCCGTTTGAAACGCTATTTGCGTCTTTTCAAAGGAAACTACCATGTACCCTCCTGAAGGTGCATCAATCGTAGTTGTTAACGTGATCGTGTAATCAGAAGTTGCATTAATCTACGTGTCTGTGAGTACCACGCTACTGATACTTATAGTAGTCGGAGCAGCGGCGATGATTCCGACTTACCCGAATGCATCGTTGATATCCAGAAGGTTAAAATGCAGTTTGTAGGCTGCAAAACGTCTCGTTTAGATACTGAACATACCCGTACCAATCTAAGAACTAGGATTCTGTATATTATCGATTTAGATCTTGTAAATCCCTGATTTCATGTCAGGGACGATGATCAGGAAGAAACTCGAAGCGGAGATGTAAGAAATATTTAAATCACCAGAGAGTGCTTCCCAGAGGTTTGTTTTTAAGTTAAAATGCTATCCAGAGACATACGTGCCTGTCAGAAGAGAGGTATCGACTATGATCTAAGCTGGGAAATCTATCAGCAACCCATCGCCTAGGAGTTAAAAATGATAGCAAAAAATGAATAAAAGAGAGAGGGAGAGAGGTAAAAAGGAATTGAAAGTTGATAAGGACCCCCAGATGCGCGCTTACCTAGAAGAAGATTAGTGACAGTTTTGAACTAGAAAATGTACGAGCTGATTTCTCCAGCGTTGTTGACACTCAATTCAATTGGTTTTCTTCCATACGCGGAGATTGTTCCACAGAAAACGTGGTCTATCAACTCGAGCAAGCACACAAGGAAAAAACACGGAATGATGATTCTTGGCTTCATATAATCAGAGAAGACAAGCGATTAGAAAATTCGATGAAGATAACGAGGGGATATTGATGTACACCAGAAAGCTAATATGAAAACCTTATGTTTATTTAATTATTGATTGAATAACTTTGTTTGATCTTTTTACAATCAATCTAGTTAGGAGAGATTTCAGACTTTCATCGTTTTAATAAATAAACCCCTTAAACCTCCCCCTTCCTAGAATTCGCTGAATAGACACAAGAATAGCCTGAATTTATTTTTTAATTCGCAAGTATACTCAACTCTACTGAAAGCTTTTAAATCACTAAATGAAATTATCTCAAAATTGATTTTAAGTTGCTGCCTGTTTTCTCTACAAAAGTTGCTAACAAAAATCAGCTAAATTTGCATATTCCCTTTCCCTCTCCCCCTCAAAAAAACAAAAAATATGTAATTATTTTATTAGAAAGACACAACGCAAACATCAAATATGCACGCAAAAGTAAAATCCTCTTATTTTATTTTTTTCCAGTAAATTTTTTTTTGGAGATCACATGTTCCTTGTGGGATCGGCTACCTGCATGCATGCATTGAAACTAGCTAATTCTTCTAAAAACGCGTAATCTTGATTAATACTACCGATCTCATCAGCGGCATCGAAGATATTTCCAAATTGCATAGGTTCCCTGTTGATTTGCGATCCACCTTCGACGTCAGAAGACATGCAGAGTCTGAGGGAGTTCTCACTTCTGCATGGACTTGGATGACAAGAATGAGATAAGTTGTTGAGAGGCTTGGAGGAGGGAACTGAAGATGGGATAGATGAAGAAATGCTTGAGATACCACTCAAAGAAGGGATAATAGAAGCATAAGATAGCTAGGGTTGCTGCTGAATAGCGTGATTGTGGTTATTAAAGTTATTCATGTTCTTGACTGCGATGAATTACTGTTGATTTGTAGGTGCTATTTGATGAATTATCTGTGAATTAACACCTTGATTAGCTTACGAAGAACCTCGTTGAATTGTTGGATTCATAGATAAGTTCAAACTGTTTTACCTTCCAAGTTAGCACGTGTTCAAGATCTAAGAATTCAATGGATTAAAGCATTCCTAGAAAAACACTGATTAATCATCTCCACTGAAGAATTGGGAGTTAGAATTCTCAGCGAAATTCATATTCTCCGATACTAAAACCTAAGATCCATTGTTCCAAGCAGCTGACATCAATCCAGGTTGCTTCATTTGGAATTACGAAGCAGCAAATAGTTTCTGCAAATTCATTTCTTGAATTTATGATTATTGTTATTATTATAATTTCTCCTATTATTCTCTCTTTTGTTATTATTAGAGTTCCTGCTATCTCCTGTGCTACTACTCCTGTTGGATAGCTTACTTTCTTTCATCCAAGAATACCTTCTTGCAATACTGCACTAATCGAACAGCAGTTTTGATTTTCCTTTTCAACAAGGGACGATTGAGAAGTTTAGAGGAATCCATCGTTTTATCTTAGTCTTCTTCTTGATGTATTGATTTCACGATCTCGCTAGGGATACTCTTATGCAGGAACTGGCAGTCATAATCATGGAATGGACTCTCGTCATGTTGATAAAACTGGAAATTCTATTTTGGACTCTCAGGAAATCCATCATTGATTTCTTCATTTTCTCTAGGTTCTTAGGATTCAAAACAGCGGTTTGATTATCCTTGTTGGTTCTCATGATAGCTCTAATTATTGTAACAGTTATCTTCTTGGTTTCTCTCATGTACCATCTCTCTTTTGATTGTTTCCCTTTGAATTATGTCAGTTCCTTGGTTGATTTCTTCAGGGTCTTAAGCGAAAATGTCTTGGTCTTCTTTTTTGATTTTATCTATTAACCCAACAATTATCCTGAGTTCTTACTTTAGCCTTCCAAAGGATGAGGAATTTCCTGAGGAGCTGATTCTTGAGAACTCTAGAAGAAGATCAGAATGGGAGGAGGAGCATTGCTGTGATGTCGAGGATTTACCAAAGGAACTTAAATGACGACGTTTTGAAGTTAGATATTACGATTATTCTTGGAGTTCCTGATTTAATTATTCTTAATTAGACGAAAGAGTATTTTCGGTATCTGCGTTATTATTGGTTTGATTTTCTTGCTTAATTGTACTCCATATCTAATCGATGAATGCTTGCTCGTCTTCACTGAAATAATCTAAGAATCCGTCAACTTAATTTTATTCTTTTTTAATTATTGAAATGGAGTGCTGTTTGAGTTCTTCGAAACTGCGTTTTTTACCAGATAAATTAACCAGACTAGACGCTGCTGCTGATAATGATCCTGATGAGGATGCTGATAACTGGCTGCTATTCTTGCATTCAGCTGGGAATTAGAGATTCACTGAGTTTGATTGCTGGGGAGGATTTGAAGATAATTAAGATTAGGATTATTACTATTATCTTTAAACTGAATCAACTTAACTTTCTTAGATCCTAATTTCTCCATTCAGAATCTACACTTTTTTACTATGTATTTTCGTTCTTTGATGCTGTTTTAGCTGACCAAGAGTCAGAAATTTCTTGTTGCAATCATCGATATCGCAGATGAACTCACTTTAGTTTGCGTGACGAAGCTCATGGTACCTCAGAGCAGCTTTACTTGCGAATCGTTCAAAACAGTCCACTTATGAGCACTTAAACGGGAGATCATCAGAATGTGTTCGTTCATGGGTTTTAAGTGCATCTTATCTTTTGAACTTCTTCCCACAAGAACCGCAAGCATATGGGCGTTGATCACTGTGGGTTAGGATATGCCTTGAAAAGTGTGATTCGTATTTAAACATCTTGTGGCATTCACTGCATTCGAAGTTTTCGCAGCTAGGGAATTCGTTCTCATCGTAATCTTGAATCATCAAAAAGGAGAGAAGTTAGGGTGTGTAGTATTTTTTTCCAATATGAAAATTGTTTAGTGTTGTTGTTGCTGTGTATGTTAGATTGATTTATACTTTTAATCTTGTTTTTATTTTTTTCTCTTTTATTGCCTTATTTTCCTTCCCCCTTTTCTTCTTCTTGCTATTTTTCCTTTTGTGTTTTAATTCATAGATTAGATACTAAACATCGATTGAAAAACAACGCATTCATTTTTCTTAACTTTTGTTGTGAGAATTTACTGTATATATTTTTAGATTTTACTTTTCTCTTCTAAATAATTCTTTCCCTTTAATTTTTTTTCTTTTTCTCTTTCATTTTTCTGTGATTTTTTTGTTACTCCAAGAAACCAATCTTTTCATACTTAAAATAACCCTTAATTTGAATACATTCTCAAGGATTAATGAGATCTAGATAATTTATTAATAAACTACTACTTTACTTCCTTCTTTTGTAATAATTACCTCCAATTTAATAAAACAATAATATTTGAATATTTTTTCATTCATAATTTTCCCTTTGTATTTTTGAAGATCACAATAGGACTTTTATACACATTCATCAAGCCATTTAATCATGGTTATTCAGTTTTAAAATAAAATGTACAATTTGAAAAAGAAGTCTTTATGAAAAGTTGCTCTATTTGGCGGTCTTTTTGATTTATTTGTGAAGATAATTTATTATCAAGAATTTTTTACAGAGGAATGTGTTTCAGAATTCAATGTCTTTAACGGAATTTTAGTTTAAATAGTGCTCATATGACCATGGTTATCTGTCCATAATAAGAAGAAAAAAATGGCCAAAATAAGAAACTTGTTAGAAGAATTTTTTTGATGCATTGCTTACTCATTTTTGAATTGTTCGACAATTTGTTTTAAATTGAGATTTGGAATCAATTATACAGAGAGACTAAGATTCTTTCTAGATATCGGATCAGTTTAGCTGTTTTTTAAGTGTTCAAGAAGAGCCTCTCGCTCGTATGTAAATCCATAAGGTGTTATCACAGGATCATCAAAGATATTCTAAATAACAAAAAATACATCTGAAATTACATGAAAAAAAAAGGGAAATTTCAGATAATAAGAATAAATATTCTAATTTTTTACCATTGTAATTGGACAGCAATATTGATCTGGAATCTCTTTATGCATAAAGCCTTATGCTTTCAGCTTCCAAGTAGAGATCTGTTATCGAGCAAAAACAACTGTTAAAATGCTGAATTTTATTGTAAGTCAGTTTTTGCTAGATATTTTTGGATATTTTATGCAATATTTTATTCCTGATATATCTACCTATTTCTCGATGAGTTCAGCATTTTCTCTTGGAAGACTATTAAGAATATTCTGAATAAATCAAACCAACAAACATGTTATTATTAGTTGAAATAAATACCAAAAACTCTCTCTCTCTTTCTCTCTTTATGTTTTGCTGACTTTGAGATTAATCTCTTCTTTGGCTGCAGCAGCTTATTCGATTTCAAGTTCTCTAAAATACTTAAGTTTCTTAGCCCTTGAAATATACTTAATCAGATCCTTTTCGTAGGCTTGCTTATTTTATCCAGCACATAATGTCAGAGCTAATAATCAAAAACATCATGAGACTTAGGAGCACGAAAGAATCCAAAATAAATACATCCCCTTCCCTCTTTTTTCATTGCATTTTGTACATTTAGTCATATCTGAAATAGCTTTTTCAATCGATTTTGTTCCTTATTCTTATTTCCCAATTTAAGCCAATGATTAACCACTGATCAAATGAGCCTTTATGTTATTATTATCAAGCTACAATGCCTTCTAACTATCATTGAATGCCTAGGTAATAAAAGTAAATAACAATCAAAATCAACATCTCCAAATGGTCTTTTGTTTAATCTAACTAAATTTTTGTTACCTCTTAGAACTACAAGAGTTATTTATAAGCTCTCGCTCTGTTGGAGAACAATATGCTGTTCGAGCAATCATTTATCTTTTTGAAATTGCCCATAAAACAAAAAAAAGAAATATCATACAATTCATCCAAAATTATTTAAAATTCTGCAAATTTTTAACAATTAATGTTCTTTTATTTATCTAACATGCTCTTACAATCGCCTTTCCATACAACTCAATAGCCAGCTGATAATCTTATTTAATGAACGCAGCGTTGCCTTCTTCTTTGAATTTCTGTGCTTGCTGCAGATTCATTTTGCTTTGTTTTTATTGTTTTTTTTTTTTGGATGAAAAATAATTCTTCTAAACAATTTTTTTTTAATATTTTGCATTCCAAAAGTTCCCGTTCCAACACTGAATTATCTAATGAATTAGGAGGAGTATTTATGACAAAGACACATCTTGTCATAAGGTGAAACAATTGACAATTTCTTAATTACTTAAGTTATTCTTGGGTGCTTTTTGTTTCTGATTAAAACTTCAATTCTCCAAACTAACAAAGGAGGATTAAAATAATTCCTTCAACTCATAAACTCTACTCGGACACTCCAAAAGGCAAACGTGAATCCTATGAACGCCTCTTTTCCTTCATCTTTGTCTTTCAGCGCAACCATTAAATGTCTCATTTTAGTTGTTTTCACCAGTACTGAGCTACTAGGATACTTTCTAACTGACAACACTAAATAGA
>Ga0302271_10002764_pt1 | contig 15480 bp, 8 predicted proteins | sample III_Bog_N1_1_FD_198767 | JGI IMG/M metagenome (GOLD analysis project Ga0302271, IMG submission 198767) | Peat permafrost microbial communities from Stordalen Mire near Abisko, Sweden - III_Bog_N1_1 | ecosystem: Environmental > Terrestrial > Soil > Wetlands > Peat | place: Sweden: Abisko... | reverse complement strand
TATTTATGTGTATTTCAAATTTAGCTTTCCAAAATCTGAGATTAGCAGGATTAACCCCACCAAAAAGTTGAAAGATTTGTCCCTTTTGTAGAGAAAATCGTATCTTTGATGAGATTTGTTCGATTGGAATTAGCAAATTAAGGTTGTTTTTTTATGAAATTTACACTTTCGTATTACTGGTGCTAGTCAAGAATAATTTCCTGAATTTTTGGCATAAAATAATACTTTTTTTTCTATTTTACAAAAAAACATGGCTGTTTTAGTTTAAATCTAGAAATCTCAGATGAAAAAGATTAAGAAATTATTATTAATTTACTTGAAATCAAGGATTTAAATAGTGTCAACAAAAATTTAGAAATAAGTAATAGTCTGAAACGAGTTTCATTTTATATGGGATAACTGTGCGCGAGACGAAAACGACAGGAAAAGAACTCAGAGCAGGAACAGTTGGGGCAGGAGTCATCTGTGGAACAGAAGAAGTAGAATCTCCTTAAATAAACTCCATTATCTGACTCCTCCATCTTTACCTCTACTTCCAATTCCACTCCTTCTACAAACAAAGCTAAGCATAATTCAGCTAAAAGCAAGCAATCAAACACTGTGCGTATAGCTTTAGTTGGCGCTGCTGGTGTTGGGAAATCTTAGATTTTCAAACAAATTGAGTTTAACAAAAAAACTGAGAAAAAACTATCCGATAGTCTAGTCTAAGAAATTGGTGAATACACTGTTGATGATATGAATATTGAGATCTATTGTTGGACAATCAGCGAAGAAGATCAGGATATTTCGATGAATACTGATATTTTAAATGATTTTGATGCCGTTGCCTTTGTCTTCGATAAGACCTCCGATCTTGAGAAGACTAAGCAAGATGGGTTGCTACTTAGATAATTTATCAGCTTTCAAACAATGCTATCTCTTCCACTGCTTATTTTCTTGAATAAATCAGATATTCCAACTCAGGGGATCAATGTATGGGAGCTAAGTGAGAAAGCTGGACTTTAATATATTTAAGGAAGAGAGATTCATATTCAAACAAGTTCAGGAGCTCTCAATAATGGAATATAAGCTGGACTCATTAGGGTCATTCTGTTCATAAAGCTGCTGAGGGAAAAGAAAGGAAAAGAAGGAAAAACTGAAAATCAATGAGATGAGAGTAATTTTTTGAGTTATTAAAGCAACTATCCCCAATAAAAATCTTAATTATTGTAAAATATTCATAAAATACATCGAAAACTATTGTATTATTTGAGTGAAAGATCATCGATTAGTTGATGGGGATATCCTGAAAGATTTTGATCTTTTTGCAGAAAAAAAAAATTCTTTTGGGAAATATCTAAAAATATATGTGGGGGAAACAATATATTTATGAATGAACAAAATCACACTTTCCAAGGAGCTCAAAACAAGAAGAAAAGTTAATTAAAAAGAGAGCGAATATTAGGATATCATCTCTCTCTCTCGCCTTTATTGAGATCAATAAAAGAAGGAATAAATAAAATAAAGCTAGAAGAACGCAAATCATTCAGAGGATAATTTGAACAATGTCACAACCTGCTTAAACCTACGCATATGATCTCCACGGTAATTAATCAGTGTTTGTTATTGAGAAGAACATAAAAAAGAACATAGGGGTAGTAGGTCTAGGAGATATGAACAGTCTTCTTGATTTGAAGCAGGATGGGAACTAAACTAGGAAAGAAGAATCTTGCATGAAGGATAAATATGAAAAACAAGAATGATTGAAAAGAATGATAAACTTGAAATTTCTGGAATTGGAAGTCCAAGATTTATTTGGAAAAGGAGTGAATATTTTAAGCATTATAGAGAGTCAAAAGCAGATATTTTTGAATAGGGAAATGAAAACACAATGGCACTTTTAATGCTTACGAAGAGGATTTCACTTAGGATTATATTGATTTACATTATTTGTTTATTTGCGAAAATGTTATCTAGAGACTCATTACCCTTACATCAATGTGAAGCAAGATAGCTAAACTCAAACCCTCACTAACTTCAGAAGATCGATTTCTTCCATTAACCCCTTCGCTTACAGACAAATCCCTTCTTAAGACAGAGCCGCTCTCGGTCTTAGATGGGGAAATGCTTGGTATGCTCCTAATCCTTATCCAAATGGCATTCACTTCGACAGAGTCTTCCCAACACGTAAACATTAAAAACAATTGTTCCATTTTCGGAAGAAATCAACCATCTCTGATATCCCTAATTTACCATTTCCCTTTTTTTTAGACTACGATCCCTTGGGCGAGACCAATAGAAGCAAGGCAAGTCTCTAGGTTATTAAGTATGCTCCTGGTAACTATTCAACTTTAGCACTCACTAGCGAGAAGCTCCCTCGTCCTTGCATCAGAACTATGCAAACCTACAGAAAATGTGCTTTTGTGAACTCAGCTGAAAAGTGCAAATCTGAAGCTAACGATATTCTCGCTATTTGCCCTAACTGGGCCCTCGACTAGTTGAAGGAAAAGCAAAACTTCAAACTAAAGTCGAAGTTGATCGATCATGCTACTTATCTCCGTGCCATGAAAGTGGAAGAATACAATGAAGGACGCACTAATGCTGATGTCTCCGACTACACTTGGGTAAGAGCATTGCATTTATTAATATCTTCAAGATGCTTTTTGCTTTTTCAGGGGGGTTATGTTGATAATATCATGGATATTTTGTCTTCCCTCCTTATTTTATCTGACAAAATATAAGCTAAACTTCAGAAACATTTGGAAATAATCCTAAAGAATAGCCAATAGACATTTACTGTTTAGAAGATGACATAATGAAAATGTGTTCAGCTACAAAATAAACTCAAATCAGAAAGAATAATTCTTCTTATTGAAATAATAACTAACATCTAAAAGGATAATGTGGATTTGTTAATCCTAAACCAAACTGAATAACCCATAAATTCCCCCCTTTTTTTTCCCAAACTATTTGCAGTTTCTAAAAGTCATTTTTACTCTCTATGAATAATCTAATCCACAATTTTTATTTGATTCTTAGACTCACGGTACTAGACAGCACTTGAGACCAGACACCATGTGGGCTGATGACAGATACACTCAAATTACTCAAGCTGAAATCAACGAAGCTAAGATCAGAGTTGCAGCAAGAGAAGCCTAACAAGTTGCAGCTGAGAAGGTCGATCACAGCCATCTCAACGCTCACCCCGCTTAACAACACGTTAAACTCGAGAAACCTCTCTACCCCTGATTAGCGTTCACAAATCAACTCTATTATTGCCCCACTTCGAACATGCCCTTTGATTTAGGGTCTAAGAGAAAAAGATATATGTTTTTATGTATCGTTGTTTCCTTTCCCTCAATAATTTGGGTAAAAACCTTAAATTTCCTTCATTTTGAGAGATATTAGATCTTGAAAACAAAAATAAAATTGTTTAGTGAGTTATGATTATAGATTGTTGATGTGTAGTTCAAATAATAGAAAAATAATGTTGATATATAAATAAAATGAGATGAAATTTTTTGTTATTTTCTAGTTTTCGATGTCTAAATTGCTTGTAATTTGAAAGGAAAAATGATAACTACAATCAAATCTTAAATAATTAACGAATTGAGCACTAAAAAGAGCTTTAACCTTTTTGTTAATAATTGTAATAGCACTATTATCTTGTGCTAAAAATACCAAATTTATATTATTAATTTCTCCCCAGAGATGTAGCCATTCTGTATTTTTTGTCCCAATAAAACCCCCAGGGGATTCAAAACTGATTGTTGCTCGTCCGTTTTTCATAATCTCTTTCTTCAAAAGGGATTCTATGTTTTCAGATGATTTTCAATTTGAGGTTTTCAGAAGATTAGTGGTTTATTTTTAATTTAAAAAGCTATTTTTTCTATTAATGAATAGTTCTGCAAAGAGATCAGAGCGTGTGCATGATGGATTTCACATTAATTGAATAAGAAAAAATAATCATTTGCGATTTCTCAATCTGTTGAATCTGTTATGTGTTATGGAGCCTTGTTTGGTTTAATAAAAAGCAATATCTTTTAAGCTTTTTTTTCTAGTTTTAATAATAAAATGATTTCTTAGAAAGTCATTGTCTGTTGGATTAATATTGAGAACAGACATAGAAAAAATATCAAACAAAAACAAATTATTATTTTGAGATCTTCTTCATTTATTATCTTCTTTTTTTTGCTTCTTACGAGTTCCTTCTTTGAAATCGTTCTTTCGTTGTTTCCCAATAGCTGAGATAGCTTCAAGGAGGTTGCTTTCCATGTTGTCGATTCTGTTTTCCACGTTGCCGATTCTGTTTTTCAACACTTTTTCTAGTTGGTTGATAGCTGCAGTGTTTGTCTCCTAGGTTATTGAAAAAAGATCAGAAAAGGGGAAGTTGTGTTTTACCATTAATGTGTTTAATTAATTGTTTCATTAGATTTGTTTTTTGACTTTCATCATCATTGTCTTTAGCCTTGGTATTAGAAGATGGTTTCTAAGATCATAAAAAAAATGCAAATTATTAGAAATCCCTCCAAAAAATACCCCAACGATCTTACAAGGATGTTTTAATGATAAGTATCTTCATTGTCTTAGAATCTTATTTTCCTTTTTTAGTTTATCTTCTTGGCAGCTAACTTTTAGCTTTATGATTCAGATTCATCAAGGAGATATTTGAGATCTTCATTTTCACTGTCTTAGGATCTTATTTTCCTTTTTTCGTTTATCTTCTTGGCAGCGAAATTTTAGCTTTATGATTCAGATTCAGATTCAGGGAGATAAACGAATACGAATACATATCATATAAATGGCAAAACATGCATTTGCTTTCTCTTTTTCTATCCTCTCTTGTTTGTTTCTCTTTTGTTTGTTTCTTGTTTGCCTTCAATTCTTCTTGTCTTCTTTATTAAAATGTTTTTTGGGAGAACCATAAAACTATTTTAATCAATTTTTTCACCATTATTTGATAGCAGGAATATTGCTATTATGTGAGAAATTTATAAAGGAAACTTTATAAATGCAGGATCCGTGATTCACATTGAATGAAGTTCCATTCATTCAAGGTAGTAAAAAAACTCTCATTGAAAAATGATAATAATTCATTATTGTTATTTGATACCCTATTTTCTCACTATGAATGGTTCATCCATAAAGAGACATTCATTATATAAGAGTTATAATAAAGTTTATTGAATATTAAATTGAGATAAACACAGAAGCTAATATTTTAATTAGGTGATATTAACGTATTGAATCCATATGAAGGTCAATGTCTAATTGATTATATGCGAAAAAGATTCAGCCTAAAATAAAAAGGCCGTTTCCGAATAAATTTTAACTTAATTTTTTGGTTCTGATTATGTCAGTGGAGTTCCTCTCGAACAAGTTGCTGAGTACTGTAAGGCTTTCAATTTCTCACTTCATGTGTTTAATTTATGGTGATGTTGTTTATCGTCGATTTGGATAAGAATTTGCTTTATTATTCTTTATGCACAGTAATCACGCATTCATAATTATCTATAAGAAAATAATCAAGTCAGCCGTTGAATCTGATTAATTTACTCTATCGAATTATCGCTTCGATATTATGTCATACTGAAGGTTAGTGAGAAAATTGATTATCAGATTATCGAATAGAAATACTATTCAACAAACTTAATACAATAATTTAGAGTTCCTGGAAGTTCTGTTGTAGTTGTCGGTGCAAAATAATTTGAAGAAAGGAATTATGCTTACCATCATCTTATGAAGATTTATCTAACTTATTTAAATAACTTTAAGAATTAATCATACGCTTAGATAGCCTTGGAAATGTATGAGAATTAAGGAAATTTAAATGAAATAAAATCGTATCTGAATGATACAATCTTCAATATTTTTGATTAGTTTCCTGTGACGAGTTAAACTGCAAGAACAGGAAAAGAGATTCCTTAGAATTACGACCGAATAAATTTAGACTAGATCAAATGTTACTCAAATATTTTAACTTATGATGAGAAAGATGATAATTAATTTCGCGTTATGGACGTTGTTGAGAATACAATAACAGAGAGATTGTTCAGGGTAAGTTTTACATTAACAAAAATGTAATTATTTTCGGCATAAAATTAGAAGCAGGTTTCTATCTGTACGAGCTTGTTTAGAAATTACTTGATGAAAGAGTTATTGAAAGGTCGGACATATCTCAGATGATAATCCAATAAAAAATGATCCCAGGACATTAATTTCTTGAGTTTGCTTCTTACTGTTATCAGGGTGAGAAAGATTGTCTCGAAGGTGATATCCCCTTATTGTTTGGTAAGAAAGCTGTGAATTGTTTTACTGGTTTGCTTGGTAAAAAGATTTAAGGATGAAGAAGGTTATGCCTTATTCAATGATTAAGAAGATAGAGGAAACTGTTGCAATATGTATAGCTTTTTCGATTAATTCTTTGTAGTTTCGACGAGAAGAGAGAAGCTTTATCAATATCATCTACCGATTTACCGATAAATTATTTCTAGAGAAATTATTCAATTAATTGATTTAACATAAGCAATAAAGATCGAATTACCAACTGAAAAGAAGGAAATAATTATTACATGTTTCAATACAGATTCCATCTCATTTGGCTATGCTTGCGGTAAGGAATAGCTTAATAAATTTATTTAAAGTTCTAATAGCAATAATGGTTAGCAAAGTTAATCGATACTATCACTTGAGAGGATAAGAGGTTTTATTCGATTAAATTATTGAGTATGAAATTAAGAACAGTTAATGGGCTGTAAGGAATGAAAAGAATTCTTTAGAAGAAACTGTAGATGATATTATCGAAAATCCTGGGTTGATTATCGGTATTGCTGAATCAGGTAAGACTTAGATTATTTTCAAAGATGAAGGACAAGATGGAATTCTAAATGTTATGTTTTACTAACAAGGCCTGTGAGAATTTTAGGTAGAGAGGAATTAAGAATGTTTGTACGTTTGATTCGTATGAATTATCTAAAGAAATATTTACTAATCTCGTCGTCGATGAGGCGATGATAAATTCATATCATTTCTTGTTGATTTTATTAATTGAAAATGTAGGAAGTTAGGGTATGGTTGTTTGAAGACTTCGAATAATGTCCTCTTGTGGTAAGTATTCTGTTTTAAAATTAGATTACAAAGAAAATAGTTCAAGGTTTGATAAAGCAAGTTTTGAGAAAGCTTCCAGATTAATAAACGAGGGAAAGATTGAGTGAGAAATCGCAAATGATTATTTTTTCTTATTCAATTAATTTGAAATACAACATGCACAAGCTCTGATCTCTTTGTAGAACTATTCATTAATCCAAAAAATAGCTTTTTCAATTAAAAATAAACCACTAATCTTCTGAAAACCTCAATTGAAAATCATCTGAAAACATAGATACCCTTTTGAAGAAAGATATTATGAAAAACGGACTAGCAACAATCAGTTTTGAATCCCCTGGGGGGTTTTATTGGGACAGAAAATACGGAATGGCTACATCTCTCTCTCTCAGCTATTTCTTCTTAATCTACAAAATTCTCATGTCAATTGATGAAAATTCAATATTTGAAGAAAAAATTCAAATTTTAATTCAAAAATACTGATTTAATTTGATTATGTAAAATGAATGGGGAGGAAAACAAAAAATCAAAAACATATTTGACCCCAAAGGATGAACCGTTCAAGATTATTCAAATTAGTGAAATTTCAAATTAATTAATAGATTGAATGCAAGAACAATTCAAAAACAAAAAACACAAAAACATCAATTATAATTGGAATTATGCAATAAAGCTTTAGCTCTGAAGTTGCAAGTTTTTAAAGGTCCTCCTAGTTTTTAAATACCGCTGAAAGTGCACAACAGCTATCAGCAAGTCAGTCTTTATGGCTGGCTGGTTGATAGATTGCTGTCTTTTCAAAAATCATTTCTCATTTGTCATTCTTTACCATATTGCATTTATCACAAACCTTATGCATATGAAAAAGACTTTCCAAATGAAGAAATTTTTCGATAACTCAAACCGAATGGCAGCTCTCTTTGAATAAGTTAAGGACTTTGATGCAGAAAGAATGTCCCTAAAAGAATTGATAAATACTTAATGAAAATAGAGATATATTTTTTGGAAATATGTCCACTATTTTTCGTCTTCAAAATAAAACTATTGTCAAAAAATCTAAAACCATTATAATGCACTCGCACTCGCATTCGTAAATTTTGAGCATTTTTCGCATCGTTTTTGATTTTAAACTCGCACTTTAAAATCGTTTAAAAATATAAACTCATAAAATTATTTTAAAAAACAAATAAACATAAACAAAAACAAACAAAATCAAATTCAAATTCAAATAAAACAAATTCAAATAAAACAAATTCAAATAAAAAAAAATTCAAATCAACAGAAATAAAAAATAAACAAATTAAAGCCTAAAAGAGGTGAAATTGTAAATATCTCTGAATCAAAAACAATTGATTTGATTTGATTTTAATTTACAATTCAAATTAATTATTCAAACAAATCAAAAAACTTTTGTCAATTATCTTTAAAGCAACAAGTTGTTGCTTTTTTGCAGTTGAATTCAAAGATGTTATTGCAAAATACAAGCCAACAAGTTTATTATAAACAAAACCATTATCAAAAACAAAATGCGAAAAGCAATAACAGGAATAATCAATGTGAAAAAAATCATAAATTAAATAGAGAATACAACAACTTCCTTAACAATAAGATGAATTTAAATTACATAATAATACAATTTTCATATTATCTTTATCAATTTTCATTTTTTTAGTTATAGAAACTCGTTTAATTCTTCATCTAGTTTTGGTGTTTATCAAAACTTATACTTTATTTTATGATTTTTTAATACTTTCATTTCTTTTTTATAATTTTTATTGTATTATCAATACATTTTTAATTAATTTAATCTTGTTTTTGCTTAGTATTTTTTTTAGAGTAAATCGTAATTCTTTTTTGTTAGCAAGAAGGGAAGACATATAAACAAGGAAAGACACAATAATTTAAATGAAAAGGGAAAAAATGAGATTCAAAATTGTTTAGACCCCTCAAAGGATAAGATTAAAATGATAGATTGAAGAATAATAACCTGCCTGCACCGTCAGCTCTTATTTTTCGTATTCCTCAAGTTTGTTATCACTAGCAAGCAAAAAGCAAAATTACTCAATAATTTTTTTCTTGTTGCCTTCTAAAATTTCAATGAAGATTTCAAGAAAAAGTTCAAAATTTAAAGGAAAATATCTTGATTTAAAAATCCTAAAAATGTTTCTTTCAGCTAAGGGATTTAGTTTACCTGACAACAAGCTGGAGATTGATGAGTTTATCCTTGGATTTGAGCATGCTTTGAAGGACTAGAGATATTCCGGAGAATGGGGTCTTCGTTGAGCTAAGATTTAATTGGATAGTCTGCACACGTGAGAGAACAGAACGGGAGAGAAAACCAGCTACATGAGACACACCTTTTTCTCCGAGCTCATTGTCACTGGTTATTGCACAAAATGATAGGGTTTTTTAAGAATAATGAAAAAAATTCCTGGATTCTTCGGAATGAACTTATTTGACTAAAAGAAAGAATTCAAGTATTGTTGTTATCTTTACTGCAGAAGGAGAGTTAAAGAAGAAAGTTAAGCCAAAGGGGAAGTAATGTGTTCACATATTTCTAAGCCATTATGATCTATGTTGCTTCCACTTCAAAATATCAACAAAATTTAAGAATAAATGGCAGTTAATTTTTCAAAGGACATACCTAACATCAAGGTAGAAGAATCTGAGCTGATCTAGAGACATCAAAAGAGATAAGAACAGCGTACATCCGTTGTTTCCGATCGAGTTAAACCTTTTCGATTTTAGATAAAGCACATTAAACAATACTGATATAAAAAAAGAAGACATTTGCAATAACTTGCAAACTGCAAAAACACTAATAACAATAATAATAACCTCAAAAGCAATGCAAGTGATGATAAGCTGACTAAGTTCTTGATGCTGTTTGTAATCGCAAAGGCATCGGTGTCCTCCATATTGCAAAAGCTTTTGAAAAAATGAACGGAAGAAAAAGTTGAATTTAGTATTTTTTAATTTTTCAGCATTTATTGAAGAATAAAAGTCCATGCTAACCTGAGATCGAGATGCAAGTTTGAGAGTTCAGTGATCAAAAGGATACTCTTAGCTAGTTGTTTGATAGCTTACCCTACGATCTAACTATAACTAATGAAGAATAAACAACCGATTTTTTTCATTTTCCAAAAGAAGTCAAAAAGTGAAAATCTAATTATGTTAAAATTTTTGATTGTATCTACCTGAGATCTAGATGCAAGCTCGTGAGATTCTAGAATTGAAGCATCGTATTCGAGATGATGAGTGAGTTCTTTAAATTAATCGTTTCATACTTCAGCTGGATTTGCAAACCAACTAACTCAGAATCGATGAAATTTATTTCGTTCGTACTGTTAAATGATCTATCTTATAATGCGAATAACCGTTCTAATGTATTTAGCTTCAGTATCTGTGCACTTGAGCTTACAGATATGTTCACTAGAAGCAACAGATTAAAGAAGATTGTTTTCAATCGAGGACTCAGTTGCAACGGATAATATGTCTGCAAAGATATCTCCTTGAGAGTTGGAAATTATTCTGAATGATCATCGAAATAATCCAATAGTTCCTCAAGGTGCAACTACTGCTATCTTGTCGATTTAGAATAGGACAGCGAAGACATGGAGTTCATCGAACCCCCTTGGATTATTTGTTAAACTGGAGCGAACAACGATTAATTGATTCCATTCGGTGCAACATTCATATTTGTGCTTTTATCTGGATAATCTAAAATGCTCAGGCTGTCCTATTTCGGTAGGCCAATGTTCTTGGAATTATTATTATTCTCAAGGTTATTTACCACGAGAGACAAGCTCAACTATGATTTTGTAAGAATCATCACCAATTCTGAGGAAATCATAGCAAAATTCAATAGGTTTTTTGACTAATCTTTCACAATCAACCCTAGAATTTACTTAAATCCTTATGTATCATTAAACCCTAGTTGATTAACGCAGAGACCAGTGAGTGTCACTGCGAACTTCGTGAGAACAATGGATAGAATAATTCCAGCAAAATTATCCTATGTCTAACGGTAGCCTACTGTGAGTTCCGTAATTCCCTTTAATTTACTGAGAAATTGTATTAAACTTTAATGCCGTGATAAGATTGGTTCCTGCAGTTCGATAGCTAGTTTATTGGACTCTTTGATGACTATAAATTGACCAACTGATTCAGCATTGAAATACTTTAAATTAGCTAATTATGGGAGTTACTAAATGACTTTCAGGACAATCTCGTTTTTCAGTTAGTATTTAACCGACAACAATTTCAGTTATTGAAGCTAACTGTTACTCGAAGGGATAAACTTTAAGGGATACGTTATCGAGTGTGCTATGAACACATTTTGGAAGATTATTTTAGCGTGGTTGAGTAAGCAAACTGGTCTTAACAATTCTAGCTAATTCTCAGCCATATTACACCCTCGTATTTTTAACGAAAGCTCTTTGAGAAATTGCATTCCAATTATCGATTTCAGCAATCTTGTCATGTCTTATCCGTTCTGGAGGTTACGTCCATCCACGTGAAGTGATAATAGTCGTAGTTCTTTTAGCTGTGAAATTGTAGAAAAGATTAATTCATTCCAAGAAGAACCCGACATACGTAAGCCCACACTTCCATACAATCTGACTCTACAAAACTACGATTAATCACAGTAATTCTAGCACACATCTTTGAGATCACTCAAGAGCTAGCGGATGCTCGATATCTTTCTCTTGAAGACATACATGTGTGTTGCAGATGCTAATTCGAGACTATTAAGATGTTTCCATTTTCTTCGCGCTACTCGAAAAATACTATTGTTGTCGTTGTTGCTATCGTTTAAAAATGGCAGCAATATCGAGACACTCCGCAGATGCGACAGTTCTAACGCAGCTGCAATGAGTACATGCGAATGATGGGAGTTTGCCTACGCATAATAATTCCCATTTTCTCTTGGATTTGGTCGTTGATTGTCCACCAACGGCACAGTTGATCGAAGACATAATGTCACGAGTTGTTTCTACATTTTGAGCACCTCCGACAGCGAAGTAGCCATCCTAGAAAGATCAACTGAGATTGACAGTTCTGTGAGATTAAACATCGGTTTCTAGCAGAATATTAGCATTGTTTGATTCTTTTAGAACAACGAAACTAACGAGTTTATCTCCTGCAGCTCAACCCAATTCTCGCTGTTTGCATTCCCGATTTCGATTTTTTTTAAATTTCTAGAGGATTTCTACAAGTTAGGGAGTAGCAGCAGTAATTCCCTGCTGTTCATGTCTTGGGCTATTACACTTTCTATTTTGTTGCTCAGAACAGAGAGTTGTGCTTAGATCTCCTGCTTCTTGTTGTTGTAAGTCTTTTTCTTTTACCCTGAGTAAGTTAGTTATTCAGCTGGTTCTTCGTCTTTCGCCATTGAATATTTCTCATTTGGGAATGTAAATTCATGCTAATAAATAATTTTGTTATTTGCTATTCCTTGAATTTCTTCGTTATTTTCTTCATCTTTGGCACCTTCTTTGGTCTTAATATCAAGTGGAGAACCATCGATCAAGGAAATATTAATGTTCTCTTCGTTGACGATGTCCCTGCGGGTTCCCTTTGGAGTTAGATTTTCATGTGATGGCATGTTGCGTAAAGATTCGTTTCTTTGGGAGATTTTAAGCTATTTTCGTTAAGATATCTTCAACTCTATTTCTTTGAATTGCTACTCCAGCTCGTCGCTCCCTGTTAGCATGATTTGAGAGGGTTCCTTATGAAAAGAGTGCTTCTGATCTTGCAAATCGTTCTCAAGATCATCTTCATCATTTCTGCCAAAACTATTTTATCTATTTCCGTTGTTTTACTGTTTGGTTTTTATCTTTTTCTGGGTAATGGTCTATGTCCCTGGTTGACTCTACAAAAGAGGTTGCTAGATATTCTCAGGATTCTCACCTATCAGTAGATTCTTCTTTTCCTCATCTTGCCTGAAGAGGTCCTATTCAGATTTGTTTAGTTTTTCAAGTGTGGAAGGCTTGGTGTCATCTCGTTTCGTTCCTTGATCAATAGGTGAGACACCTAATGAAGATAGATTAATCAGAATATTTGGTTTTTCTTTGTCATCTTGATCGCTTGAAGCAACTTAGATGTTGTCTTCTTCATCGTTGTTATTGGCTTCTACATTAGATTTACCTCTAAAAAATGTCGATTTCGCCATTGTTTTCTTTGCTTTTTCGTTATTATTTCCAATATCCTTAAGAGATACTGCATATTCTCTAGTTTTTGTAGGCTTTTTTCGACTCTACACATTATCCTCTTCTAGGTCTTCCTCTTCCTTCTGAATATTCTCTAAATCTGGAATAGGAAGCTTGGCTATCATTTTCTTCTATTTTTATGCTTTTTTCTTGCTTCTATCTTCACTTTCTTCCTGTCCATCATCATCTTCTTTACTTTCATTAACTTCATAGATATCCTCTCCATTTTCTGAGTTTATCTCAATTATTTCATTCGCAGTTCCCTCGCTTGATTGTGGTTTTTATTTCTTCGCCGAAAATGGTTTAATTACCCTTGCATAGTTCACATCAAAGGATTCGATTCGGGCATCAATGTCAATCTACTTCTACTCAATGTAAGCCTTTATTTTGACCAATAGTTACTTGCAAGTTATCCTCTCACTTGGATCTGGTTGGATCATCAACACAGCTAGCGAAATTAACAAACTATTTTCTCCATTTTCATCTTTATTTCCTTTGAGCTTTTCAGGAATTATCCCTTGCAGGAAGCTCTCTGAGTACTCTTTTTGAAGTTCAGCTTCGTTCTTGTAGCTGAAATCGTTTATGCAATTGATCATCAAAAACAGAATCCCAGCAGCGAACACATCACCTTCTTTAGAAAATGTATCTGCACCTTGCAACTACTACGCAAGAGAAAGGTGAGAGTCCTCAACAGAACTGTTGTTCTTGGGTAAAACTGCTAATGAAGTTGTCGCAGGAACAGCAGCTCCAGTGTTATTTTTTAGTTAATCGACAAGTCCTTAACTGGCTTCCTCACTTTATTGCTTCCTCACAGATTAAAACTCTGGTGCGAGAAAGACTCTGCTCAATATCTAGCGTTGAGTTTCTTCACTTGAAGGATCTAACTCGTCGTTAGGCTGGTTCTCACAGAGCAACAGCAATTACGATTTGAATCTACCCAACATCATGTCGGATAATTTAAAGAATTTTTAGCATGCTAGTATGTTGGTTAGTTTCACATTCCCATGGGCATATCCTCTATTGTGTATGTAGTTTAGCGCATCGAGGAGGGATATCATAATAGATAACTGAATCTTCAGTGGAATCTACTCATTCTTATGCCTGTACTGCAGTATGAAATCCATGAGGGATTATTCGCATAGCTCTTCAACAAAGAAAACAACGTACTTGGTACTTGTGAGCTTAATCCAACCGATTTTGCTGATTTCTACGATACATCTGAGAGAATCGATATTCAATGCTTGAACTTTTTCAATATCTTTAATCATGCATAATGCAGATTGTTCGTTGCTGAGAAAGACCATCTTTACGGCAATTCTCTCGAACGATTTCGTGCTTGCAGCGAGAAGTAAGCTGTATGGAGTGTGAATGATGTATTCTAAATTGGATAAGTTGAGTTTCTTTTCGAGATGCAAAGTGATTACTTCTAGCTCATTGGAACTTATGAGTTTGCAGCTGTCTTGGAGTTCTTCGTAGATTTCTTCGAATTCACTCATTATCGTTGCAATAATAATCCAAATTAAAAATAGTATTAGAAAAATCATGAGTTTAAATGTACATACACCAAATATACATAAAAAATCTTTGAAAATCGAGCTTTCAAATTTTTTCTTAATAAATTGCAAATAAAAAAACGCTATTCAGGTATTATTCGATAAATTGCAAAATTTTGTAAGGTTAATCAGGTATTATTCAATAAGTTGAGTCATCAAAATCATTCAATATGTTCTATATAACTCCCTCCCTCTCCCAGTTTCTATCTCTTTGAATATTTCAAGCTGTAATTTAAATTACCTTAAAATATTTATTAATTTTTAAAATAATCGTAAAACTTATTATAGTCCACTGTAGATCTGTGATTTAATATTACATTTATTGCTTACAATTGAATTAACGTTGACTAAAAGCGTTATTCTCATAGCGAAGTATCACTTTTAGGCTCTTATTTTTCTTTCTAATAAAATATTGTTTTTTCATTCATTTTTGTTAATTCTTATTAATTATTTGATATTTTAAATGAAGAAGGAGGAATTACTTTTAATTATTTTCTAATTTTTCAATTAATAATTACTAAAATATAATCAGAATTTAAACTAATTAATGTCAAAAAATAGGGGTGTGGGGTTGGGGTTGGGGTTGGGGTTGGGGTTGGGGTTGGGGTTGGGGTTGGGGTTGGGGTTGGGGTTGGGGT
>Ga0302271_10002762_pt1 | contig 15490 bp, 5 predicted proteins | sample III_Bog_N1_1_FD_198767 | JGI IMG/M metagenome (GOLD analysis project Ga0302271, IMG submission 198767) | Peat permafrost microbial communities from Stordalen Mire near Abisko, Sweden - III_Bog_N1_1 | ecosystem: Environmental > Terrestrial > Soil > Wetlands > Peat | place: Sweden: Abisko... | reverse complement strand
GATCGAAACACTGCTCTTGGTAGGCCATCAGGGGACCGCAAAGCGCTTTATGACATTTATAAAGAATATCCTGAAGAAGAAATCAGATACCTTTCAGATCATGTACGGTATTCGTGGAGAACGAATACTTACAGAAGAAGAATTACCACATTTAAGAGGGTATAAAGATTCCCTTCCAGTACGGGTAGGGAATGATGCTTACCACCAAAAACAAAACGATTCGTTTGGGTATTTGATGGATGTCATTTATCAATATTACCGTTATTTCCCCGGAACCCTGGATGAAATAGAAGATATGTTTGAAGTGGTGAAGAACATGGTGAAAACAGTGATGGATGATTGGAAAAAACCGGATAAAAGTATCTGGGAAATTCGTGGTCCTGAAAAACATTTTGTTTTTTCTAAAATCATGTGCTGGGTTGCAATGGATAGAGCAGTCAGTATTGCGAAACTGCTTTATAAAGAAGAGTCTGCACAGGAGTGGCTGAAAACTGCTGAGTTGATAAAAGAAGATGTGTTAACAAAAGGTTGGAAAGAAGAGATTCAAAGTTTTTCACAGACCTATGAAAATACAGAATTGGATTCTTCGTTGTTATTGATGGAGGCGTATGGTTTTATAACCCCTGAGGATGAGCGTTACCGAAAGACGGTTGAAGCTGTCTATCGTTCCTTACGATATAAAGGGTTGATGTTTCGCTATAATACTACCGATGATTTTGGTGTCCCTTCCTCCGCCTTTACGATTTGCACCTTTTGGATGATCCGTGCTTTATTTGTAATTGACCGCCAGGAGGAAGCACGTGTCATGTTCGAAGAGATGATCAGTTATTCTAATAACCTGGGTTTGTTTAGCGAAGATCTTGATTTTGAAACAAAGAATCAATTGGGTAATTTCCCTCAAGCCTATTCGCATTTAGCATTAATAAATACTGCACGTCTGTTTGCAGATGCAGAAGAATTATCCCGATTTATCAAACCCTGATAATTTCAAAACAGCAAAGAGGACTTCCGGTTATCCGAAAGTCCTCTTTGCTGTATCTACTAAATTCTATCCTATAATCAAATAGTAATTCCTGGATTCAATTAGTTGAAACTGAACAGGTGGATCTATTCTTTATCCAACCGTTTTAGAAATGGTATTACACTTGTCTGGTTCCGTAAATTATAACGGGCAATTTCAGAAATAGTACCTATTTTGATCGTGTATGCCTCATTGGGCAATTCACGGAAAGTATCCTCATCAGTAGTATCATCTCCCATTGCGAGAATAAAATCAAAGGTTTTATTCTTTAATATCCTTTTAACTTCGGAGCCTTTGGTATGATAAGGTGATTTTATTTCTACCACTTTATTTCCCCGCATGATTTGTAAGTTTTGTCTAGTACATGGAGCAATCAGTGCCATCAGGAGCTGCTGTTCGCGTAAGGTTGCCAGCCAGCCGTCAACATTCCGGTAATGCCACACCAATGTGGTATCTTTTATTTCCATTTTGGACCTTGGAGTTCTATCCACAAATGATTGGAGTATCGAAATTATCTCATCATCCCAGGGTTGGTTTAAAGGAAGGTTTTTATGCCAGACGCCATCTTCTTTGTACGAGGCGCCGTGTTCGGCAGCCAGGGTCAGTGGTAATTTATGAAACCATTTTTCCAGTGTAAGCTGATCTCTTCCGCTACTGATGACTACTTTGTTTTTGGGGTTGTTGGACAGTTTCTCCAATAAATTCATTAGCTCCTTGGTAGGAACTGCTTCTTCCGGGCGGCTTCTGAATGGAGCTAATGTACCATCATAATCTAAAATGAATAAACTTTTGCTGGCAGATTGATATGCTTTCTGAATCTTTAGGAAAGTTTCATCATCAAGACGCTCTGTGTTTAATTCGTCGTTCTTTTGTTTTATAACCTGTAATTCAGTTACAAAGTCATTAGCCCATTTGTTTACAGTATGTTTAGATACAATTTTCTGCATCAAAGCCAGATTCTTCAACTGTTCTGCTTCAGGCATTTCGAGTGCTTCCAGTATAGCACGTTCAATTTCTTCAATATCATTCGGATTTACAATAATGGCATCTGTCAACTCAATAGCTGCACCGGCCATTTCGCTTAGAATCAATACTCCCGGAGTATCTCTTTTTGCTGCAATATATTCTTTTGCTACCAGATTCATTCCATCACGAAGCGGAGTTATTAATGCAATATCAGCGATATGGTACATGGCAACCAGTTCCTCAAAATCAAAACTATGATAGAAATAGTAGACAGGAGTCCAGTTAATGGTAGAATACATGCCATTAATGTGACCAATCATTTCGTCAATTTTAGTTTTTAAATCTGCATACCGGTCGACTTTATCCCTGGATGGGACAATTATCATAGCCATTGATACCTTCTCTTTGTATTCGGGATGTTTTTCAAGAAAGAGAGCAAATCCTTTAAGCCGGTGAATAATCCCTTTGCTGTAATCCAGCCTGTCAACCGATAATATAAGTTTGTGCGAGCCAAAGCTATTCTTAAGTTCAAGTGCTTTTTGTTGAACCTGAGGCAATATGGCAGTGTCATAGTAAAGGGAATAGTTTATGCCCATTGGAAAAGAATCAACAAAAGCGATCCTGTTGTCCAGTGATACCTGATCAAGCTTGAAGTGGAGGTCCAGTACTCTTTCGCAGGCACTCACAAAGTGCCTCATGTAATCGTAGGTGTGAAAACCGATTAAATCGGCACCTAACAAGCCTTTTAAAAGTTCGTTTCTTTCAGGTAATACCCTGAAAAGTTCATATGAAGGAAACGGTATATGATGAAAATATCCGATACTGATTCCAGGCACTGCTTTTCGCAACAATTGAGGCAGTAACATTAACTGATAATCCTGCACCCATACAATGTCGCCCGGTTCAATAAGAGGGATTGCTGCCTGGCAAAACATTTCATTCACTTCTTTGTAGGCTTCCCAATATTTGTTTTCATACTCCACAAATGCATAAAAATAATGGCAGAGTGGCCATAATGTATTATTACTATACCCTTCATAATAATTCTGGATGTGTTCAGCCGTTAAAAATACCGGATGAAACTTGAAAGTGTCCAGATGCTTTGTAATTTCAGTTTGCTCATCAGTGGTCTCTGCAAAAGCACCCGGCCAACCGACCCAATGCTTTTCAAGGTCCATCTCCAGTGAATCAAGACCGGTAGTAAGGCCGCCTTCACTACGTGAAAATTCAAATTGGCCATTCTCCAATTTGTTGGCTTTTAATGGTAATCGGTTTGAAATGATGATCAGTTTCATTGGAGTTGTATTTATTTGATATTCTGCAATTTAAAATTCTATTATTACAAAAATACGTTTTTTTACTGAGGCAAACTAATCTGTGCTCATTATTAAATGATTCTACATAAGATTTAAATCCAGTCAGTTTTAATAAAAGGATAGATTTCCTGAACCTACTATTTGTAAATTTTGTATTTAGTTGATAATTACTCAATTGATTTTAAACTAAAAAAGTAGAAACTCATCTAAATGAATGTCTACTTTCATCAAAAGCAATGAATGTTTGCAAATTACGATTCAATAATTTTTATTTCTGAAGTAACAGCGATGGCCATTTTAAATAAAGCTTCCACTCCGCAATAAGTATCTTCGGACATCTTTATTGCCTTTTCAATTTTATCAAGAGGCAGGTTCTTTCCGGTAAACTTATAGATAACGTGCATTTTTGTATATCTTTTTGGATGTTCGTCAGCCACATCACCTTGTACTTCCAGGCTGAATTTCTCAATATCTACTCGCATTTTTTTTAAGATAGTTACCACGTCCATTCCCGTACAGCCACTTAGAGCCACCAATAAAAGCTTTTTGGGACTGGAACCCAGATTATGTCCACCTCCGTCTAAATTTGCATCCATGGTTACCTTATGGCCGTTTACGTCTGCTTCAAAGGCCATATCACCTTTCCATTCTGTTTTGATTACGTGTTTGTCTGACATTCTAATTTGTTTATAAGTTTATGGATTGAAAGGTGGAATTTAATTATATTAAAATAACGCATTACCTTTGGACATTGTTTTTATTTGATTTAAATAATTCACCAATTATAAGTACTTTTGGGGCTTGTTATAAAAGAAAAATCAAAAACTATTAGAATCACTTTTCCATGAAAAAACTAATATTCACTTTCTTGATTTCAATACTTATGTTACCAATATGTGCTCAAAAAAGCAATTACCGCCTGTTAATAGGAACTTATACAAGTGCTGGAAAGAGCCAGGGAATCTACTTGTATGATGTTGATATGCAGAAAGGTGAGTTTGCTCAAAAATCTGTAACGACAGGTGTTTCAAATCCGAGTTTTCTGGCTATTACCCCGGATAAAAAATTTGTATATTCTGTATGTGAAAGCACCAATGGCAGCGCTGCCTATGCATTCACATTGAATGAAGAAACTGCAAAACTGACCTTTTTAAACTCTTCCCTGACAAAGAGTGATGGTCCGTGTTATATTTCGGTAACTGGGGAACATGTGTTTACAGCTAACTATGGTGGAGGTAGTATCTCCGTTTTTGGTCGGGATGCAGATGGTTCACTTACAGATGCCTTACAAATAATACAGCATGTAGGTAAAAGTATAAATGTCAAACGCCAAAATATACCTCATGTGCATCAGGCTATTGTTTCGCCTGATAATAAATATGTTCTGGTAAATGATTTAGGAACTGATAAAGTCACTGTTTATAAATATAATCCTGCATCTAAAGTCGATATTCTGGTTGCTTATGACTCTTTAACCGTAAAGTTGGGTAGCGGTCCCCGTCATTCCACTTTTAATAAAACAGGAAACAAGCTCTATTTATTACAGGAAATAGATGGTACCGTATCAGTGATAACTATGAAAGAAGGAAAGATAAGCCTGATTCAGGAAACAACGGTTGTCAGAAATGATAAAGTAGTGATTGGGGCAGCCGATATTCATCTGTCACCAGATGAAAGATTCCTGTACGCTACGAACAGAGGCACTGCAAATGATATTACCTGTTACTCAGTTGGAAAAGATGGAAAGCTGACCTTTAAACAGCAATATTCAACCGGTGGTAATGGCCCCCGCAATTTTGCAATTTCACCTGATGGTCGATATTTATTCGTAGGACACCAATTGACTGATAATATCGTGATCTTTAAAAGAAATACTAAAACAGGACTTCTTATAAATACAGGAAAACAGATCGAAGTGGGAGCCCCGGTTTGTCTGCTGTTTTATTAAGCTATCATTAAAACCAATAAAACCAGCTCTGGTTTTCAGAGCTGGTTTTTTATTTAAATTATTGAATCAGATTTCTATTGATTTCGTGAGATTTACTTAAAAGGCAGAAAGTTTTTTCTTATTTTAAATTAGGATCTTCAAAAGTAGTAATAAACTCAACACGTCTGTTCTTTGCTTTCCCCGCTGTTGTTTTATTGGTTGCAATTGGCAGGGTATCTCCAAATCCATGTGCTAACATTCGTGTACCTGGAATCCCTTTCTCGATAAGGTAATCGCGAACTGCCTTTGCCCGTTTTTCAGACATAATTAAGTTTACAGCCGGTTTCCCAATATTGTCGGTGTGACCCCGAATTTCAATTAGATAAGTCGGATTATCAAGTAATACTTTTGCAATCTTATTCAGGATTGCAAATGAAGTTCTCTTAATATCACTTTTCCCATTTTCAAACTGAATTCCTTGTAAAGCCTGCTTGAATAGAATTTTTACTTCATTGATGATCTCAGGACATCCAAAGTTCGAAGGTAACCCTTTTATGGTAGGACATTTATCCATATAATCAGGTATCCCATCTCCATCTCCATCTTTCGGACATCCGTCTTGATCAACCTTTCCCCGGGCTTCACTGGCAGTGCCTGCACATTTGTCTAAATAATCAGCGATTCCATCACCGTCAGTATCAAGTGTACAACCATTCTTATCAATTAATCCATGGGCTTCCATGGGAGTATTCGGACATAAATCCAAATAATCGGGAACCCCATCACCATCTGTATCCAATAGGCACCCGTTTTTATCTACCATTCCACGTGCCAGTGCGGGAGTCTCGGGACATAAGTCAAGGTAATCGGCAACACCATCACCATCTTTGTCCGGTGGGCAACCAACAGAATCTACCTGAATGCCAGTCGGTGTATTGGCACACTTGTCAAGATAATCTGGAATACCATCTCCATCCGTATCTAGAGGACAACCATTCTTGTCGATAAATCCAATCGCTTCTTTAGGGGTGTTCGGACATTTATCCGCATAATCAGGAATACTATCCCTATCGGTGTCTAACGGGCAACCAATACTATCCACAAATCCTATAGCCTCTTTTGGAGTCTCCGGACATTTATCCTGATAATCAGGGACTCCATCCCCATCAGAATCAATTGGGCATCCTTTTTTATCCACTTTTATACCCAGAGGAGTATCCGGACATTTGTCCTTTCTGTTTGCCACTCCATCTCTGTCAGTATCCTTACGCTTGCCCAGTACAAAACTACCACCAAAGGAAATATTCAGATTCCCTTTATCTATCGGTATATATTGATGATTTATTTTTGGGGTAATATAATCAGAGGCAATATACAAATTGATCCATCTAGGTGAAATGTTCAATGCAAACCCATACCTATTAAAATCTTTATTCAGAATATCAACAGTTCCTGATAATGCCAACCACGATAACGGTTTTAAAGTGAGGGCTCCAACCAATTCATTTCTCTTAATGTAAGAAGAATTATACCTTTGAAATAGCATTCCTAACCTGATATCATGTTTCTCATTGGCAAAGATGCTGTATTCTGCTGAAGCACTGATTGTATAAGGTATATTATCTATAAAATCCTTGGTGTTAGGAGTCTCTTTAAATTTAATTAAGCTGGTGGCATCTGTTTTTAATTGTTCCAATTGATCTTTTAAATTAATGCTATCCACATTAATGTTTGAAAATCCGGTATATGAAACGTTGCTGTCAGCAATTCCCTTTTTAATGGAAGATGCTTTCCACTTCATAAAACCAATATCATTCACCGAACCAGCTATTGTTAAATGTTTGATGGGCTTATAGGTAAATCCAAAATCAAATGCTGCACCTATTCCCGAAGGTTTCAGGTTTGAAGTATTTGTACTTATTTTTGAAAAATCATAATTGTTTACACTATCTTTCCCTACTTGTAAGAAATCAGACATAATATAGGATTCACCCTGGGCATTCATAGTGTAGCTGTTATTTGATAAATTCAGGTCAAATTGAGAATAACTTACCTTGATCTTGGCAAGTCCAACCAGTAATTTTGCATTTAACCCCACCCTAAGCTTTGCATTTAACTTGCGTGAATATCCAAGTGAAAATTGTGCGGTATTTGTTTGCTCTATGCTAAAATGTTTCAAATCGAATGTATTGCTTTGGGTTGCCATTCCAAATTTTGCAAGTCTAAAGAAATCTTTTGGCATGTTTATATCCAGGTTTTCTTTCAGATAGATGTCGAATGACCAAAAACTTTCTTGCGCTGTGTAGAATCCAAATGAAAGCAAGTTTAACTTCATGCTCTGATTTATGGTGACATTAGCAGGTACAGCATCTATAAATTTTGTTCCATCTACACTTGAATTTAAAAAGGTCGTAAATTTAAATTTAGAGTACATGGAGTTTGAAGGATCAACCGGGTAAATGTAATTTGTCATACCGGTATTTGAGTGGATCCCTAACTCAATACCGCCCAGTACAGGCAAACTTAAATAACCATACTCAGGTGCAAATGAAGCATTCAATATATGTCTTTGACTCCAGGCATCTAAAAAGTAATAAGAGTGTGTGCTTTGTGAATAGCTGCTGAATACAGAAGCAAATAATATCGTGATTGAAAAGATTATCTTTTTCATAAATTATTTTTTATAGATTTATTTGGTTGAGGTTGGGTTCACTGTAAGTCCCTTTGGGATTCTCACTCTTAAATCTAAAGTAATAAATTGGTCAGGATTTAATTGTATCCCTGCAACAGTAGTATTGCTTTTTGCTGTAATATTCAATTTCAAGACATCCAATAAATCAAGTGCACCTGTTTTTGATTCCCTTAATTCAATCGTTATTTTACTGGTTTGAGCACTTCCATTCGCATTGCCAGGTTTTATTTTTCCCGGAGATGTAATGGTAATGCCATCAATAATGCCATTCGAACTGTTTAAGGCAGTAGCTTCTAACGTTAATTCAAGTGGTATTGAATTGCCTACGGATATTATGATATCAACCTGACGGGTATACTTTAATAGATCAACAAGTTGTTTCTTTAAATCTGAGATAGTATCCAGGTACTGAATTGAGAAGTCTTTTCCAAAACTCAATGGAACATTCACAGAGTATTTCAAATCCATTTGATTTTTCAAAGAATATAAATCAATAGTTTGTCTGTTCCCTGTTACGGTTGGAACGGCAGAAATCTCTATGTGGTCAGGTACATATTTTAATAATTTTGGCAAGGCGACATTTATAGTATCATAACCGGCAGAGTATCCCTTACACAAGTTTGAAATCCAATATCGACTCCAGGTGGTTTGTCCCAGAATAGTTGCCGGAGCTATGGAAACCTGGGTTTTTATTATGCCTTCAGTAATTACTGCCCCGTTCTTCTTTGGTGTCAGGGTTAAATCCATACTGACCGGAATGCCCATTGTATTCCCAATTTCAAGTGACATGACCGGATTTATGACATCAAATACACTTGCTCCTCCAGTAAGAAAACTTGGTAAATTGAGGGATAAGTTTTGTGATACCGGTTGAATTGTTGTTGAAATCTTCCCTTCTATTTGTGATATTGCCATGGTGCCGATTGTTACAACCGGTGATATATCAATACTCGAAATATCTTTTGAATTTAAATTAGTACCTTTTATATAGGCATCTCCTGACATGGTTACAGCTTCATTTAAGACCAGGCTTCCGTTAATCAGATCGATTCCATTTGTACCAAAATCAATTTTTTGTATCGTAATTGCTTTTGTAAAACCATTTTTCACGAGAAATCCTTCATTTAATACCAATTGATTCAGATTGTTGACATCTCCGGTTTTAAAGTGTAAAAAGGCAGGGAATTGAATGATATAGTTGTCAAAAAACACTGAATCAATGCCGGCAGGAAGGTTCGCTATACCAATTCTGATTTCAAGAATAGATGGAGATTTAAGTGTTAATGTGTATAAGCTTTTTACATCAGCCGATATTAATTGATTAATGGCTATATTCGAGCTCTGGCTAGGTATGTTAAAGGACAACCTGGTGGTTTCTATTGAGGCATTATTTATGGTTAAACCACTGACAGATCCGGTAATATTCATTTTCTTATTGTTCATCGCATTGATAGCATTCACCGTAATAGCCTGCCCAGCGATAGTGAGTCCGACAATGTTGTAGGAGAGGGTGTCTTTCATGATTATTGAAGTTGCTCCTATCGGTACTGATTGATTAATATTCATTCCGGATATCCCTATATTTTTAATTCCAAAAATTTGATTATACGGAATTGTAAGGATGTTGGTATTCGTATTCAGTCCTGTAAATGGTTTAAAAATGAACTTTTTAGGCAGCTGAATGTAACAATTCCCCGCATTGAAATTAAATGGGCTAATGACCGGGTCAATCAGGTTTAATGAAAACAGAGCACCATCATCGAAAGTCAGGGTATTCACTTTCGAAACTTCCTTTGGAATGGAGATTGTTTGATTTATGGCATTCATTCCACCGGGAACTACTACCGCAAAATCACTTGTTTCTATGTCCAGATCACTAATCGTAGGGGCTGATTTAAGTGCCAGGCTTACTTCAATCGATTTAGTTAGTATAGTAGGGTCAGATGTTGTCCCCGAAAATCGATAATCTATGCCATAAAGAATATCATCGGTATAACTAAGTAACCCGATTTGTGGGAAAGAACTCATATCCAATTTATCCACCTTAAAAGTTGCCGTAAATAAATTGTTGGAATTTAAAATCGCATTTTCAATTATAAATGAACTTCCTTGAATTCTAGTGCCTAATCCTACCGGGGAAGATAATGTGTAATTGGAGGGAAAGTCCATATGGAAGTTCTTTATAGTGTCCTTTTGTGAATCGAATCCCATTTGGTTAATCTTTGTTTTATCAAAAGTAACTGTCACTGTGTTGTTGCTGAGTTGGACAGTATTCACTTTCTTTAAAGACGTTGATGCATTTGAAAAATTAAAAAATATCGCTTGATTAATTCTACTGGTCGCTTGAATTTTAACAGGTCCTACACTAATAGCCGTTGCAGATTTTGATCCAGTTGTTTTTAATAATTTCTTAGTGTTTGCAGCGAGTGAAAGTGACTTTGTGTAAACATAGGATGTATCTATTTTAGGCATGTTATACTTGCTGATGTCTACAGATGGTATAGGTAAATTGGAATTGATATTAAAGGGACTGATTTGGAAAGACGGAATTTTTACATCAGCAAGATTAGTATGTATCGGAACGATAATTATTGGCGCAATTGTGAAGGACACCGGATTAATTGCATCTACTTTTACATTTAGAGAGTCTTTGATTTGAAACAAATAAGCACCACTCTGTGATTTTTTTAATATTTCGATATTCTCATCATCCAATAAGGTTCCTAAAAGTATCTTTTTTGTTGTACCGATAGGAAATGTCAGTGAATCACCGCCAAGTGTCATATCGGTATTTACACCGTCTTTCAAATTGTAATCGTCACTCATACAATTTGATAATGTAAAAGCCAGGATAAGTAAGAGAATTTGATAAAATCTCATTTTTCTGAATGCAGTCATAGTTTCTGATTTTTTATATTAAAATGTTGAGTGAAGTCGGTGTAGCGATATGATGTGTAAATTGACTTAATTTGAGTCTAAATTGATCCATCTAATAACCAAATGTTGGTTTTAGAACCAGGATTGTTTTTTTTTATAATCTCCATCCTTTTTGGGGACTTATTACACCAGGTGTTTCAATAGCATTTCTTCGGTAATAAATTTGTAAATAGATGTTTGTGAGAAATGAATTGCTTAAATAATGGGAAAAGACTACTAATCAGCTGAACTTGGCAGTCAGCTGGTTAGCAATTGTATGAATTTTTTGGTGTTTTGAGGAAATTCAAGAACATGCTTGATGTTTTGAAACGATTACATTTAGTCTTTGATTTTAATTTGTCAAATCGAAAACAAAACGTATATACGGTAGGAACAAACCGGAAAATTGTCTTGATAAAGGATTCAATTTTATAGAAATAATCAAAAACGAATAAAGGACTCTTCCTTAATTTTAAAACAGCAAAATTTAGTTACTCGTCTTGTATTTCTGGAATGATAATTCGAATTACAATGGCAATTCTAAATACTAATATATGTTATAATAGTAGGCTCAAAAAATTGATTAATCATATAAATTGGAATGATTATTTTTTAGCACTATATAATTATCCGAATGGGAAAGTTATTTATATTTAAAAAATTAAATGCGTTATTTCATTGGGTCAAATACTTAAACGTATTCTCATTACAAAAATAAATAATAATTTCAACTTACCAAAGGAAAATACATTTTTTATTGTTGTATATGAGGAAATATCATATTTTAAATAAAAATGCAAAATATTTCATGTATTAACACTTAGATGAGTAATAATGAGTATCAGCCCGGATACCTTAGCTTCAATTTAAGCCTACTCCAGGATCTGCTGTGTAAGAGCTTTAATTCCACTCTTTATAATTAGAGAAATCAAGGGCGGCGCAGTATTATCCAATTGATACCAATGCTGGATTAATGCTATTCAACCAGGTGTTTATAATACAAATAAAAAAGGTGAATGACTCCTTTCAATAATTAATACAGGAATAAACCAGGCATTGCTGTTCCACTTCGTTATACACCAGGCAGTTCTAAGTTCTTGCGTTCTGATTATCAGTTTTCCGTTTTCCAGGGATATTCTCTTTTCATGTAAGCTGAGTTAAGAACACCCGATCAAACTCTACCATATTAGAATCTTAAATTTACAACTCATTTCTTTTGTATCCTATTCTCTAAAATTGTGTAAACAATCTAAATTCAGAAATCTAATCTTCCAATTAAAATAGAACAAATTAATTGACCTTTTAAATCCTCTTGAAATCTGAAGAATTAAGGTTGGCAAAAATTCATAGATCCCAGATACAAAAGTCACGTTGATATTATGTACAAAAATACAAATTAGTATACACAGGCCGATATTTATTAAGGGTACATGTAGGGTACAATCCTTTAAAATTAAATATGTGGCTTAGTTTAATCACCCGGGTTATTTGATAGAAAGCTCTCAAAAAAGCAATGTTATATACTCAGTTTGTATTCGTGGCCATAAAAAAACTGCATTGCAATTTTGCTATGCAGTTTCCTTGTACAGTTTCAGGTTGTTTTTCTATTCCTTGGTATCAGTAATGCTTCCATACCGGTGATATTCGAAAGCAATGCTTTGTTCTTTTACATAATGCAGTAATTCAATGCGGCCTTCAGTCAGTGGTTTGGATGATGCCACATATTTACCTGTTTGAGCGGCTTTCAGGAAGAAATCTTCTGAAAGCTCATTATTACACGTCCGTATCCGTTCGTATTTTCCAAGGTCATTTAGAAATTCATTTTCAGGTTGGATAATCAATTCACATTCCTCCTGAGTTGATTTTCTTAATACTTCCAGCTTGAAATCATCTGCACTGATGCTTATATGTATGGGGGTTTTTACAATATTGGCTGCTGCCAGGATCATAAAAATATCACAAAGGTTATCGCTGTTCTGAACCCGTAGAGCCATGCTTTTAAGCGGTAAATATCGGAATGTGTTTTCTTCACCCATTAAATGATGATTGTCAAGTTCTTGCGAAAACTCGTTTTTCCAGTTTCGAATGTAACTGTCTATCGCGGTACGAAAATGTGTATTGTCATGGATATTCAATAATGAAGAGAAAGTCTTATAGTGATTCTTCTCCTGATTAGTAGTGGTAATTTTTAAACTTTCATGTATTGTTACAAAACTGGTGACATAATTTCGCCCGCCTGCTTTTATTCCACCCCCAAATGCCGAACGCTTCATACCTCCAAAAGGTTGACGATTGACTATGGCCCCTGTAATTCCTCTGTTTATATACAGGTTTCCGGCTTCAATGCTGTTTTTCCAGTGTAATTGTTCTTTTTCATCCAGACTTTGCAATCCTGACGTTAATCCATACTCGGACGAATTTACCTTTCTGATGCCATCTTCAAGGTCGTCAATACATACAACAGCTAAAAGAGGTGCGAACAGTTCGTTTTTAAAAGTAAAACTATCCGGTCTGACACCCCATTTGACACTGGGTTTTAGAATAAAGTGTTTTTCATCTGCAAATTCTGGTTTAACCAGCCAACTTTCTCCGTCTTCAAGATGCTCAATGGCATGCAGTAATTTTTCGTTTTCCGAAGTGATCATGGGCCCGACAATATTACCTCCATCCCATACGCCTCCTGTTTTCAGACTGGTGACTGCATCGATTAGTTTGATTTTAAATTCAGGATCGTCAAACACTTCTTTTTCCAGTAAAAGCAGTGAACAGGCTGAACATTTCTGTCCTGCATTACTAAAGGCTGAGGTAACTACATTTTGTATGGCGTGATCGCGGTCACCACTGGCTGTAAGGATGATCGCATTTTTCCCTCCGGTTTCTGCTGATAGGGGACATGTTGGATTGTTCTCCAACAAACGGAACGCTGTATCGGTTCCTCCGGTAAGAATAATGTGTTTGATGGAAGAATGGGATGTCAGGTAATTCAATGGCTCACGGCCATCGGTACACACTACCTGTAAAGCATCTTTAGGTACTCCCGCTTCCCAGAAGGATTGGGCAAATTCCCAGGCTACCGGGAATGCAGTGGTTGCAGGTTTCAATATCACGCTGTTTCCACCCGTAAGTGCGGCAGCAACCCCTCCCACAGGAATAGCTAACGGGAAATTCCAGGGTGGTATCACCAGGACTATCCCTTTTGGAGACATGCTGATCGTTTTAAGTCTCTCAAAATCCTTCATGGTGACCGGATAATACCTGCAAAAATCAATGGCTTCCGACACTTCTACATCACCTTCTCCAAAAGTTTTTCCTGTAATTGCTGACATGCAGCCAATCAGATTCCCACGATTCCGGCTTAAATTCTCTGCTGCCTTATGCAATATCAAATTCCGCTCGTCTAAAGTGGTTTTCCGCCAGTTTGAGCGATCATCTTCTGCGAAGGCGATGATTTTCTTTACTTGATCCAAATTGGATAACCCTGCCTCGCAAATGCAGATTTCTTCTTCTTGGCTCCGATCTGAATATCGGTGCTTCTTTGTACTGGCAAGTTCTTCAAAACCGATCTGAACAGGAATTTGATATGGTGTATCATTGGATGACTTTTTCCAGTTGTTTCTGATAGTATCTGCCCATAAACGATTCGGCTTCAGATCAAAATTAGTATCCGGCTCGTTCTTAAATGTTTGAAGTCCTATGTTTGAGGTATGAACTGTCCGGTTCCTGTCTTGTGTCCGGTACGGTCTGGCTTCTATTTTATCTTTCAGTGCAAAAGCTTCCAGGAATTGTTGTTGCAGGAACCGCCATTGCTTGCTGTTGTATTTTAAATTAAACGAATAGCTCAGAAAATTATCTTTCCCGGTATTCTCGTCCAACCGCCTTACCAGGTAGGATACAGCATTCAGGAAATGTTCGTTCTTGACAACAGGGGTATATAGGATAATCTGTTTTCCCAGGTTGCGCATTACCCGGGGCAAATGATTTGCCATCCCTTCCAGCATCTCGAAAGTAACCTCCTCTTCCAGCTTGTTTTTCTGACTTAGAATGGCTGCGTAACCAATGCTAAAGAAATTATGGGAGGCAACACCAACGTGCAGAACCTTTGCATTCTCCGGTTTTAGTGCACGATCCAGTATGTGAAGGTAATTGGCATCAACTTCTACTTTCCTTCCAAGAACCGGATTAGTCCATCCTTTCAAGGACGAAACGATGGATTCCATTTGCAGGTTGGCGCCTTTCACCAGGCGCATTTTAAGTGGTGTACCTCCATCTGCCACCCTTTGTCTGGCAAATTCCAACAGTTCTGTCTGAAAATTCCAGGCATCAGGCAGATAAGCCTGTACCACGATACCGGAAGCATAGTTTTTAAACTGTGGCAAACTCAATACCGACTTAAAAAGATCAAGAGTCAGCTCTGTATCTTTGTATTCTTCCATATCCAGGTTCACAAACTTGGATTTGGATACTCCGTTTTCATCCACATAGGGGAAATCTATCGATTGTTGATAAATCCTGGTAAGGAGTTCAGTTAGTTCAATTTTATTCTGTGCATAATTCAACGGATTAATCTGTGCATAAATCCCGGATATTTTTATGGAAATGTAATTGATTTGAGGATCTCTCAACGCCTCCAGGTAATGATTATACCGGCGGGT
>Ga0302271_10002761_pt1 | contig 15493 bp, 9 predicted proteins | sample III_Bog_N1_1_FD_198767 | JGI IMG/M metagenome (GOLD analysis project Ga0302271, IMG submission 198767) | Peat permafrost microbial communities from Stordalen Mire near Abisko, Sweden - III_Bog_N1_1 | ecosystem: Environmental > Terrestrial > Soil > Wetlands > Peat | place: Sweden: Abisko... | reverse complement strand
CTGAGCTAAGTAAAGGTGCCATGCCACCTAAAAAAGCAAGGGAAAAAAGCCCTGAAAAGATCCCAACAATGGAACAGACAGCGGTTATTAAAAAATGGTCTGAGTCTTTTCCATCTGGAACCAAATAGCATAACTGTTTAATTCTCATAAATTCAATATACTAAAACCTTACTCTTTTTCAGGAATTATTCTTCCTGATAGGGTAAGGTTTTTTTATTGAATCTTTCATTAGTTATCAAAAAAATAATGTAGGTTTGAAGAAGACTGTAACACCTAATCGAAGGAAACATGGGAAGATTTACTGGCGTCATCGGGATCATCATTATTCTTGGACTCGCATTTCTGTGGTCAAATAACCGCAAAAAAATAAATTACCGGCTGGTTGTCACAGGATTGTTGCTGCAAATTACACTGGCTATATTTATACTGAAGGTGCCGATCGGGCAGGAAATTTTCTTCTGGCTTGGAAAAGCAATCAATAAGCTTCTTGACTTCTCAAAGGAAGGGGGGCTTTTCGTCTTTGGCGACCTCACAAAAGTTACTCAGATCCTTCCTGAAGGAATTGTAAAAAGTGGTGTCTTTCTTTTTATACTTTTACCCACAATCATTTTCGTTTGCGTCCTTGTAGCGATCGCCTATCATATAGGCTTGATGCAGAGGGTAATTGCTGTAATAGCACGTTTCGTTCATTGGGCAATGCGTGTAAGCGGGAGTGAAGCCCTGTCAAATGTTGCCAGTGCCTTTGTCGGACAGGTGGAGGCTCAGATAATGATTAGACCTTACCTTTCGGGAATGACAATGTCGGAGTTGCTGGCTTCAATGACCGGAAGCATGGCATGTATTGCAGGTGGTGTTATGGCAGTTTATATATCAATGGGAGTTCCGGCATCATATCTTCTCGCTGCTAGTCTCATGGCCGCACCGGGCGCCCTTGTTATTGCTAAAATTGTTTTCCCTGAGACAGAGGAATCTGAGACTAAAGGAACGGTTAAACTGGAAGTAAAAAAAGAACATTCCAATCTTATGGATGCTATATCTGCAGGAGCCAGTGATGGGATGAAGATTTCTCTTAATGTTATTGCTATGTTAATCGGAGTTATCGCACTTATTGCTCTTGTGGATGCACTTCTCGGATATTTTGGACATTTACTTTCATGGTTAGGGTTATCACTTAATGCCCTGGGGTTAAATGTCGACAATTTGCGTCTTAAAGACGTTATGGGAGCATTTTTCAGTTTGTTTGCTGTTGTTATGGGAGTACCTAGAGCAGAATCACTTCATGTTGGATCTCTGATGGGAACAAAAATGGTAATAAATGAGTTTGTAGCATATTCCGATCTTACACCAATGATACATCAGGGATTGCTTAGTGCAAAATCGGTAGTGATAGCCAGCTTCGCTCTTTGCGGTTTTGCAAATTTCAGCTCTATAGCCATACAGCTTGGCGGAATAGGGGTGTTGGTTCCCAGCCGAAAGGCTGACCTGGCAAGGCTGGGATTTAAAGCTATGATCTGCGGAACCATGGCATCATATATCTCTGCCTCACTGGCCGGAATACTGCTTTAGGAATTACGGAGAGAGGGGATTACAACCTCACTCTGTTCGGTCGTGATCCCTTAAGGAGAACCTTGTAAGGACAAATCAAACCCTGCTTAAGGGGATTACGCCCTTACTTTGTTCGGGCGTGATCCCCGGGAGAGAACCTTGTAAGGACAAATCAAACCCTGACAAAAATGTCAGGGTATTTTTGTTTTTAGCTTGTCCTTTTCAAAACAAGTTTTTAACGGCCATGCTAAAAACAAAAACCCTCCGCCGAAAGGCGGAGGGTTTGATTTGTCCTTGCGGAGAGAGGGGGATTCGAACCCCCGGTTCGCCGGAAGGCGAACAACGGTTTTCGAGACCGCCGCATTCGACCACTCTGCCATCTCTCCTTATCTAATTCACCTATTTCCCATTCACCCATTCTTCAATTCCCAACAAGGGTTGACAAAAATAGCAAATATTTGTCTTCTTTGCACGTGCCCCGGATAATATGGTGGAGCTGAAATTATGCATTTTGTCGACCAGTATGTTAAATTCGTAAAGTTTCTTTTGATTCCAGTAATGAATATCCTTAATTTGTAATATATCGTTCCAAATTAATTAACCTTTAAGTTTCCTGTTATGAAAAAATCTTACAAAATGTTGTTGGTATGCGGATTAATAATTATAGCTTCAGCAGGCTGCAAACCTAAGCCTATTGCTTTGGTTGATAATTCAAATCCATTCTTTTCAGCATATAAATCTCCATTTGAGGTTCCTCCATTCGAAAAGATAATGTCAAAGCACTACCTGCCTGCCTTCAATGAAGGAATGACACGGGGCAGGGCTGACCTTGCTAAAATACTTGAAAATAAGGAAGAACCTACTTTCCAGAATACCATTGACCCGCTCGATAAGCTAGGGGAACTTTTAACTAAGGTATCCTCCGTTTTTTTCGGGATAACTTCAGCGAATACTAATGATACACTTCAGAAAATTGAGATCGAGATATCTCCGAAACTTTCTGAATATAGAGATGAAATATTCCTGAGTCCGCTTCTTTTTAAAAGAGTCAAATCGATTTATGATAATCAGTCAAAATTAAACCTGGATAACGAACAGAAATTTCTTCTTGAAAATCTCTACAAGAATTTTGTTCGCAATGGCGCCCTGCTTTCTTCGACCGATCAGGATACTCTCAAAATCCTCAATAAGAAGATATCTGTTCTGTCTGTAAACTTCAGTCAGAATGTTCTGTCTGAGACCAACAAATTCAAATTAATTATTGACAATGAGGCTGATCTGAAAGGTTTACCAAAGAGTGTAATAGAAGGTGCTGCAGCAATGGCAAAAAGAGACAGCAATGATGGAAAATGGATCTTTACTACCCAGAAACCGAGTATGCTTCCCTTCCTTACATATTCTGATAACAGAGAGTTACGTAAAAGACTTTATGATGCTTATCTGACAAGGGGTAATCACAATGATCAGTTCGACAATAAACAAAATCTGGCTGATATTATCCGTATCAGGGCACAAAGAGCAAAACTTCTTGGTTTCAAATCTCATGCTGACCTGAACCTTGATAACAGGATGGCAAAGAATCCGGAGAAAGTTTTTAACCTTCTTAACCAGCTATGGGCTCCAGCTTTAAGGGTTGCCGGCGAAGAACTTGCAGCGATGCAAACGATTGCAAACAAAGAAGGTGCAAAATTCAAAATAGAGCCTTCCGATTGGTGGTACTATGCTGAAAAGCTTCGTAAAGAAAAATATAATCTTAATGATAATGAACTCAGACCCTATTTTGATCTTGATAATGTGAGAGAGGGCGCTTTCAGTGTTGCGAATAAATTATATGGCATCACCTTTACCCCAATCTCAGGCATTCCCCTTCCACATCCTGATGCGAAAGCTTTTGAGGTTAAAGAGGCAAACGGAAGTCCACTCGGTGTTTTATACATGGATTTCTATGCACGCGAAAGTAAAGGACAGGGTGCATGGTGCGGAAATTACCGCGATCACAGATGGCTTGATGGGAAGGAAGTAAATCCAGTTGTTACCATAGTATGTAATTTCAATAACCCTACTGGCAATACTCCATCATTGCTTAGTCTGGATGATGTTAAAACTCTGTTTCATGAGTTTGGGCATGGTTTACAGGGATTATTCTCCATTAATAAGTACAGTATGACGAACCCTGCTATGGATATCATTGAATTGCCATCACAGATAATGGAACATTGGGCCACAGAACCGGAAGTCCTGAAGATGTACGCAAGACATTATCAATCAGGTGAGGTTATGCCAGATGCACTTATCGAAAAAATTCAGAAGAGCCGTCATTTTAATACCGGATTTGATAATGTTGAGCTACTTGCAGCTTCATTACTCGATATGACCTATTATACCCAACAAGCTCCGGTCACTATTGATATTCAGAAATTCGAGAATGATTATATGAAAAAGATAGGTCTCATCAAGGAAATAGAGCCGCGATATAAAAGCACTTATTTCCTTCATATTGTAGGTGGTTATGATGCGGGATACTATTGTTATACATGGGCAGCAGTACTCGATAACGATGCCTTCGAAGCATTCAGTGAGAAAGGTATCTTCAACAAAGAAACTGCTGAATCTTTCCGCCGGAATGTTCTTGCCCCAATGGGAATAACTGATGCTAAACAGAGTTTCATTAATTTCCGCGGAAGAGATGCAATTATTGAACCTCTTCTTAAAAACCGTGGCCTTACAAGCGCTAAAAACTAGAAGGCATTGCTTATCTCACTCAGAGTGACTCCAAGTATCTTTTGCGAGACCTCATTAAGTTTAGTTAGGTCTCCTGTCAGATGAAGAGTATACTGGATATGACTGAGACTTTCTCCCGGCTTTAGTTCAGCTGCCGGTGAGGAAGTCTCAAGTTCAAAAAATGGCCCCATCTGCGATCCATCTGCAAGAGGCCCGTCATTATATGAATTAAGAGCGTCACCTGAATAAGGATTCTCCTGGATCTGCCACGACGAGTTAACATATTCTTTTTTACCTTCAGGCAACTTACAGATGAGCAGAGTCAATATCTTATTATCCGGGTCATAGCTTCCCATGATACCCGTTGCTCTTGGTGGAGGAATCCCTATTTTGCCCCGGCTCTTTCCGTCGGCTCTGAAGAAAATGTGATTTCCTGATACTTTAAGCCTGTCACCTGATATCTTTCCGAAGTAATTGTCATTTACTCTCGGACCCGCATCTTTTTCCTCTCCGGGTTTGACAGGGATTGTGATAACTATAGCAGGGGAAGGGTTGAACATTCCCAGCATCCAGACCGACAACAGTCCTGATTTCTTTTCCCATGCTTTGTCGCCCTGATTAATTATTTTATTATCAGAACGATATGCAATATAATTTAGTCCAGTAACATTAATAGATATTTGATTTAAAATTTCTTTCGGGGAGAGGAGGGTTATTTCTCTTTCTATTCTGAATTTTAACGATGTTCCACTATAATTAGCCGTTATACTATCGTTTCCAAATAGTGCCGATGTATCGGTGGAAGAGATAAGTTTAAATGGATCAGTATCCAGAAATGCCGGAGTTTGCCAGTTGTCGTAGATAAAAGGTTTATCTTTACTGAAATAGATCGAAAACTGACCGCCCTCTGGTCCGAGCCATAATCGTTCCTCACCACCGAATGCATTAATATGGGGAAGAAGCTTTCCTGATGATATTAGTGCATGATTAATCCATCCAAAACTGTAGCCTGTATCACCATCGGCCGTACTAGTCATTACCCTGGACTGCCATGCAGGTACAAGTGTTATAGCTGAATTACCATTTTTGAGTTCAATAATTTTAGTATATTTTTTCAGGAAATCCCTGTTATATCCATATTGTTTTGTGCTGTCAGTAATCATAGCTTTTTCTTTTTGACTGTTAGTTTTTACCGTGCCTTTGCTTGAACATGCTGAAAGTACGATAAGGGTTATGAGTAATAGCTTTATGGATTTCATATTATCTTTTTCAGGTTATTCATTTTAAGAATTATCTTGTTGTTGTTCTTTATTCTTTTGTCCTGGCATTTTGTATCTCTTCCAGAATGGTAATGTGGTTAATGAGGTAAATCTAATGAGGTCCCTTACTGGTTTAACTCCCATAGCGAAATGAAATATTCTGTATAATATGGAAGCGGTGACTATCATGCCTGCAATTCCTATAAAGGTCGAAAGTATTTTCCACCAGAGTGCCTCAGGTTGAATTTTTAAGATGTTGATCATAAGTATAAAGAGCTGCGCGTTAATGGCTGTATAGATTATCCAGAACAGAAATGCCATGCCGTGAGCAGCTTCAATTGCTCTCCTCGGACAATGATTCAGACACCTCATACAGCTTTCACAGGAAAGCTTCCAGTATGGCCGGTTCGCAACATACCGGATTGAAGAGGTAGGACATTCTTTTATACAGATCCCGCAATTATTACAATTGCTGTTGGCAATAAATGTTTTTGAAAGGAAAAACCTTCCTCCTATATAATATGCCAGAGCCAGAGGGCTGATTATAAGGTCAATGGGGAGAGTATATAATCCCACATAAATTCTTTTACCGGAAAACATCTTAACGGCAAAACTTCTGACAATCCTTTCACATCTTACAAAGATTGAGTCTATTACTTTCTTTTTAAGCCCGGGGTGAATTGGAATCCAGTTTGAAGGGAGGTCAACAGGTCTGAATGCTATGCATCTGTAACCTTTAAGCCACAGAATAAAGGCAGGAAGCAGTACTGCAACACCGCTCAAACCTGGCATAAAAAATTTATAGAGTTTCATTCCGGCCCTGGTATTAAGCAGGAAAATATTCTTGCAGAGTGCTGGAGGAAATCCTGCTATAAACCTCACCATTATTGGAGCCGCATTAAAACCATGGGTTGGGAATGCAAACCCGATTAACGGTTTTTCTTCAGCTGTCGGCATTACGATGTTCTCAAGCCTGTCAATTTGCTGAACGACTGTATTCATACCTCTCTTCCGGGCTTCATCAGCTATCCACTCAGAGGAAATACGTGCATTTCCGGTACCAGATATATAATAGATGTAAAGAGATTTCCAGTTATCCATTTTTAAGGTACTTTGAGTAAAGAGAGGAATGATCTTACTTATTAATTACTAAGATATTGATAATCGTTCTATTTTTGCATATATGCCTTAATTATGGTTAAAAGGATTCTATGCGGATTAACAGCTGACGAAGTACTTGAAATGACAGAGCCTTTTGGTTTCAACTCAACTCATTCAGTTTCAATTACTAATAATCTATATAAAAGGAAGATCAGCGACTATAAACATTTCGTGAAGTTACCGAATAAACTTAGAGATTTATTAGAAGAAATCTCCGTTCCAGGAACCTATCCACCTGTCAGTTACGAGATTTCTATCGATAGATCAGTAAAATATCTTTTCAGAACTGATGCTGGAATGGAGTTTGAAACAGTTTTTATACCGGAACATAACAGGAATACAGTTTGTGTTTCATCTCAATCAGGTTGCCGAATGGGATGCTCATTCTGCGCAACCGGCAATTTTGGTTTCAGGGGTAATCTCACCACAGGTGATATTATTAATCAGATCATTTCTATTCCGCATTCAGAAAAAATTACTCATGTGGTTTTTATGGGGATGGGAGAGCCTATGGATAATCTTGAAAGTGTTCTGAAAGCATGTAAGATCTTAATATCAGAATGGGGACTTTCATTAGGTTCGAAAAATATTACAGTATCCTCGGTAGGAAAGATGCCGGAACTTGAAAAATTCCTTCATCAATCCGAATGCAATCTTGCATTCAGCCTTTATTCCCCATTCACTGATGAAAGACTGAATGCAATTCCATCTGAGAAGAAAAATCCGGCCTCGAAAATATTAGATATTTTGAAAGGTTATCCTGTCAGAAAGAAGCGGAGATTTAGTGTGGCGTATGTAATGATTAGAGGTATCAATGATTCGGATAAACATCTCGAAGAGCTTAAGTCTATTCTCAAAGATTCAGCGTTAAGGGTAAATCTTCTTCCATACCATTCAGCCCTTAACAACAATCATCAATCATCAACAGCTGAAAAGATGCAATATTTCAAGCATAGTCTCACATTATCAGGAATTTCTACTTCAATCAGAAAATCACGAGGCAATGACATTTCAGCAGCATGCGGGCTTCTGGCTATTGATTTAGAAGCTGGAAAAAACAGACATCCATGAATCCTGTTTCCGTCAATATCCAGTCTTTTTTTACTCCTGATTCAATAAATCCGTGTTTTTTAAACAAATTAATGCTTACGGTATTATTTGAGAGAATGTTGCAGTATAATTGCCTAAGTTGAAGAGTTTTAAAACAGTATTTTATCAGGCAGATGAGAGACATTGATGCATATCCTTTTCGCCTGTATGATTCATTTGCGATCAGAATACCGATTCCGGCTCGTTTATGAAACGGGTCGAACTCAAAGACATCTATGGTGCCTATTGTTACCTTGTCTTCAATATGATCAATCATAAACCGGAGCTGGCCGGTTTCAAATATATTTTTATGAGAATTCTCGAGGTATCTTTTTAGAGTAAATTTAGAAAAGGGTGAGACAGTATTGCTTATTGACCAGTAGATTTCATTATTTTCCCACTCATAAAGAAGCTCCAGATCTTCCGGTTCCAGGGCTCTGAGCTTGATGTTTTTATACCTCATGGGATTATCCTGTTACTATTGACTCATAAGTAAGTAGAGGTTTCTTATGAAGGCATCCTCAAATCCTAACTTTTTTATGGATGCAAGATCTTCTTTTGCCTTTTCGATAGATTTGTATTCGCCGTAATAATATTTATAGAATCCGTCAATTGCTTTAATCTCCCCAACTCCCTGCAAACCGGAGAAAATTTTATTAATGTTCAACGCATTTCGGGTTGCCTTTAACTGAATTGTTAAAACTGACTGGTCAACTCTCGAAAGAGCAGTTTTTTTTTCCAGAGGATTTAAAATAGACTTAGATTCATCATCCAGTTCGTACTGGTTCAGAAGATAAGCTTTATCAAATCCTTTCGCTTTTACAATCTCAAGATATTTCAGTGCTTCTATTTTATTATAGAATACACCGAGAGCATATACTGAAATTGAATCAGCCTTAAATGTTCTGATAAACAGAATATCATCTTTAGTCAGTGCAGAGAAGTAACCTGGATCAATCTTCTTGTTGGTTTTCAGCAGAATAATGCTATATCTCATTGAAGATGGCTGTCTCAATTGTTCAGGAGTGTAAGATTCCTGGCGTATGATAATACCGGTTTTTGGATCTTCAATACCAAAAGTAACCCTTCTGTTGTATTTTCTTCCCTCAGGATTATCAGAGCCGTCACGATTGTTGTTTACAGCAATGAAATTAGATTTCCCATAAGCTTTCTTAATTAATTTTAAGGACGATTTCCCTGAAGTTGAAAGATAATCAATAACGCTCTGGGCCCTCTTATCGGCAAGGATACGATTATATTCAGCGCTCCCTTTTGAATCCGTATATCCGGCAACTTCAACATTCAGTTGAGGATAAGTTAATAGAATTGATTTAACTACTTCCAGACCTGTTTTTGCTACATCATTAAGACTAAAACTATTGAAATCAAATAAGATATTATTTATAGATAAGAAGTCGCCACCATATACTTTATCAGGTATCAGGGTGGAATTTACAGAGATATAATTACCCGAAAAATACATAGGAATATTCAGGTTAATAGTATCTGTTTTGTAGCCCGATTGACTTATGAAAAGTTGATAATCACCAGGTTTCAGGTCAACTTTAAATGTAGCTGAGTCAAGCAATGGTATATCTTTTGTCGATTTTGGATTCTTAGTATCTTCAAGTGATATATGAATTTGCTTCGGATCAGCCTCCATTCCGTCCTGAAGAGTAATAGTTCCTTTAGCAAGGGTGACCTTATCAGCAGGATTTTCAGCAACAAGCTCGTAAATATTGCGCGATTTGGTTTTTTCATCATACAAACTGGTTATGAATCCCGGCTTACCATTATTAAGAATAAAAAAAGTATTTTCAAGAGCATTGTTGAATGCGTATGGCATACCGATAGGGTTTGACCATGTTCCATTTTTCTTAACCGATCTGAATACATCATATCCGCCCATACTGATATGGCCGACTGAACTAAACAGCAGCGCTCCGGTTTCAGGATCAAAGAATGGTGTATCTTCGTTGTAAGGCGTGTTTATAATATTTCCCAGGTTAACCGGAGTTCCCCATTTACCTGAGGGTGTTTTTTCAGAATACCATATGTCAAGCTCCCCTTCTCCGCCTGGCTGATTGCTGGAAAAATACATACCTTTGCCATCAGGTGTAATAAAACCAAACGACTGCCAGTAGATAGAAGTAATGGGTTTTCCAATACTTTTGATTTTTGACCAAACCGAATCTGTTCTGAGACTATAGTATAGATTTCCATCCCCACCATCATCCATGTAAATGATAAGCTCTTTCCCGTCTCCTGTAATCGAGTTTGAATAAAACCTGTCAAATCCGCCTAACTGCCTGGTAATATCTATAGGTTTCTTCCACTTTCCCGTCTTAAAGGAGCAGAATATTCGGGTCTTACCATCCGTTTTTTGGGTGAATATAAATACTGAATCATTTTTTGAAAGAACAGGGTTACATGCTCCTGGGTAGTCGGCAAGCCAACTCGTAAAAAGGTTAGAAATAAGTGTCAGCGGTTTCTTTTTCATTTCGAGGGCGTACCTGCAATCTCTGATCTGATTGTCAATATATTCCTCCCTGAAGAGCTTTGTGTTACTTAATTTCCTTTTTGCATCATAGTAAAGTGTTATTGCTTTTTCAAGGCTATCATTCTGGTGATAAGCAACTGCCAGATAGAGATAAGTATCAAGAGGAGCTTTTGATCCATATTCTAAATAATCCTTCTCATTGGCTACTACATTTTTAGAAGCTTTATTCAGCATTCGCAGAGCATCACTCTTTTTCCCGTCAATGTTAAGATAACAAATCCCAAGCTTTGCACTGAAGTTATCGTTACCTGGATACTTCTTAAGGAGATCCGTGTACAATTCTGCAGCTTTCTCGTAATTCTGGTCATAATAATAAAAGATATCCGCTTCCTGAACTGATTTAATCAGAGCTTTGGTAGTTGGTGACTGGGCAGCCAGATTTGCTGCAAAAAAGAATAGTAAAGAAAGCAGGCTTAGCTTTCTGATTGGTGCTTTCATTATTTTGAAACTTTCTTGATAAAGATTTGTTCAGGATATCCTTTCCTTATCAACTCCTGTCTTAAAGCAAAAGCCTCTTCCCTGCTCGGAAATCTACCTGTTATATATCGATAAAATTTATCAGCGTCATTATACATCACTTTCATATCTGTAATGTATTTAAAATAAGTCACATCAACAGGATTATATAAAGCCATAACCTGAACTGTGTAATAAAGAACATCGGAATCATTAATATTCTGATCACCAACATCGCTTACATTTAAATTTCTGATAAGCATTGTCGTGTCAACAGTGGCAATAGTAGGAATTAATGCGAGATTAATTTTATCGTATACTACCGGTGCAGCACTTATTCCGGGTTTTGAGTTATCTCTGGCAAGAATAACATCAATATTCAAAGCCATTACAGGATTATCATGCGAAATAGCAGTGTCGACAACCTGTGTTATATATCCTGCCCCTTTATAAAACAATCTGAATTTCCCAGGTGCTACAATGAAGCTGTAAAGGCCGGTAAATTTATTAGGATAGCCTACATCAAGTGTATCTCCCGATGTATTGTTAATCAGATGTATAGAATAATTTTCATCAAAAGGAATAACCGTATCCCTGAGGCTGAATTTACCTCTGATTTCAAATAGTTCATTTACATCCTTAATACCCATAGTAAGATAGAAGATTTCTTTCTTCTTATAATCGGTTGTCATTGAATAATATGCATTCCTCCCGTTATTTAGAGGTTGGAAGAACTTATCATCGTCAGTTGTATTGACAGGGTATCCCAGGTTACTCGGGGTCTTCCATCCATCTCCTGATTTCTGGCTTTTGAAATTATCGAATCCACCAATTGAACTATGGCCCTCTGAGGAAAAGTACAAGACTGAATCATTTGCTGTTATAAAAGGATTATCCTCATTAAAAGGGGTATTAATTGAAGATCCCAGATTGACGGCCGGACCCCAGTCGCCTGTAGCATCTTTCTCCGAAACATAGATATCAAGGTTTCCCTGACCCCCGTCCCTGTTACTGGTAAAATAGAGTCTCTTTCCATCAGATGAAATGGCAGCGTGGGATTCGTAAAACTTGGTATTTATATTTTTATTTAGTTTTTTGATTGGTGTCCAGGCTCCATTCACGAGTTTAGATGAATAGATAGCTCCATCGTAATTATCAGTTTTATAAAGAAATAATTCCGTTCCGTCGCTATTAAGGGAGGATGATGAACAGTCCTCTCCTGCATTAAGGGCAGATGTGATCTCAAAGGGTATTTGCCATTTTCCCCGTTCTTTTTTTGAATAAAAGATAGCATTGATCATTCCTCTTCGCTCTGTGTATACCAGTGAATTCCCATCGAAACTGACTGCAGGATTTTCATTGATAGAACCCTGGCTAAATTCGCTTCCCATGCTCTTTTTGCTGAAAACGGTAGGATTCTCGCTGGCTTTAATAGCATTCTTACATGCCATAATTTGTTGTTCAATATATTCGAGGTTCTTCATACCTCCCTTGGAGGATGTTTCTCTTGCCAGTTTATTAAATGTCTGAAGAGTACTAAGTGCTTTATCAAGCTGATTATTTATCATATAAGCTTTAGCGAGAGAAAAATATACATCAAGCGGTGCGTTTTTTTCTTTAAATGAGGCAGTTTTTGACTCATAACTTGCTGATTTAACAGCAGATTGGAGATAGTTGATTGATTTTTCTTTTTCCCCGGGGATATTGAGGTAGCAAGTACCTATTTTATACTTAATATTATAATTAGCTGTAGTGTCAAGAAGCAGGTATAACTGGTTTGCGAGTTCATATTCTTCATACAGATAGTATGATTCTGCTTTCGCAAAAATTTGTTTCATCTCACTTGAGGACTGGGCACACACAGTAACAGAAAATACAGCTGCAATTATTAGCTGTAGTAGGAAACTTATGATCTTTAATCTTAGTTTTACCATCAAAACAAATATAGTAATTATTCTAAAGAATAAGAAAAACAGGTCAATTTTTATTTAAAGGTGATCTTATAGATATCTTCCTTCCCATATCCGCCAGTCTCCTTAAATCTCGAATAATAGCCAGATTTGCCATCTCCTGCGGGCATAAAAAAGATATCATCATCGGGAGTATTAACCGGATATCCGAGGTTTGCAGGATTACTCCATAACCCGTTTGACTGAAGATCAGACCTGAACAGATCATAGCCTCCTATGTTTTCATGTCCCTGCGAACTAAAGAAAAGAGTCTTTCCATTATTAATCAGGAAAGGTCTGTCTTCATTGAATTCCGTATTTATTTCGGGACCGAGGTTTGCTGCAGGCCCCCAGTCGCCGTTTGTTTTATGAGATATGTAAAGATCAAGACCACCAAAGCCACCTGGCCGGTCAGACGCAAAGATAAGCTGACTTCCGTCTTCCGATATAAAAGCATGTGATTCCCAATACTTTGTATTAATGTTTTTATTCAGAGGAACTGTTTTTGACCAGTGACTACCATCGAATGTACTTACAAAAATATCGCTATTCTCATTATTGTCTTTAGAAAGGAACAATAATCTGCCATCTGATGAAAGGCATGAAATGTAAAAATCTCCATCAGATTGAAGATCTGGAGTAATATTGAGAGGGGGGGTCCATTTCCCGTTTACCTGTCTGGAAAACATCACGGCATCATAGAACTTAAGCGAAACCATATAAGCAAAAGACTTGCCATCAGCCGAAATAAGAGGATTAAAATTATTCTTTTCATCGTTGAACAGAGGGCCAAGGTTTTCTTCTGAATATGATACCGGTTTAGATATTATGTCCTTTGCTTTATCACATACTTCCATTTCGTGTTTCACAAAATCGATATTCTCATGATCATCCGGAAGAAGGGTTGCAAGATATTTAGAGAATGATTCTTTTGCTTTATCAAATTTAAAATTTACTCTGTAGGCTTTTCCTAACTCAAAAAGCGCATTATATGGTGCGGATGTCTGACTTATTGATCCTTCTTTGTGTTTTGCCGACATATTTTTTGTTGCATTTTCAAGATATTCAACAGAAAGATTCTTTTTCGAGGGAATATTAAGATAGCACACTCCAATGCAATATGCCAGGTTTGCATTATCCGGCAGCTTTTCGTACAGTTGCATATAATATCCCAGAGCATCAGAATAGTCCTCATTCATCAGAAAATACTCAGCTTCAAGGAATGATTCCTGTAGCTCCTTGTTTTCCTGGGAGTAAATTGGTATGATAAAGAATAATGTAAAAATCAGACACACTGCTCTTTTGCTCATAAACAGGTTTTTTGGTAAACAAATTTATTAAAAAAATAGCAAAAGAATTATTAATCATACTTTATTTGACGAAAATGACCGGCTTATACCGGTCATTTTTAAATAAATCTATTTTTGCTTATCCTTTTTTCTTCTCCATAATATCAGGAACAGGCTTAATAGTCCGGCTGCAATGACTACCCAGAATAGCCACAGGTAATTCTTCCAAGAACCGGGTGCCTCTGATTTTATTCCTCCTTTTTCAAGATCATTCGATGCCAAAATTTCTGAAATCTGACCTTGGGTAAGTCCTCTCTTGAGAGCTTCCTCATTAAACGCCTGCAGCCATTCTTCTTTTGTTTTAAAGATTTTCAGATCGAGAGCTGCTATTGTCTGACGAATTACTTCCCCGGAAGGAGAATTTTCAGCTATGGCTAATAATTTCTTCTTCAGTAATACTATAGAAGGATCAGAATCAGAAAGAACTGCAGCAGCAATATTATTTAAATCCTCAGGACTTATTTTGCCACCGGTTTTTCCTGAAATATATTGTTGAAGCTCAGTCCATGTCTTAATATTCGATTCGTAAATTTTAAGATCGGAGAGGAGTGTCTTTAATTCTCCATCAGTATGCCCGGACAGATAATCCACTGCAGCCTGTGTCAGTATATTATCCATGACAGCCACTTTCAGTGCCAGATTATCTACTTCTTCCGGCTTAATACCTTTTTTAACAGATTCTTCTTTCAGATATGATATATAGTCGTCTATTTTAGCGAAATGCTTATTATCAATGCTTGTTTCATTAATAAAGTTCAATAAGCTATTGCTGGCCCTGTTCTTAAGTACAGCAGAAAGTGATTCAACTTGTTTATCTGAAATGACTGTACTGTACTCTGGCCTGGATACAGGCTGTTCTATATACTTATTCTGCCTTGTGACTTCTACTTCTGTAGTTGTTGTGTTATTGAATCGGTCTGTAAGGTGAAATACCAGGCGATTCTTTCCTTCTGCAGGAGCCATTTTATAAATAAAATCCCGATCATTGATCTTGAAATGCTCGGTCGATATTAAAGAGTCTCCGACCCAATGTTCAACAGTAAGGGATGATTTAGGCTCAACTTTCATCGGAAATACAATTGAGTCCCCTCTTATAACTGAAATCGATTTGTTCGATTCAATGTTCAAATCGGCTACAAAATCAGTTTTCGGTAATACTGCCCCCGGGAGTAGAAAGCTATCTGAAGGACTTGTCAGTGGCAGGTTCAGATTCTTGACAACCTTGCCACTTCCGTCACCTTCATAAGTGATTTGATAATCGCCCTGAGGAAGCTGAAACTCATACTCTCCGGTTTTTGGATTGGAATAAGCAATGATAACCTGGTTTGGATTCTTTAAATCAGCAGCGCTGACCTTAACACTGTCATATACACTGCTGTTCAGATCTGCGGCACTAACTTTTCC
>Ga0302271_10002760_pt1 | contig 15495 bp, 14 predicted proteins | sample III_Bog_N1_1_FD_198767 | JGI IMG/M metagenome (GOLD analysis project Ga0302271, IMG submission 198767) | Peat permafrost microbial communities from Stordalen Mire near Abisko, Sweden - III_Bog_N1_1 | ecosystem: Environmental > Terrestrial > Soil > Wetlands > Peat | place: Sweden: Abisko... | reverse complement strand
ATGGTAATCAGCACTTCGTTGTCTGAGTATTTGATAGCATTATCTATCAGGTTGGCGAAACACTGACTGAGTAATCTTCTGTCGCCCGTTACCATTAGTTCATCAGCCTCGTACACGGTTTGTATTTTTACTCCTTTGTACGCATTGTTTACGAAGCGGCCTTTCAATTCCTCGAATAGCTGTCGTAAGTCTATCTGCTGTTTGTCGGGTACCAACAATCCCTCTTCCACTTTTGCAAGTGCCACTATCATATGTATCGTATCGTTCAGCTCGGTGGTGGCATTTATCGATTTACTTACCAACAATTCCCGTTTTGTTTTATCTTCTGCAAAGGTCGGCATTGTCATGCAATCCAGATTTACCATCAGACTGGCTACCGGGCGTTTAAGCTCGTGGGCAATTGTTCCCAGAAATTCGTTTTTAAATGCCACCAATTTTTTCTGACGCGCCAGGGTAATAAGCAAAAAACGAAATGCAAACATACAAATAACCGAAAGTACTAGCGAGCTCAATAGCATTAACCCCATTCGTTTGATAATAACTCCAAATGGGTTGACCAATGATAGTTGCAGTGCCTTTTTCTTTTTCAGGTCTATTTGTAAAAGCTTAGATGGGACGATAAAAATGGAGGAAGTATACACTTTATCCGATTGCCCCATCAACTTGCCTGTGGCCGGCTCTATCATCTTTACAAAGAAATTTGATTGTATATTCCTCGAGCGTAGTATAATGGCAAGTGTACTGTCCAGATGGTGAAGATTGAGAGGTACAATACGACTTACTTCTTCATTTACCACCAAATCTAATACCGCCAACACACTTCCGGTGAAATCGGTTACATTGCTGCAATCATACTTTTGGGCTTTATTCTCGACGAATGGTGGCGGAATAACAATGGTTTCTTCACCCATCATGCGCTTGTAGGTCAGATGTCGCTGACTTAAATCTTTCCTGAATGCTTCCTGCAGAATGGCATCCGACTCGCGTACCAAACCTGCCCGCGTGGTTTGATAATAATCGTATACCAGATATGCTTGCGTTGCCATAATGAATAGCAAACAAATACCTGCAATATAAGAGATGTGCTTCGGTGACATTTTTTTCAGTTATCAGTCCCGATAGATCGGGATGTCGCAAGCTCCATTATCAGTAAGCTTTTATGACCGGTTTTTGGTGATCTCACAATAAACTCACAGAGTTCTCATATGAGAAATTCAAGTTTGTTATTTGCAGCCAAAAGTACTAAATTTTAATCAAAATCAACCCCATTTTCTTTGTTTTTGTAGCTGACAGCTTTGCGTGTCTTTGAAATCTATTTTCGTGTTAATGTTTTTTGTATTAAATGTGAGAGTCTTGTGAGAAAATTAGTAGAATCTTGTGAGATATTGTTAATGAAAATAGTTATAATATTGCAACATCAAATTCAGCACTAAAAAATACAAATATGAAAAAAGTGAAAAAAGATGTTGCAAGCTTTTCAAAATTAAACGCACCACAAATGAGTAAGATTAACGGGGGCGGATGGGTCGAAGTAACCAATTCCGATGGCACTGTAACCAGAATTTGGGTGTAGAAGTAAAAATAGTTTTTTTGTTTGTGAACTAGAGAGAGTAATGTAACGTGAAAGAATAACCTTGGCTAGTCCGGCAAGCAGTGTTAAAAGCTACTTGCCGGATATTTTTGAAAATAAAAACCTAAACAGATAAAACCCGAAAACAAAGAATGATAACCGCTTCTCTGCAAATGAAGCCTGACAGTAATAAACAGCAGAAACACCTTTCCAACTAATCCGGAAAGCTATTCGTATCAATATTTACTGCAGGAAATATCCCATAAAAATTAGAGATTCGCCGCACGCTGCAGGAGATGTCTAATTAAAATTAGTGATTCACTGTAGGCTGCAGGAAATGTCTCAGCAAAATTAGAGATTCGCTGCATGTTGGAGGAAATGTCTAACAAAAGTTAGAATTTATCCGGATGATTCCCTGAATATCTCACTAAAATTGACAAGCAACCGCCCGGTGCGGTAACTATAAAATCAATTTATAACCTTTTTTTGTACACGATTATGAAGAAAAACTTTTGGAATCTAAACGTTGGCGTTATTGCCAATTTGGCTACACGAGTTATTGAAATTTCAGTGAAGCCGATGTATGTAAACCAAGTAGCGAGTTTACCATTTCTACAAAAACTGACGGAAGCAAATACCGCCTATCACTCGGTGATTGATAAACCAACCTACAGCGGTAAAGGAAAACAAGTATCGGAAGCCGACCTGCTGCGTGATAATCGTTTTCTGGGATTTAAAAATGCAATTTTGGGATTGATTCAACTCAATGGAATTACGTATCATCAGGATGCGGTGGATTTGAAAGCTATCATCGACCTGCATGGAGCCGACTTGTATCGTTACTCATACGATGACGAATCTACCCATCTCAATCAACTGATACAGGATTTGGAAAAGTCGGAAAACGCAACACGGTTACAACATCTAAACCTTGTCGAAGCTTATGCATTGCTTAAAACAGCGCAGACCGACTTCATTCAGTTAGTAGGTGGACAGTCCGAAGCCGATTCGATACTCCGTGGCATGGAATCAGCCTCCTCGCTCTACAAAAACATGGCTACATCCCTGCGTAACTATGTAAACTACGTGGACGCTATGTCCGAGATGGATAGCAACTGGACAGCCCTTTCGCTCGAACTAAACGAAGCCCTCAAAGCTGCCAACAACAAGCCAACTCCTACAAAAACGGATACAACTACCGAAACAAAGTAAATATTGACTCCCTTCCTATGTTGCTCAGGCGGCAGGGGAAGGGAGTTGGTGTTTTTTTAATACAAAATAAACATTCAAAATCAGACAATCATGGAGTATTATTATGTAAACCGAAAAGAACAATCTAATGGAGATCATGAAGTGCACACAAGTACTTGTAGTTATTTGCCAGCAACAGAGAATCAAAAGCTTTTAGGCTATTTTGCCTCATGCGCTGATGCTGTGAAAGAAGCAAAGAAAACCTATCCGCAATCCAATGGATGCTATTATTGCTGTAGAGCATGTCATACGAGCTAAGAAAAAGTTCACTTTTGGTTTATAAGAACTGTGTACAATTTTAAAAGAATAAATTAATTAATAATATAGATTTTATGTCTCTAAGTGATGATCTATTTAAAATAGCTCCGATTTTAATTGAATATGATAAATTCAATCCAAGGGGAGAAACCGTTGATCAAATAATCAACGATGATGAGTTTCACAAATTAAAGGCTTCAATATCTCAGATAGGAGTTTTGGTTCCATTGATTATTCAAAAAAATAACTCTTTAGAGTCTAATAAAGAGTATCAATTGATAGATGGCGAACGGAGATTAAGAGTTGCAATTGATTTGAATTTACAAACTATCCCTGCACGAATTGTAGAAAACGATGTTGAAGGAAAGATTATTGCATATCAGATTCATCAAAATAGAAAAGCATGGAGTAAACCTTCAGAAGCTAAATCTATACAAAGTATTATTAATTCAATAAGATCTAATACTCCAAATATATCCGACTCTGATTTAAAAAAGAAATTAATTGAAATAACATCGCATAAGCCAAATGCAATAAATGATATCCTAAAAATACTAAAATATAGCAATGAAATTCAAGAAAAATCATCAATTGGAGAAATCGATCACAGTTATTTAATTCGTATTGAAGATGACTTCATTACACCCCTAAAAAGAGCTTTTGTTGAAGTTTTTGAAAGCTTCAGCGAAAATGAAATAAGAGAGATAATGGTTCGAAAAGCAGAGCTAAAACTTCTTATCAATACTAGGTATATGATGAGTTCTGATTTTAAGGAGATTTTTAAACCAAATCTATGTCATGGACAAATATTGACGATAATAGAGAAATTTCTACAATCTCCAGAGAAGAGTGCATCGGATCTATTTAATGAGTTTCGAGAAATTAAAACTCAGAATGAAGAATGCAATGAGCTAGTAAATAGTATAATTAATGATGTTCAGAATGCTTCTTTAAATGGAGTAGGATTTGGCAATTCAGAAAAAAAGGTTGGTAAAGATGAAACAATAGAGACCTCAAATCAAACTACAAATATCAAAGACAAATCGAATGGACTTAATACCAGTTCTCAAACTGTATCAGCGACAAACCCAGATAGAAATGCTATAATAATATCAAAAATAAAGAAATCTGGATTTAATGCGATTAAGGAGGGATTGGAAAATATAGCCAAACAGTATTCAGAAGAAGAATTAGAGTACATAAAAGAGGCTATAGTTTGTCTTGGAAGTGAAAAAGCATTGAAGGCTTCAGTCCTAATGATATGGGCTTCATCAATTAGTAAAGTTCTTAAGTTTATAGAAAAAGATATTCAGAAGTTTAATTCTGTATCAACAATTATGCAACAAAACAAGAAGTCATTTTATAAATATTATTCTCCAACTTTTCAAAAAAATGCAACGACAATTGATGAAATTAGAGAATTGGCTAAGGATATGCAACTTTTATGTTACCTATGCTACGAAGGAATAATTACACAATCCCAATTCAAGCAGTTGAAAGGTCATTATGATATTAGGAATGAGTGTGCACACCCAACATCTCTAATCTTAACAATGAATGAGGTACTGGCTATTTTTGAAAATCTTATGAAATTTATATTTAATAATCCAAGATTAAAATAATGAATTGTTTGTTTGTTGAACCTAATTTCCCAATACCCAACAAAAGTAAAAATCATTCAAGTTTTTTACCTATAGGTTTGCTGAAGTTGGCCTCTTTGTACAGGGAAAATGGACATTCAATTGAACTGATTAGAGGAAATAAGTGCCCCACATTTAGTCCAGATGAAATAAATATTACGTCCTTATTTACATATTGGTCTAAGTATGTAAAAGAGTCAGTCGATTTTTATCGAGACTTGTTTCCAAAAGCGAAAATTACTGTTGGCGGTATTTACGCAACTCTATTACCAGAGCATTGTAAGGATTATACAAAGTGTGATGAAGTTTTTACAGGTCAGAACTTATTAGCTGATAAATGTAGGCCAGCTTATGATCTTGTGAATGTAAATTATCAAATAATTCATGGCATGAGAGGTTGCACTAACAAATGTGCTTTTTGTGGAATTTGGAAAATTGAAAAGGAAAGCTATAAAAGTGCAGAAGAAATTGAATCTGAGATTTGTAGTAATAAGCTAATTTTCTACGATAATAATATGTTGGCTAATCCTCATATTATAGATATCTTAGACATGCTTTCAAAGAAAATGCATAATAATAGATTCCTGAAATGTGAGTGTCAGAGTGGCTTTGATGGGAGAATTCTTGAGAAAAATCCGGAATATGCTATAGCGCTAAAAAAAGCAAGATTTGAGAATATTCGTTTAGCATGGGATTTTAGATATGAGTCATTTGCACAGGTTGAGAATTGGTTATCAATTTTAGAAAATGTAGGTTATAAAATGAAAGATATTTTTATTTTCATGATTTACAATTGGAATTATGATTATGAAGAACTAGAAAATAAGAGAAAGAAATGCTATGAATGGGGAGTTCAAATCTCAGATTGCCGCTACAGACCATTGAATCAAACTTATGATAATTATAATTCTCATAAGAGACTCCAATCAACGGAGGACTATTTTATCCATGAAAAGTGGACTGATCAATTAGTCCGAAGGTTCAGAGCTGACGTTAGAAAACATAATATCTGTATTCGGTATAGAATACCTTGGGATAGTTACGAGAAAAAACTCGAAAGTGTCAATTCGAAAAAGGCTCCCACTGTCGCGGATCTCCAGACTCGTGCCAATACAATAGTAAGGATGAAAGTTTTAAATCATACTTAGTAGAATAGAAATTATCGCGATAAATATACACTTTTTCAAACAGGAGGTTTCATTATGACTAAATCAAAGAACATTACTGTTATTGTAAACAAGAGTTGGGAAACAGAACCGTTGCTGAACGCCATGACCAATCAGGCACTTACGGCTAAAGCTCCACTTGTATCTCATTTATTGCCCTTTCCGTCGGTATTCAATAGTCCAAAAGATCTTAAGGCTAAAACAAACGATAAGAGAACATCTGTACGTGCGCGCTTTCAGTTGTCCAGTGCCAGTAGCTATTTGAATGTTTCGGTTTGGTGTATCGAGGATTTAATGGATCCAACCAAAAATCCTTCGAGTTCTCAAGAGAAGTTTCGGGTTTTGCCTGCAGCATTGGTTGATAGTCCGGATTTGGTGATAAGTGTAAGTACTGCTAATTGCCCTTATGATAAATCAATGAACGGTTCTGTGCTTGTTGGTGCCAATTCATTTCTTTATAATGGCTGTCCAGGCAATCCGCAGAGTAATCTGAATCCGAAGAATATTAATCAATTACTTCCGTCGAATGTAAATGCCAAGATGTTTGCATTAATTAATGACACGTTTAACGCAGTAGTCACTTCAGATTTCCTGATACCTCCTCATTCCCCTGCCAATCCGTTTGTATGTTTAGCTTCCGATGCTATATCGGTAGTTAGTTCCATTAATGTAACCGATTATACCACCTACACACAAGTAGATAAGGCTGCTCGGAAAGAATTCAATCGGGTCGTAAAAAAAGACCCCGACACGATAGAAACCACTCACGGAGTAGTAAAAATAAGTACTAAAGCTCCCATTATCTTTATTTCGCCGGTAACAGATCGATTCGGACATTTTGATGATGATGTATCGTCTGTACAAAATTACGTAGCTGCTTTTAATGGTGGTGTGGTTCTTCGGGAGTTGTTGTGGTCGCTTTGCACTTTTGTGGATAAAGGAAATGGATTTGCTAAATAACAACCCACTGCCCCTGTGCCAATACATAGAAAGGCAAGATAGTTTTATTTTTGAAAACAAATCATCAACCACTATTCATTTATCAAAAATCAATTAAACCATGTTTTACCTTCGACTAAATAAAATCAGGATCTTCAACAATTACAGATTGTTGGGTTCGTCCGATCTTCAGTTAATGAGTTTCGTTACCATGGGTGAAGCCGACTTCCCTATGCTGAACGAATTTTACCGAACCAGCGATGCAGCAGTAAAAAAAGAACTGGTTGCTCAGGCAGTAAACAAAGTGCTCAGTTCGCGTATTATGCCTCAAATTCAACGTATAAAGGATAACCAGGTGATATACTTTGGTGATACGGGCTATAATGTATTTGTCAATGATACTATTCCACAGGATTTAAACTGGATGTTGCTGGCCATAAAATCCAGTCAACAGATGGTGGACAATGCCACACTTGCCGGCGAAATACTTACAGAGCAAAACCTGACATCATTAGTCGGCACCATAGCTATGTTGTCGGGTATGGCTAGTCCGGTTACAGCAGCAGTTTCTACACTCACGCTGCTGGTTGCTCAGGCAGTACTTAAGGTTTGTACCAATGCAAAAGATCACCAACTGGGTTTACTATTGACCTCTTTTGTCCGTCAGGAGCATTACCCCAATGGAAAACGAGATGCGCAGGATGTACCCGATGCCACCGGGAATATGAAAGTGGATTACACGATATTTGGATTCTAATTCAATTGATAATTCACAATTGACAATGGAAAATGTAATTAAAGCAAAATCATATATGTTTGCTATTCGCGTAGTGAGGGCATATCAGTTTTTGACTGGAGAGCAGAAAGAATTTGTATTGTCGAAACAAATGTTACGCAGTGGAACCGCTGTTGGGCCATTAATCAGAGAATCGGAGCATGCCGAATTAAGAGCTGATTTCATACATAAAATGAGTATCGCCCTAAAAGAAGCCAATGAAACTGAATATTGGCTTTTATTACTGCACGATACAGGCTATCTCGAAAAAAAAATATATGAATCCATTGTTTCTGATTGTCAGGAATTAATCAGAATGCTTATAAGCATAATCAAGACTTCTAAAAAAAATAAGCAATCTTAGTTGAGAGTTAATAGTGGTCAGTTGCCATATGATGAATGTGTTCAAACCCTAACTGTCAATTCTGAATTGTCAATTATCAATTCATTACAGGATGAAAGCGATCGGAAAATTTATATTACTCGAGCTGTCTGAGTTCGATTCCTGGCTCGAAGCGCAGATCATTAAACGGAAAATACTATTAATTCAACAGCATCATACCTATGTTCCGGCTTACAAGCACTTCAACGGAAGTAATCATTTCCAGCTTTGCCAAAGCATGGAACGCGCTCATAAGGAACGGGGCTTTGCCGAAATTGCACAAAACTTCACCACTTTCCCCGATGGGAAAATAATGGTGTGCCGGAGTATAAATACAATACCTGCCGGCATTAAAGGGGCAAATACAGCGGGTATCTGCATCGAAAGCCTGGGCAACTTTGATAAACAAAGGAACAGTATGAGTACCCAACAGCGGGAATGTATTGTGCATATTACCCAATCGCTGTTACATCGCTTCAAACTTGAAGCAAATGAAAATACAGTCGTTTATCATCATTGGTACGACCTGAATACCGGAAAACGAATCATTGAAGAAGGCACCGGCGCTACCAAAACCTGCCCGGGAACAAACTTCTTTGGCGGAAATACAGTGGAGGCTTTTAAAACGGGGCTGCTGCCGTTGCTGAAATGATTTATGATAATAGCTAATACTAACTGACGAATAATTTATAACACAAATAAAATATGTTCAATAGATTCGAACCCAATGTAAAAGCAACCATCGCCTATTTAAAATTGCTTAATGTAAAAGTAACTGATGCTACAGTAGATGAAACTTTGCAAAATCATCCCGATTGGCCAAGTTTACTTTGTATCAGTGATTCTTTGAATAAGTGGAATCTTCCAAATGCAGCAGGTGTAATTGATGTTTCTGAAATAGATCAGCTACCTACCCCTTTTATGGCTTATACCTCTAGTATTGAAAGCCCATTGGAAATTGTGACTGAAGTTACAGATAATAGTATTATATTATTCTCAACGAAACAGAATAAACAAATAACAGAGAATAAAGAAACTTTTCTTAAACGCTGGAATGGAGTTTATCTTATAGCAGAGAAGAATGAGCAGTCGGGTGAACCTAATTTCAAATCTCAAAAAAGGAATGCTTTTATCAAAAGCATAATACCTAGTTCGTTATTTGTTTTGCTGGTAGTTATTTCAGGTCTGTTCTTGCAACGAGATATTGAGTTGTCTGAAATTAACGCTTTTTTGCCAGTGTATTTTCAATATTTGATTTTATTTGCAGGAGTTATCGTTACGTCATTACTGCTTTGGTACGAGATTGATAGCAATAATCCACTACTTCACAAGGTCTGTACAGGCATTGTTAAGGGAAACTGCGATGCTATCTTGAGTGGAAAACAATCTAAACTGTTTAGTTGGTTAAGTTGGAGCGAGATCGGTTTTTTCTATTTTGCAGGTGGTTTGCTAACCTTACTTTTTGCCGGTCCACTTATCAGTACTTTGGCAGTCATTGCATACCTGAATGTTCTGGCATTACCCTATACCGTATTCTCTATTTACTATCAGGGGCGCATAGCCAAGCAGTGGTGTGTGCTTTGTCTTTCGGTACAAATTCTGTTAGTGATAGGAAGTGTTAATGTTATTGCGGGAAATTTTCTACTACCCCTGCAGGAAATACAAATCGGACAGATATTTAAAAGTTTTTTGTTATATTTAACTCCAGTTTTACTTTGGCATTTTTTGAAGCCTTATTTGATGAAACTTCAGGAAGCTAAAAATACAAAAAGGGAGTATTTACGAACCAAATTTAATTCCGAAGTTTTTGACACAATGTTGAAAAAGCAAAAACAAATCACAGTTTCTACTGATGGACTTGGGATTGACTTTGGAAATCTAAATACAACAAATACAATCATAAAAGTATGTAATCCATATTGCGGACCATGCAGCAAAGCACATCTGAAGATTGAAAAACTTATAGAAAAAGTTCCCAATGTAAAAGTGAAGATTATTTTTACTATACCTAATGAGCCAGAACAAACTGAATACAAACCGGTAGCGCACTTATTGAAAATCGCCTCACAAGTAACCGATGAAAAAGTAATAAGACAAGCTTTGGACGATTGGTATTTAATGGAAGAAAAAAATTACGATAAGTTTACAATGAAATATCCATTAAATGAGAGTTTGGAAAAGCAAGGCGATAAAGTAAATGCAATGTTCGTTTGGTGTGAGAAAATGGAAATTAGATTTACACCAACTATTTTTATTAATGGACAACAAATGCCAGGAATATATAATATTGAGGATTTAGAATATTTTCTGATGGAGTAATCTAAAAAACTCAATGATAAGTTCAGTGCACGGTGCTTATAGTTGCCATTGAATAAACAACATAAACAATATAGCTTGCAACTGCTATATTATAACTTTTTAAATAATAAAGAAAATGAAACATCTAAAAATGAGCCTTGAAAATGTTCGAGGCAAAATGAGCAGAAAGGAAATGAGAAACATTATGGCTGGTAGTGGTTCAGGTTGCGCTGATAACTATAATGCTGGTTGCGCAAACAGTTTAGCATGCGTAAATGGAAATCAGATGGGTATATGCAAAACCGTATCTGGTAAATGTGATTGTCATTCTGTTTAATAATTATTAAAGACACTTGGCCTATTATGTATTACACTAAAAAGCTAAGTGTCTTTCCTTGCTAAAGTTTACATAGAACTCACAGGATTTTTATTTATAAAATTTTTCAAGAAATGAAAACTTTCAGATTTATTATTTTATTGGTTGTCATTTTAGAAACCGGATGGGTATCTGGCAAAAATAATGCAACCTACGACGGTGCCAACCGGGGACGGTTAGTTCAACTCGACATAAATGGGAAAAAATATGAGAAAATGTTTATAAAGGTTGTTAGCACTATTCCCGAAGCTCATCGTATTATAGGAAAATCAAATGACAATTATCGTTGGACTTTCAATATCCCTGATTCGGTATCTCAAAATATTTGGGGGTTGCAGTTCTATTTTATTTCTAACAACGATACACTTAATATAACTTTTAAAGCTGTTCTAGATAATGATACGCTTACATCTCCAGTTAATAATTTTGAAAATAACAGCGATACGCTATTAATAAAAGGAGTGTTTCTTAATAATGATACTATATCCCACAGTGATATTTTAAAAGTCGATTTAAAAGAAAAAACCTATATGATGGAGTCTATGAAATATCCAGGTTTTGGTTTTTTTTATGACCCAAATAACAAGAAAAAATATGAAGATTTTATAGAAGATTATATGTCGAAAATTAGTGCCAATCCGAATTCTGCTTATTATATTTCAAATTTATCGGCAGCAATAGGTTGGTTTCATTCAACAGGGGACATACAGAAATTATTTGATTTGTTTTCTCCTTTACTTAAAAATTCCGATCATGGGAAACGGATATATGAATACATAAGCTTAAAACCTACGTTTGAAAATATAAAACTGCCGCTTGTGAATAATGGAAATAAACAAGAACCCCTTATTCAGGATTTCACTAAATATAATTTGATAGAATTAACGGCCTCATGGTGCGTTTGGTGTAAAAAAAATATACCTACTCTAAAAGAAATAAGTGAACAATATAAAGATAGGTTAATCATTACTTATGTTACTGTTGATGATGAAAATGGCATTGCGGATTTTCGAAAAGATATCCTAAAAGATCATATTAACTGGCGTTCTCTTTGGCTAAATAGCAAAAAAGATAGTTTCTTATACAGAAAAAGTGTGACCGGAATTCCTTGTGGAATTTTAGTAAATTCAGATGGAAAAATTGTAGATTATTTTAATTTTAATAGACCTGAAGAATTGGAAAAATTTCATAGTATCTTACAAGGAAACAAATAAATTCCCCTCGTTGACCCCACCCTGCCCCTTGTTTGTAACGAGGGATTAGTGGTGGTTGAACGTTTGTAACGTCCTAGGAGGGGTTACTGGTCTGTAACGAAGCAGCGAAGCAGTTCGAAGTTTCATTAATTTAATCTCTTTTGGGTGAATTCTCCGCCGCTTGCGGCGTAGGAGTTTGTTAAAATTTTAACGAGTGAATCTATCTCAATTTAGAAATAATCAACCATAAAGAATACTAGAATATATAAAAATAACATGCAACAACAATCAATCGCTCTAATTATCTGTTGGTATGGTTCATACCCCTGGTATTTTCCATATTTTGTTTACACTATTGGATTTAGTCCTACAATTGATTTTATTATTGTAACTGATAATACAGAAGAAATATCGCAAAAACCGGATAATCTAAAGATTGTATATCGTACAATGGATCAATTAAAAGAAAATTTTAGTTCTAAACTTGGATTTAGTGTGAATATTGACTCACCATTTAAACTTTGTGATTTAAAACCTGCTTATGGTTTCCTGTTTCAGGATTTAATCAAAGGCTATGATTTTTGGGGTCAGACAGATTTGGATATAGTTTTTGGTGATGTACGTGGTTTTATGACAGATGAGCTATTGCAAAGTCATGATGTAATTAGCTGTCGGCATGATTATACTGCAGGTTACTTTACACTTTATCGAAATAATGAATATTGCAATTTGCTATTTACCAAAAGTAATGCCTACCAAACCGTATTTTCCAGTCCTGAAAGTTATTGGTTTGACGAATGTGGTTTGTTTACGGGTAAAGTTGATCTTAATCATAGTAATGCAGTGTTGAAAAGCGTACGTAAACAAACAAATATATTAAATTATCTAAATGTTTTTCAAAGTATGACTTATGTAGTTGTAAAGGCAGCCCGGGATGAGGGTTTAAAGGTGCATTTCGACTTTATTATACTTGATGGGGCGGCTGGTAATATATGTTGGAAAGATGGTAAAGTATATTATAAAGATATGTTTGAGGCTATGTTTTATCATTTGATTTTATTTAAGAAGATGTGTATAAAAAAAACAGCACTTTCACCCATTCCAAACGAGTTTTTTTTTACAACGAATGAGGTATATGAGCAACTACCGGATAATACTGAATTACCGCCATGTGATTTTTTTCTCGAAGCGTGAGCGAATTAATTTCTTTTCGTTAGAAAGTCATGTTTATATATGTTTAAGAAGATCCTTACTAATAACCAACCATGAAATTTCCCCATTATACTCAACACGATGCTATGGATTGCGGTCCCACCTGTTTGCGCATGGTGGCGGCTCATTATGGCCGTGTGTTTTCGCTCGAAGGACTACGTGAAAAGTCGCTGATAACCCGCGAAGGAGTCTCTATGTTGGGATTGAGTGAAGCTGCAGAGCATATCGGGTTTCGCACTACAGGTGTAAAAGTTTCATTCGAAGATTTATGCGAAGCACCGTTGCCTTGCATTGTACATTGGAATCAACAACACTTTGTGGTGGTGTATGATATCAAAGCTCCCACTTCTCGCTTTCAACTTTTCCCCTCTCCTCAAGGAGAGGGGTCAGGGGTGAGGTCGAGAGGGGGCGGGGGTGAGGTTATTTATATCGCCGATCCTGCCGCAGGCAAACTAAAATATACCCGCGAAGAGTTCTGCCGGTGTTGGATAAGCACAAAGGACGAAGGTAAAGATGTAGGGGTGGCATTGCTGTTGGAACCATCCCCAGACTTCTATGAACAGGAAGATGAGAAAGTAAACCGAAAAGGGTTCTCTTTTCTTTTTTCTTATCTGCGTCCCTATAAAAAATTGATTGTTCAATTGTTTTTAGGTTTGCTCTTTGGCAGTTTGTTACAACTGATGCTGCCTTTTCTTACCCAGTCTATTGTCGATTTTGGTATTAGCGGGCAGAATATCGGATTTATCTACCTGGTACTGATAGCCCAGTTGATGTTAACGGTCAGTAGTTCGGCAGTTGAGTTCATCCGCGGTTGGATCTTGTTGCATCTCGGTACGCGTATAAATATTGCCTTGGTTTCAGACTTTCTGATAAAGCTCATGCGTCTGCCTATGGGGTATTTCGATACAAAAATGGTGGGCGATATTCTACAACGGATTAACGACCATACCCGCATCCAGAACTACCTTACCAATTCCAGTCTGAGTATACTATTCTCAGTTTTCAATATCGTTATTTTTAGCATTGTTTTGTTGCTCTACAGCTTTACGATATTTGCTATTTTCTTTGTCGGCAGCGCCTTGTATTTTGCATGGGTATGGTTGTTTATGAAGCGCAGGGCAGAGTTGGATCATAAAAGTTTTGCACAAAACTCAGCTAACCAAAGTAATGTTATACAATTAGTAACCGGTATGCAGGAAATAAAACTCAACGCCTGCGAACAACAAAAACGGTGGGAGTGGGAGCGCATTCAGGCCAAGCTGTTTCGGCTACAAATAAAAGGGTTGGCATTGGCACAATATCAGGATTCGGGGGCCGTGTTAATTAATCAATCTAAAAACATTATTATCACTGCTCTGGTAGCTAAGCTGGTTATTGATGGGCAAATGACGCTGGGCATGATGATGGCAGTACAATATATTATTGGTCAGCTGAATGGTCCTGTGGATCAACTTATCTCTTTTCTACGTGAAACACAGGACGCGAAACTTAGTTTAGAACGTCTAAGTGAAGTGCACGATAAAGAGGATGAGGAAGCGAAGGATGAATCGAGAATTCGTGAGATACCTACTTACAAAGACATAGTGCTCAGACAGGCTACTTTTGGTTATGATGCTACTTCTATAGGTGAACCTGTAATAAAAGGTATTCATCTAACCATTCCCACCGGAAAGCAAACGGCCATAGTGGGTACAAGTGGTAGTGGAAAAACAACCCTGATTAAGTTGTTACTCGGTTTCTATCCTTTGCAAAAAGGAGATATTCTGTTAGGCGAAAACAACCTGAAGAATTATAGCATACGCGAGTGGCGCAAGCGGTGCGGAGTGGTAATGCAGGATGGTTTTATTTTTTCGGATAGTATCGCTAAAAATATTGCACCGGGTGTTGAGATAATTGATAAGGAACGATTACTAAATGCCGTGATTACGGCTAATATTCGCGAATTTATCGAGTCATTACCTTTATCGTACAATACCAAAATAGGGAATGAAGGACATGGATTGAGTCAGGGTCAAAAACAGCGAATACTCATAGCGCGTGCCGTATATAAAGATCCGGCTTTTGTCTTTCTGGATGAAGCTACCAATGCCCTGGATACAAATAATGAACGGGTAATTATGGACAATCTGCAACGTTTTTTTAAAGGACGAACATCGGTGGTTATTGCACATCGACTCAGTACGGTGAAAAATGCAGATCAGATTGTTGTACTCGAAAAAGGGGAAATTGTGGAAATTGGCACACATCAGGAGTTGACAAAGAAACAAGGTGCCTATTATCAATTAGTGAAGAATCAACTGGAGTTATGATGTGATGATATGATGATGTGGTAATGTGATAATTAAAAGAATAAATGAAAGAATCGGATAAAATAGAATTACGCAGTGATGAAGTGCAAGAGATATTGTCGCGTCCACCACATTCGTTAATCAGAT
>Ga0302271_10002758_pt1 | contig 15513 bp, 4 predicted proteins | sample III_Bog_N1_1_FD_198767 | JGI IMG/M metagenome (GOLD analysis project Ga0302271, IMG submission 198767) | Peat permafrost microbial communities from Stordalen Mire near Abisko, Sweden - III_Bog_N1_1 | ecosystem: Environmental > Terrestrial > Soil > Wetlands > Peat | place: Sweden: Abisko... | reverse complement strand
TTTTTTTTTTTTTTTTTTTTTTTTAAAAAAAAAAAAAAAAAAAAAAAAATACACACAAAAAAACCCACCCCCCCCCCCCCCCCCCCATTCTTCTCCCTACTTTCTCCTATTCATATTCATATTTTACTTGACTTTATTAAGAGAAATCGTTTATTTTTATGGCGACGCAGATGCTGATTAATTTCTACTTTTGTTAATATTCCTGAGCTCAATCAACTTCGGTGATCCACCCATCGCAGCAACATTCGTAGATCTCGGCGTGATTCTATTACTCACTGAGATATTCTCCGCTGATGGGATGTTATAGTTATTCTATCCATTATTGTTAGATTCTTCTCTGAAGTAGTTATACGATCTGTCACCTATTTTTTGCTATTCGTCCTTAATGTTCCTCTCGATTTAGCTGCCAATCTTCTAAATCAGCTCGTTCTTCCTCTGCACATAGGACATTCCATTCGGATTGTATCGACTGTACTATGTATTATTATTATTTCCTGTGTTGTTTTGCTAGTTTTGATTAATCGTGATGAGATTCTACGAATTTGATCTTTTCATGAATTAGTCTAAACTCGACATACTTCCATCACGCTAGAGACCAGTCATACTACGTGATTCAGCTAAACCTAAGTAATATTGTTGCTATTGCTGCTACAACTGTTGCATGGATTGTTTTTGTTAGAGTTATTATGGGAGAATTATGTTCATATTGCTACTGGGGTTATGACTGTTGTTATTGTTGATATCTTCCGCAAGCAGAGCGATCTCTCGGTGCTGCTCTGTTAGCATCTTTTATGCTAGTTGCTGCTTCGATTTCTAGAGAATAATCTCTTCGATGATTTTATCTGCTATTTATTCTGCTTTCTTTCTGGTTTTTTCTTGCTGCTGTAGGATCAACTACAAAGGAGATATATCGCTGTTTAGTATTTATGTACCTGCTCTATCGATATTCTCCCTCTCAATGATCGCGGTGTAAATCATATTGTCACCCTAACAGCAAATGTTAGGTAAGTTTTGTTAGATACAAAAAATATTCCAATTTATTCTAGGATGTTCGGATTACTTAACGAAGACAATAAAGCAATCCTGTTGTTTCTTGGTATTCGCTGGTTTTATTGTTGCGGACAATAATAGCTACAGGACTTGGTTACATGTCAAATAGTCTTGATTGATATTGATTGATTTCGCTGATGATAATACGGTGTGGGCCTTCTCCTTTTTTTCTTTGTTTTTTTTCACAAAATTTTAACTTTTTTTTGAGTCTGAACAATTAAGTTTTACTATCGGAAGTTTAAAATTATCTGCGATATTAGCAGGTTTTTCCTTGCTGGCTGGCTGGACAATAAGTCAAGCGTGATTTTATTATTTCAAAGAGAGATCATCTAACTTCCTATTTTGTCACAATCAAACAATATAATTTCAATAGGTTTATTTTCTTTGACTGCTTGCAATATATTAATTTCTATCTTTCCTTCAGTGTTCAAGCAGCTTCCATAATAGATTATTATATGGTTATTCAAATTCATGCTTAAAATAATAGCACAAATGAAAAAAAAGTCAACACTTTATGACTAACACAAATTATCATCGTTATTTTTGAATTTCATTCTCTCTTCTTGGATCCATTCTTTCTAGGAATACCAAATGATTCCAGTGAAAAGCAGCCTAGATTTGAAAGAAACACTCAAAATCGAAAGAAAAAACAAATATTTCCTACTTTTGTTTGTTTTGTGAAAATTTAAAAATATTCTGTTTGAAACAAATTTTCCCAACCGACTCTTCTTCTTTGAATCAAATCAAATTCTTTCGAAGAAAAAAAAAAGAAAAAGAAACATAAACAAAACACAACTTGGCAGAAACACTAGCATCCTATGTCATCTTCTTCTACTAACTTTTTTCACCATCAACAAGGGGCAGCAGCACACAACTCCTCTCAATAACAACCAAACATCCAGCAGCGCTTGCAGCCTTCACAATAATCAAGTAAAGAACTCTTTTAGTAGATCTCAGTCTAGCAACCAACACAACTAGAAGTCTAATAATCTCCACAAGATCACCATTACTCCGATCCCAATAACAACAACAACAACAACCATAGCAATCACTTTCACCATGAGAACACCATCAACTAAACCTATAATTAATAGCTAGCCTGCTCTGTTCCAGCTGTAAACTTACAACTTCGTAACTTCAAGGGCGAGGCCTATTCAGACAACGAGAAGCTTCGTGTGCTATCTCTAACTAAAATCTTAGGATTCTTAGGAATATCTTTATCTCTTACATTGCTTGTAGGTTCAATCTTCTATTACTTCACTCTCCCATCAGATATGTTCATTCTTTTATCGTTAGATGCGATTGGAATCCTTGCAATTAGTGTCTTGACTATTATTTGGGGAAAGAAATACCAAGCTAAGATACTCTCAACGGATAAGCCTGAAGAAGAAAACAGCAAGTAGTTTGTCTCTAACAGATTGACTCAAGTGGTTTTCAACATAACGTGTTTGCTATTCATTGTGAATATTCTGCTAGCAATACATTATTGCAATGGGCTTGGAGAGCTCAAAGATCTGTCCACTGCTCTCAATGGATCTTAGATTACAGATTTCAAAGGTAAAATATCCAAACAACAGCAATTTTGAGTTAAAAATGTACTTTGAATATTTTTTCAAGTAAAAACAAACATACAATCTTGATTTATTTGTTTATTTTAACTTTTTACACAGATTTGAAGCTCTTCTTATTCATCGGTGTAGCTATCCTCATTCTGATCTTAGCAATTTTAGGATTCTTTTTATTTGCTGAATTCATAGTTGGGATAGGTCTACGAGATCTCACTTTAACTGCGCATATATTCAATTTTCTTCTAATATGCCTTGCTATTTTTATCGTATTTGCGAGCAAGAAATCAACGTAATCATAACTCAACTAAGGAATCATCATAGGCAATCCAGAATAGCAATAGCAATCTTCTCCCTCAAATTAATATTCTACACTTGGCTATTGCTGCGTTGCGTTAGCTGCAATTAATTCAATAGCGTTGCTCCGAAAAAATCGCTAGGAATATTTCTGGATTGGTACGTGCATGCTATTTGCGTGTTGTGTGATAAGTGCATTCACAAGGGAAGCACATTAGACTGTAGATGTCATCGAGAACAAGAACACTAACTCATGGCAAGAAGAATTATCAGCTATGAATTAAAACAAAGTTCTCTAAGAACTCAAATGCTAGAAATATATCTTAAATAATAATTAAGAATCAACTAATAAAACAACAATCTATTCAACTGACTGCGATCCTGAATAATAGATCCTAGTCTGGGAGGATATCTAGAAACTACCTATTAACTAAAGAAATTATAACCTAGCTTGTCTGAATGAGAACTGCTAAGGTCAACTGAAGCTGCAACATTCGTTCTGGACGAGATTACTAGTTTTTACAATCGCACTGATGAATGAGTCGCTTTTTGTAGTGATCATCGCGTTTTATTAGATTTCTCTCACGATGAGTAAGAAAAAACCCATAATCGAGACAAGAGATATTGTATTTGTAGTTAGCTCTCTCTTGCTCTCTGCGAGCACACTATTATTGATTTCTCGCTAAGATTTTTCGTAGAAAAGTATTAGCAGCACTATTATTTGATTAGATAAATGTAATATTATTCATTATTTTTTTTATTATTTTTGTAGTAATTCATCTCGAGAGTGTTTTTGATTTGTGTGTTTGGAAACGCAATTGTGTATTGAGATAGGGATATCTTTTTTTGTTAAAAATAAGGTAAATTATTAAAAAAATACACTCAAGATAATATTTCACAGCCCATAAATGTGAAAAAGGCTTGCTTTGGGAAGAAAAAAAAGTGGCATATTTTTTTATGTTTTTTAGCTTGAAAAAGCAGGAAAATTTGGGATTTTTTGGTTTAGAACTATTCAATAAGCACTCCACCGACATTCTTGTAAATTGCTTTTGTAAAAATTGTTAATTCCAAATACATTTCTTTTTTTGATGAAATTAAAAAAAAAATGAAAAAAAGATGAAACTAAAAGCTGTATTGAGTGGGTAGTCGGTACAACACAGAGTATCCTTTTTTGTCTTACACCGCGAGCAAACTCGGTAAGAAAAAAAACAAGTATTATCTGGTGTGGTAAGTTTCATCAGGCTGAACTGTTAAGGAGGTCGATCTTGGGGACTTCACGGTCGTCGTATTAGTCTTCATCGAAATTTGAATTGTCAAGGTAATCGTCAGCTCTGTCCTTGAAGGCCTCTTCTTGGTTGGCAGTTGAGTCATCATAGAGTCCGATAACTTCATTGAAGATGTCGATTTCTTCGGAGATATCACTGTTCTTTTTCTGGTATTTGGCTGATTCATCGGCAAGTTCCTAAATAGCAGCAGCAAGTTGACCTTCGAGAGTGACTTCTTCAGAATTGCATTGATCAACATTGGCTTAAGCGGCAGCAACGTCAGCAATGAGTCCAAGGATTTACTTTTGGATTTTTACGAGTTCCTTTTAGTAGACTTGAATCTCTTGCTCGAGCTTCAACTTGAAGTCAGCAGCGGCAACGTTGGAGTTGACCTCATCTTCTTGGGCTTAGGCGACCTTAGCCTTGATGGTGGCTTCAAGATTGTCGAGGAGTTTAAGAAGTTCAGCTTTAACTTGAGCCCATCCTTTTCTTTGGCCGTTTTAGAAAGCATCGAGTTCGAGGTCTCCTTGGTTGTTGTCAACGTGACCAGAGCCAATTTCATCGGCTAAATGGAAGTAAATAGAAATAAAGTTATTAATTGAACAACTTCACGAAGAAAATGATGAATTTTATCATTGAAATTTAAGATTTTTAAGAATTTATTAACTCTGTGAATGGCATAAAAAAATGAAGAATTCTTACATGATCTTCCTTAAACATCGGTGTTGACATCAACGCCATATTGAGAGTCATCAACGAATTGTTTCTCAAGTTAGACGAGCTCGGCGAGGTTGCCACGAGCGTAGACGGTGAGGAAAGCTGATAACTTAGCCTTGAAAGCAGTGCGCTAGGCCAAAGAGAAATCCTCCTTATTCTGAATCTGAGCTCTGAGGAAATCAATGAGCTTGAGGGCGATCTTGTCGTTCTTGAGTCCTTCAACGTAATTGGTGTTCGCAGAGCATCTCTTCTCGAGAATTGAGGCAATCAAATCGATGTTGGAAGTAATTCTACCCTAGAGCCATTTCTCATAAGCTTAGTCCTTAGCGAGGTAGTCTTTTGCTTCTTAGAGGACTTCTTCGAGTCTATTGCATTCGGCTTCTTTGTTCTTTTCACTATCAGTGAGACCATCAATGTTCTATTGGAGAATGGGTTTCTTATTTCCCCAGTTAGTATCAAGTTCAACAAGATTCTTTTTGGCATCTGCAAGGAGATCTTTAAGGAGATCAGCAGCTTGATCGATGGCAGTGGCTGCCTCTTCTTCATTCTGGGCCACAGTGAAGGTGCAAAGCAGGCCGAACAAGGCGAGTATTAGAAGCTTATTCATGTTTCCTTTTTATTTTTTGCTTTTTTGTGTGTTGTTTATTAATTATTGATGTTTTTCCTTTCGTTTTTTAATTTTTATTACCTTTTTCCTTTCTCCACATTAAGGTGATTTTATGATACTTCCACAAGGCAAAAACATTCATTTTCAGAACATTTAAGTTTCAATACAAACTCCTTTGATTTTTTGAAATCATCTTTTCTCCATGCTTGTTCCTTGGTGGCTTTGTTTTTGGAGATGATTGCAGTTTATGCGTTTTTTAAACTAGTCCTTTATTCATAATTAAATGAGTTTCTTCCCCTAAAAACGAATATCTCTTTCTCTCTCTCTTTCTCAATATGTATCTCTAAAGGCCAACTCTCTCTTCTTTTATTTTTTAGCGCAATCAAAGCCATTTTTTTCATCTAATTAGCTTGTAATTCACTCAAAATTTTCAATGTCCTTTTCTCTCTATAATTTCTTAAATTATTCTTCCAATTTTCCTTTTTAACAAAGCTTCTTTATCCTATGATTTTTACTCTCCAAAATTCACAAATCCATAAGATGCTTTTTATATCAGAGTCAATCATTTCGCATTGCTGTTATAAAAATCTTCATCTTCACCCACATAAACATCACAAGATCACACCTCTAACTCATCGCTAACTCGCTATTCTCATTTTAAAACACAAATCTAAGAACTATTAGGTCATTTTAGTCACAGATCAACTTACGGCACTATGACATTTTCAGATAAACTCCATTGTTTAAGTCCCCCAACCCAATTAAGCATCAAAATTATTGAATTTGTTTTGTGAATTTTCAGCTGAAAATAATTTAGGAAATCTTACGATACCCTCAAATATCCATCCATATCCAGGTATTTCGCCAACCAATAATAAACTAATTCTAATTTCATTTGGAAGATGAAACTTTGTCTCTTTTTAAAACCATTCCACAATAATAATCATGTCTGAGGGAAGTAACTATTTAATGAACAAAAGAAAGAATTTTTTAAGTTTATTCATTTTGCATTTTCTCTCTTTTAACAGCATAGATGATGAAATTTAACTAAATAAGATAACTGTAATACATTCAAATATCATTAAAATACACTTTTCTTTAAGAAAAATCTGCTGTCTTAATTTATTTCTATGCAATTCTACGAATCATTGAAAGCTTGGTCTATCTAGTGCTAGAATATGGTAATTAATCTGAGAAGAAATGCAATATAAATTGAAATAGATTCAGATTTTTTATGTTTTTTTTTTTGCGAACAACAATTAGGAGGGTTATTCTTATTTTTTGTTTTGTTTGCAAATAGTTCTGGTTAAGATTGGTTAAATTTCAACAGGAACAAGTTCTTAGAATAGTTGTTTCACTTTTCTTTCTCTCTTGGTCAAACATAATCCCTTGATCTCCCTCAAAAAATGAAAATACCTTTTGCAGCTTCTTTTTAAGCCTTAATTTACTACTTTGAAATAGTCCTTATTTCCATCTAACAAATTGCTCAACCTAAGAGTATTGAATGAATCTCACTCGTTTCATCCTTGAATCTTGAGCTTCCTAACTTTCTGTTTTAAGATTCAACCCTGCGTTGAATGTATTTCCTAGAAATGTGTTTTCTTGCCCTTCATTTTTGCCTGAGCACTTAAATGTATGATGAACTCATCACTTGTCTGACTTTAAAGAATAAAAACCTTTTTCAAAAGATGAATTAACTCAAAAGTTATTTTTTGTCAGCTAATAATTTATTGATCTTAATTCTTTTTGCCCGTAATTAATTGGTTTCAAATGAGAGAGAGAGTCTTTAGATGTTGGATTTATTTATAAAAGCAACAAACTAAGAGAGGAAATAATAATATGAAATGTTACAAAGGGTTTGAAATTTTTTTTATATTTTGAGGGTTAATAATAAATGTATCATTTTGTTTATCTCTCAGTTGTGCGTTGTTCAAAGGCAGATTTGACTGGCTAGTAAGAGCTGGATTCAAAGAAACTGGGTTGTTATTATCGAAACGAAAAACTTAATGTATCTTCAGGTTATTCTAATTCTTCAAACTTCTCGTTAGTTGTATAGATATTAAACGCAGGTTTTTCAGGATCAAATTACTATAAGATCTCAGTGACTGCATTTTCATTGAAGTGGATTCTTTCTGCTGATTTGAGTATGCAATCCCACTGAATTTATTCTTTTCTTCTCTCAAAGGAATATGATTATCCAGCTAGAAGAACAAGCACATCTTCGGGTTATTATAAAACTATGATCTTGTCTTCATGAAAGAGAATGTATGCAAGAACGAGACGATAAAAATAGCTCCATCCATCTCGAAGAAGTGAGTCAATCAGCTAAGTCTGAAAATGGAAAAAAAAAGAGGAGAAAAGGTTTTAAAAGTGCTTGTTATGCTTACCATGTGATTTAGCGGAATAAATGCAGCTCCAAGCGAGAGTATCCATGATGAGAAGAGATCGGAAATCTGAATGTCATTGTCAACCTATTTTGAAGTTTTGAGATAACCAAAAGATTTCTACATAAGAATTGAAAATAAACCAAAAATCGAGAGAAATTAATTTTTACAAAAATCGAATGAAGATATGGAGTATGTTTAGCCATCAGAAAGTCTATGAGAAACACGTGCTTTCGGATACCTGGAAGATCTAATAAAGAAGAGGTAAAGACAGGGCAAAGAGTAGTTTAAATTTTTGGAAATAACCTGCCAAGAAAATGTCTCGCATTTCGAGTGATTCAAAAGTCATGCATGTCAGCCAAAAGGCTATGTACTCCTCTGCGTGATAGAGCATCGTTGCAACAATTAAATTCATCCCTTGGACGTACCCTTGAATAAGATTGAAAAAGGCAATCAGAACTGTATTTTTTTATGTTTTTCACTTTGAAACAATAACCTTACCGACTTGCATATCGTAAACTGAAAATGCATAGAGTACATTCTTGAGTTCTCTTGCTAGAGGCGAAGATTCTTAAAATAGCGCCGTCTCAGTAAATGTCCTTAAAACATCTTTGTCGATTTATTCTTTATACGGAGCATAGAGATCTTTCATTGAAAGTAAGGATTCATATTATTTTTTCATATTCTAAAGTTCAGAAGGTTTGTATGTTTTGTAGATCCATTTGAGTGCTCTTGAGCATGTTTAAGTTGCTGTGAGATGCAAATCACATTTACATCGTTAGCGGTTGAGGAATGTATGGTTATACAGTGATTTAGAAGAATCAAGGAACTTCAGAGAAAGTTAGTTAATAGAGGTGAAAATTGACTATTTCTGTTGGATACTTCGAAAGCTGTTAATATACCCTGAATGCCGATTCTCTTTATCATAAATCTAACTGCAGACTCTACTGCTATGACATTCTTATTATCGGCTTGAATTCGGCTCTGTGATAGCGTAGTCCCTGTTGGTTTCTTTCCACACTGGTTTAGTACTACTACTAACTGTTTCACATCGCTCACTTCCATAAATGTCCGTTTCCTTTTCACATAAGTTAACTCCTCTATCTTAGAAACTAAAGAATGGACTTGGTTTAAGACTTAGATTAATAGGGCTCTTAGGTATCTCCTTAGCTAATGTGTTTAACTAATCGTGCATGACATTACACTCATCCCAACCTATCACAAAAAAACAAATTTTCATAATGAAAAACTAAAACAAAAAAAAATAATGATTCATCTACCTGCTATCTCCTCACGGATGTTCATACTTGACTAATACTAACTCATACTTTCACAATCCCATGCCCCAACAGTACTTTCCACTTCTCTGCCAGCCTAGCGGAATGAATTATCTAGCTGTCTCGTTAAATTTTGTTCACCTTTCCGAAGCTGCATTTTTACAGATTATTAATCAAAGTCGAAATCAAGGAAAACAAGAGCGCAACGGCACTGTCTTTTATTGAATTTCAAATAAATTAATCAAATTATTTCTATCAGTTTTCTTGTTCTCTCTCTCTATCTCTAAATTATTTGACTTATTCATTTGCTTTATCAATGCGATTAAGACATTTCTCAAGCTCAAACAATCTAATTTCTAGTTTTAAAATTTTTATTTGTTTATTCTCTCATCAACAACAGCAACTGATAAGAATTATCAAAACATAGCAAAATAAAGAGAGTACTAATTTAGATTTTTATTTACTGTTAATAATGTATTAATTCTTGTGAATTGGTTCTGCACAAAAACAGTAATATTCGGGGGGATTATCTAATTTGAAATACTAGAACTCTACATTAAGTTAAGATTCTCAAAAATGTGATCCTTTTTAGGAGATGATCAATTTAATAATTATTTTTCACAATTTCTGCTTAATTTTTTGCAGATATAACTTCAATTTTCACAGAACAATCAGTTAGTTTTATTGCGCAAATGATCGAGACTACAGGTATGGCTACTGTTTCATATTACGTAAGAGAGAAACATAGCACTGATCTATATTTTGATGAAGATCAATCTAAGTCTTACTAATATCTTCTAAATTGGGCTTTTAATTAATTAATATCGAAGCCAAATGGGGATAGATAGAGGAAGAACAGTTATTGTAGGAGGTTATTCACTGGATCACAAAGAATTACAATTAAATGTGAATTTGCTGAAATGCTAGCAGTAAGTTACCTGGGTAAAGCCTTGGATTAGTGCTTACTAGACAATATTACTTTCAATTCGCATGATTTTACGCCTCATACCCCACCCCAGTTTCTTCAAGAAAGAAATCAACTTTCCTGCAAATAGATTGAGATTGTTCTAACACATACAGATAAATGGATCCACAACTCGAAGAAAACTTCTCAAACAGCCCTCTTATTGGTAAGAAGCTTCATTTATTTATCTATTTGGTTTTGCTATTCTTTTCCTTCTTGTTACCATTCAAGATCTCAAGAAATATCGTCAGTTTAGCCTGATATTTTTATTAGTTTTGCAGAAATATTTAGAAAGATAAGGCAATATATTCTCAATATTTCTCTCACTTCTTTCTTCTTAAACTGTCTTTTTTTCAGAGGAACAATCATCAGGAACTCTAGTCCGAGATAAGATTAGGAAATGCAGCTCGTCTGTAGTTTCGCTGACAGAGATGGTATCTTCTCAATTGAAATTTGATTCTTCTCCTCATAAACCTCGAAAGCAAGATCCCTTGCAAATGTTTGCTACAGCACCTCTCCCAAAGATATTGGAATTCAATGCTTCTAACACTTTCCCTCTGGATAACTCGGAGACAGCAGCCATGTCAAAAGAGCGTCATTCTAATAGTTTTGTGGAATTAATGGGAGATTATTCTGAAGAGGATTCTGAAGAGAGCAGTTTTATTCCTACTATTCCTACGAATTCTACTGATACTGTTGAGAACTCAGCTGTTTAACGATAGCCATTTATTTCACTTCAAGTTGTGTCTGACAATTTAAGTGATCTGAAAGCTTCTCAGAATTTAGAATCTAAAGATAAGCAAAATGATTAGAATGAAATTAATACTTTAAGCAAAAATAATATCCAAATATTATCTGAAATCGCTGAGAAATAACTTCCTTTAGTTAAGAATTATCTCAATCCTATTCGAAAAGTAATTAAATTCACATTTAGACTAAGAAAATAGAGCAAAATATAATCGGGTATTGATTAGAATACCTTCTTTTGATTTTACAATTAAAAGAAAACTTTATGGTTCTAAAAAGTAAAAAGGAAAAAATAATTATATTACATTAGGGATTAAGGATGAAGTTATAAGGGATGGTTGTGTCCTTGTTTTTAATAGGGATGTTTGAGTCGAATAAGGGCTAAATCTATGCTTTCAAGTATCCTTCATTTTATTTTATTTCCCCCATTTATGATTTAGGATAATCATTTTTTCTATGTATTTTTGACATTTTTACACTTCCCAGTGTAAATATTTTCACATTTCAATTTGCCTTTTGAATTCATATTATTTCTTTTATTTTTATTATTGTTTTTTTCTCCGTAAAGTTAAGTGCCTGCGAAGAAGAAGATGATGATAAAGGTTCTTTATTTGCTTCTTAATTTTTGACAAGTTCTACATATCCTGTGAATAAATCTGTCTGCCTTGTGCATGTAATCAGCTTGTTTAATTCCTGATGAATTCTGTCAATTTTTTTTTCTTTTACAGTCCAAATTAGAAGATCAGAAGTTTCCAATCCTTTCCATAAATGATCATCACGCTGTACACCTTGATTTTCATTCTCAAATAACTAAATTTATCAGCTTACTAGATCTAATTATACTTCTTATCCATTTATCTCATTTTCTAACATAATATTTGATTATTCTCAAAAGTACAATAGATTCCTAGCCATGCATTCCTAAAAATCTCTAGTCCGAAGCCATTCCACTATCTTAAGGCCTAGCTCTCCAATGAAAAAGAAAGACAAACAACTCAATTTTTCATACGTGCAAAACTACAAGAGCTCTGAGTTTGTACGCTAAAACGTCGAGTCCACTTCTTCCTGCAACAACCTTTTCAGTACATTTTTCTTAAATTAAACTCTTTCCATTCTTCCTTTCTATCTCATCCAGTTGATTTTCAAAGTACACATGAAATAGAAATCACTTTAGCCACTAATTTTCCAGATTGATTTGTTGTTTTGATTATTTGCTTTCTATTCTTATGGGATCATATTTCATTCGGAATTACATTCTTTTCATCAACCCCTTTATCAATTATAACTCTAAGAAGAAGAGATATTAGCCCCATAATATTCCCTCCTGCATTCTATCTCAGAAATCATTCATATATTCATATTTTTACTCAATCTTAAAAATTGATTTACTCCCCAATTTATTTATCCTTTCTTCTTTTAGAAAGCTAAGTCCAATTTATTAGTTTCTTTTGTTTCTTTTTCTCCTCCCCACTAACCATAAGATAGCTAGATCTAAGGATCATATAAAAATTTGATTATCAATTAATTCACAAAACAAAATGCTAATACTATCTCGAATTTCAGAAAGCGTACACCACCCGGAAAGAATGGTTGGATTGACACGCAAACATATCTGTAAGTGCCCTCCTAAAATCCTTGGTCCTGCATTCGATGAGCTCATTCCAAGCGAACCTGATAAGAGCTTCAACATCTAGAAGCTTATCACAAGAATAAACCCTACATAAAGCAAGAAAAACATCGATGATAAAGGTTTGGAGAAACAACAATCAAATCTTTGTGATTACTACGTTAAACCCTTGGTAAATTCTGTGAACTAACCTCGTCATGACAATATTAGCTGTCTCTACAGAGAGCATTTTCTCGCAAGCTTCTAAGCTTTTCATGCCGCTCACACAGTTCCCTCAGCGACCATAAAAGAGATCAAAGAACGACTTGTTCTCATGCCTCCTGTGCGCGCCAACAGAAGGAAGAAAACATTGATTCTAGATCTCGATGAGACTCTTGTACATTGCAATGAAACTCTCGACTAGCCTTGTGACACTCACATTGACTTCCAAGTCGAATCCAAAGATCCTATCAAGGTAAACTTAAAATTTTAAGTTTTTTTTAGATGGGAAAAGGAATTAGATAAAGTGTAAATTCACTCAATAATTTAAGATAAAAGAGTGAGAAAGTTCATAAAAGAAAAAAAGACTTTATTAAACATTGTTTTTGGGGTGGTTATAGAACCAAAAGATAAAAGTCATTCAAATATGAATTTATTTTAATATCTTTGGGGAGGCAAAGAGGAGCAAGTGTTATTTCACCCTTCTCATTTGAGAATACAAAATCAAGCTATCACACAAGCAGTCTTCCTTTTTTTTCTTATAAATCGAAAAAATCACTTGATTGATTCTGATGGCGGTGTGATTTGTTATTTAAAATTCAATTTAAAAAAACTTTTTTTTATATGATTCTCACTTTGTCTATTCCTCTCATTTCATAAATCCCTTTCTTCTTTTTTTCTATTCTTCCATCACCCCCACTTCAGCTTCAGAATATTTCTTTCCTGATTTTCATAATAAAAAAACATGAAACTCCCTCCCTCTCTCTCCCTCCTTCCATTTTTTAAATAGATTAATATTTTATTTGTATTTAACGATCTTGTTTCTTTATACTTATTATTCTTTGTTTTTCCTTCTAGACAAGTATTAATATTCGCCCATTTGCTGAAGAGTTCCTAGCTAAAATATCATAACTTTACGAGATCATATTATTCACTGCAAGCCGCGGAGTGTATGCTAGCGCTGTCATCTAGAAGCTTGATCCAGAAGGGAAGTATATCTCCAAATGCCTTTTCAGAGAGAGTTGCATATATAAGAATAAAATATTTGTAAAAGATTTACGCATCTTCCGTAATCGAGACCCCAAGGATATTGTCATCGTAGACAACTCTTGTTATTCATTTTTACACAATGCAACAAATGGAGTACCAATTATTCCTTTCTATGACGATAAAAATGACACAGAGTTGAAATCCTTATGCACATTTTTGACTTCCCTTGTTGATCTTGATGATGTTAGACCTACACTTTAGAAAGTGTTCAATTTTAATAACTACTCAAAGCATGAAAGTCCAGCGGAATTACTCTCAGCTGTGTATTGATCGTGATTAAGTAGACAAATCAAATCATGATTTTCTTAACATCAATTAACAATTAGACTACAAGTAACTACCAAATAATTTTTCAATTCTGAAGAAGAAAAATTCTATTACTAATAATATTAGAGAATCTTCTTCTTCTACAACCAGAACAGACATAAACACGCAAATTCTTAAATTAAAATCTAATTCTCTTTCAATCCCTCTTTTCAAAATAAGCTTTTGATATGTTAGTTTACATATTTTTCATATTAAAATAAGAACCCTTTGTTTATATTATTCTTGAATTATTCCTCAATCATAGATGATTACAACCATTAACATAAGCTGTTTTTATTATGTTCCTTATTGATTTATGTCTGATTCAGTTGGCTAATTACTTCTTGTATTATAATTCGGGGAGGGATAATAATTAGTACTAGATATAATTTGAAAGGTATAATAAAGATTCGATCCAAAAAAATAAATAATGATTTGAAGAAAAAGAAAAAAAGGGACCAATAAATCAAGTTAAATTAGATTAAGATAATTGTATTTTCTCTCTGTTCAGTTATTACTTTTTCTGAAATTCGATTAAGGTGAAGAAATCAGAGATTTTTTAAACTGAAACATAACTGATAGATTTATTTTACTCCTTTTTATTAAAGGAGAAGGCAGATAGTCCAGATTACTATTATTCTTATGTATCTTCTAAATTATTTATTTTTTCTTGATATTTTCATTCAAAAAAGTATTTTTTTAATCTTCGGCGTATGTTTTATTTGGGATTGTAGATATGATAATTCATGGCAACCTTTCAAGTAAGTCAAATAGTAATATTATCATTATTATCAGTGTCCAAGTGTGAATGTTGTCTTAGAGATGAGAATAAACTAAAAAAATAGGTTTGATTTGGCAAAAAACAATAATTAATAATGAGTATTGACTAAATTAGCAATAAAATAAGGAGAGTAGGATAGAAGTACATGGGGAGGAGTAAATTTAAGATGATGGAGATCACTTGGAAACAGAAAAAAAAATCAACTTGAAGTACTTCAGGAAGGCATGAATTGAGGAAGAGTAAGAATAGCAATACTATGAAGAAATAGAGAGATCAAATAGGATACTGAAGCTGATGGAATTCAAAAAAGACAAAACTCATTTCAATTAAATCAACAATTACAAAGCAATAAAACTAGTTTTAGCAGTATCAAGAACAATAAATTAGATCAATAATAACTGATTAGTATTAACAACAGATCCAAGAAACAAGATAATTTAAAAAGAAGGAAAATCATACAATTAATTGTTGGAAATATGAAATTCTTTTGTTTCGAAGAAGAATAATAATTCGCTGACTTGGGGAAAGAAATAATAATAACAAAAAAAAGTATCCTTAATCGAAATCATAATCTTAGATATAGTTTCTCGCAGATGAGTGAAGATCCTACTATTTTTTAGATAAAAAGATCATTCTAGTTTTTAAGCTATTAAGGTGGATCTGAATTTCAAACTCATC
>Ga0302271_10002757_pt1 | contig 15514 bp, 13 predicted proteins | sample III_Bog_N1_1_FD_198767 | JGI IMG/M metagenome (GOLD analysis project Ga0302271, IMG submission 198767) | Peat permafrost microbial communities from Stordalen Mire near Abisko, Sweden - III_Bog_N1_1 | ecosystem: Environmental > Terrestrial > Soil > Wetlands > Peat | place: Sweden: Abisko... | reverse complement strand
TCAGAAAAAAATTCAAAGGAAAAACAAGAAAAAACAAAGAAGGAATTGATTGCTTGTCGGGGGGACAAATACAACAAAAATGATTTTTCAGCTGGAGGACAACAAGAAGTGGACACAACTGCTGCACATGCTGAAGGCTTGCTTAGGTAGTAGCTAGCGGGTAATGTTCTTGTGGAGCAGCACAGAAGGCTGGTTGCTGATGTAGAATGGATAGAATCTCGAGAGCTTAGATTGCGAGCATCAAGTTGTGTTATGTCGTCTAGGAATCAGTTTCTTCAGCTAAACTCGATTTACTTCTGGGATTGAGCGTGCATCCTTCGAAGTCGATTTATCTAGAATCTTTTTGAGTCTCCGCAGCACTCGGAAGACAACTCGTCGTGTTGTGTTTAGTCTAAGTGAGCACATTCAAGAATTGCAAGACACAAAAGAAATGAATTTCTCCATCCATGTCTTTGACGAAGATGGTGTTGTTGAGATGACAAAGAGAGTCCAACTTATCAAAACCTTGAATTAGTCGTTATACTTTGGGCATATGAAAAGCTTATCTTGGAGAGATACTGAATAATGGCTGTCTGTTCCTCCAAATAGTCTAAAAGGTGTCAAAGAATTTAGAGATTGCGTTCTTTAACTCAAATACAAAGAAGAAGGCATAACCCTTGAGTCTCTTCACAATGAACAAGATCTATTCCTGCAAATAAGCAGACCTGCTTGTGGGAACTACGATTACGGCAGAGTTGCTGAGCTCTGTGGAGAAAAGAATAAAATTCTATTACCTCCCAATTTTCTCGCTTTAGCTACAGTCAATGCAGGCAAGCTCCAGTAGCCTTTGAGTTTCCAATTCGGGGAAGAAATGCTATCTGGGAGAATCACGTTATATCTCAAGATCAAAACAGAAACATTTGAGATGGTGAGTGCATTCGCAGCTGTAGTGGAATCCGGTGATTTCGATGGGGAATTCGATGGAAGGATGACAGCAGTAGAGTCACAGAATCACTAATAGATTCACAATAATAATAGTGAAATATTTGCAGGAGAGTTGAATTACATGCCGAATAAGCGCAAGGAATAGGCTTAAAGGGCAAGAAAGTAGATTGCAAATCGAGATGCAAGGGTCTTTGAGAGAATGGATGAGATACAAAGGAATCAACTGCTTCTGGTAAAAAATCCGAAAAATGACAGAGATTAAGAGTTTCATGAAGAAAAGAAAATGGATAATGAAAGAACCTTGAAGACTGTGAGAATAACGAAAGATACACAGGCATTGACACCTGTTGAAAGAGAATAATAATAATAATAATAATAAAGCAAACAAACCTAGCAGACATCTTAATTCACATAGAAACGGAGACTAGAGAAATTAAGAGACTAGCATTAGCAGCAAGATGCTTAATAACAGGAGAAGTAAAAGTCATTAGAATAAGAGTAGAAACAGTATGCATATGAACTACTGTAGCTTGACGATGAAGAAGAATATGAAAAATCCAGTAAATTAAAAGAACAAATGCTTAGAAATGTGGAGGATCTCACTCAAAAATCAGCTAATGGCAATGGATAAGTTCGTAAAATGAAAAAACTAGGAGAACGCATACCCCCTTAGATCATCAATCCAACTACTTCCTTTTAGAGTATTGATAGCAATGGGATTGCTGGATAGATAGGGGAAGTTGAGAAAGGGTTGATGTCTAATTTTAGTAAGGAATAACTCAGCAAGACTCAGAATAGAAGTGAGTTTGATAACAGGCATAGCAACAAAAAAGATAGATTTGAGGAACATTCTAGCAGGGTGTCTTTGTCTTAATCTCAAAGTAATATACCAAGCAACAATCATATTAATCATAAATCAGCAGCTGGTATGAACTTAGAGTTTCAGGAATAATCTCGATTCCTTTAGCCTATTCTGTCACCTTCTACATCCAAGAAGATAAGCAAATTGTTGCAAAAAAACTAAGAGCACATTGATATGCTAAAATAAGAATCTAGAGCTGCCAACTTCAATAGAGATTCAAGGACAACATCGATTCAATCCAACAACTTCTAACCAGCAACATTTAAGTCCCCTCTTCCGAAGAGAAAATCATATTTCCAGCAAGGTGACAGTAGTCAAATGCAATCAAGTTAGAAAGTCTATTAGTTCTCCGACTCACCTTCATCGCAAAAAATCAATTTTTACAATCCAAATCAGAGTAGTATCAAGGATAGTAGTATGAAGAAACATAAAAATGATAGAATGAACAGTATTATCATGAACAGCGCAAGTTCGTTTAATAGTAGCAGTAATCATGGAAGTAATTACAGCAATGCAAGTAATCTCATAAATAGTTTCTAGAATCCACTCCTGACGAATCCTAATTCTTCTAACGAATCTTCATCGTTTTTCTTGATTCCAAAAACGAAAAGAGCTTCCATGAGCTTTGTCCCTTCGAAAGCATAGAAGTAGCAAGAATAGCTGGAGTTAGAGTAGTAGCAGTTGAAGTAATAGCAGTAGTAGTATGCTGCATAATAAAAACAACTGAGGATGTTAGAAACGTAGCAAAAGTTTTAGCAATCAGAGAAACAACAACAACGACAGCAAGAAGCTGATTCCGACTAGCAGAAACACTTCCTGAGAACGCCGCGAGAACGAGGGAAAGGCGATAATTCGTTTGATAATTTTCTTAGGCAGAACAAAAGCAATGAAGATTTTTCTATTTTTTCTGTTTCAAAAGGCACTCCTAGGTTCTTTGCTGATTCAGAATCAAAATAGCAATAAATGCAATTCCTTTCTTCAAGCAATCACAACAAGTTTAAGCGATTCGAATAACAATAAAGGGATAGCACTACTATGAAGCCACCTGTTTCGCTCTTCATATGATGGAAAGGATAAACTGAAACTATTTCAGAATGTGCATATGTATATTGTGTTGTAGTCATTGAATATTTAAGAAAAAAAAGAACAAATTTAGGGAGGAAGTTGAAAGATAATCAAAGAAGAATGCCTTAACAAAGCTTGTTAGAGGAAATACATATCTCTAAATAGAGAGAGAGAGAGATCATTCTCCCATTCATTTTATCATTGGGGATAGCTCTTTTATTTGTTTTCTCTCAATCTTTAGAGAAAGAATTATCATTTTTGCTCTTATTATTCGACCTTGAATACTTATTCCTCTCTTGATTTTAGAATTCATTAACATTCGTTTGTTGATCATCTAGATAAGACTAAACTATATTCCTGACTTCATCAACTATTGTATCTTTTTAAGGTTTATCTGATATTTCCTTCGATTTCTAATACGATTTATCCAATGAACTTACGACAGTATTCTAAAATAAATTTTTCTCATTCAGCCTATGAAAGGTCTATCCAAATTTATTTGCAAATTTCCTGATTTCTGTCTTCTCACGGATAACAATCTCATCCGTTCTGATTTTGCTGAATTACTTTGGATTGAAGATATTATGCATGATACGTTGGATTTTAAATGAAATCTATCGTAATGGATTCGTAATGTCAGTAGCATATTCCTCGATGTCTTTCCTAACAAGATATATCACAATCGCGAAGAAGAACAAGAACAATCCAAAATACACCAACGCAATCGTTGTGAATAGTTTATCAGTTGAACTAGTCGAATAGTTATTGTTGTAGATAGAAACTAAGAAGAATTGATAATTACTGTTGACTTCCCAGAGTTCACGGAAATTAAAATATTCACAATCGGAACTGCTGTAGGAGACGTTTTCACTTGCAGAACAAACTGTACTCTTAGCAGAGAGTAAACCCAACTTGTATAATTTATCGCGGAGCTATTTGCAATAACAGCCTTATGAGGAGGAGGGTTTTCAAAAAGAAAGTGAGAAAATGAGTTAAAAATGAAGGAGATTGCAAATAATTTCTAAAAATACCTTTGAGCGCAGTGAAAATGTATGAGTCTGTGTTATCTGTTACTGTAGTCTGTATGATTACTCCATCAGCACTTATGAAGTATGTTTCATAGTTGCTTGCTAGCATCTTGGATATGATTTTATTTCACAAAATCAAGTTAGAACACTTTCAACAAATACAAATAAAGAATTGAGGTACTTCTGTAAAAGTCTGATTCAGTACACTGTTCAGGATATCAATGCTTACTACACCAATAGGGACAGAACTAGTATCATACAATGGCTAAGAAATCCTAATGATTTTCTGTGTTGTTTTAACCAAGTCGGAAATGTTGCTCTGCAGATAAAATGACTAACTCATTGTTTTCGAAATCCAATCAGGAGTTGTTCCTAGAAATTCAAACAAACTGAATGATAAGAAATAGAGAAAATACAAGGAAAGATGGAAGAGGATGTAATAAAAAGGAATGAATTGCTGCTGATCTTATCGTATCTGATAAAGTTTTCAAGAATGTTACCTGAGATTTAAGAAAGTGCGAAGACATAATCTTCAGAAGTTGTTGGGGAAGTTGAATCATATTTTACAGGGAAAATGCGTGCGACTTGCTATGTAGGGAAAACAATAAGCATCTTGTGATGGAGCAGCTTTTCAAAGTCAAAGTGTTGAAATAAATCTAAGTAGAAATCTTCGAAGAATGAAGTCTAAGAGATAAGTAGCTGGTTTGAGAAAAGAAAAGAAACAAACAAAAAAGGATTATTTTCAATATTACTCAGTATTATCGCTCCTTTGAATAACCCTAAAGAGTTGATTATCAATTTCCAAAAAAGTTATGAAAATCTAACTTTTCTTTGTTCATTTTTGTTGTTATTTTGATATCTTTTTGTATCTCCAATTTTTGAATACCTTTTGTGCTGAAGTAGTACTATCAACTGCTGGATTAGTTGTTGATGTAATGTAAATTGAAGTCGTCAGAAAATAGTAATACACGTAGAACACATCTGTTCTCATTTTATAAATGATATCTTCTTCTTTTTTAGTTGCAGTGCATTACGTGACATTAGCGATATTGCAGCGTTGCAGAGACACTAAAGGATACTGTGAGCTTCTAGCTTAAACTATATTAAAGAGATTACTGATGGTATCAAGTGTCTAGCGAGATTAGCTCAAAGAAAATGCAAAATTATCGAAAAACAAATCTGTCATCATCTGGAAATCGCTGAGCCTATACTTCATTTGATTTGTTGATCCGTAATTCTCTAATTCGCTTGATATCTCTGCTGCGTAAAACTGAAATAGTGGAATTAATTGAAAGTGAGATGATGGCTGAAACAGTTTAATTTGTGTACCATCCTTGAGGTGAAAATGCACAATGATGTTAATGAGAATAGTAAAAATGTTCTCCATTAGATCTTTTAGCTGATTGTGGAGAATCTTTCGTAGTAGAGTCTACTGCAGATGCTTTTCTTCTCCTTTTTATCTCCATTTTCATGTTTTTGTTCTTCTTGAGCTGGATTTATTAGACCTGCTTTGGGTGCCTCAGTACGGTCCAATTTCATTTTCTGGTTATCTTTTGTGTATTTCAGTAAGAATGTGCCAAAATGTATGATAAGAAATATTAATAAATTGATGGGATTCAAACTTTCAATTAGAAATCACAGTTTTGTAGGATTTTTGGTTAAACAATTCTTAAGTGTTAAAAATGTCAATTCAACAAAAATCAACAAAAAATACATAAAATAAAGTTGATAAAGCATCTTCATTGACATTAAAATGAAACTTCTAGAATGTACCAATCAGCGAAGCATTAATTTTCAAACTGAAAGTTAAAGGAGAAAATAAAAAAGATACTAATGCATTGCATACTCTTCTGCCAATAATAAAAATATAAGAATATCTCTTCATCTCAGAACATCTGCTGCTCCTTTTGTTTAAGATTATATTTATGGGAGTCGATTTGATTAAATGCATATCCAGTATTCGAATCTTGATAGTAAGTTTTCTTCTGATCCTGCATGGCGTAAGTTGCTTTTGTTTCGTCTTTCACAAATCCGAACGTCTTCTTGGGTAATTCCGGGTTAAACGTTCGCATTTTAATTGGGAATGTGCTGGTTGTTTTAATTTATTTTGGTCGGATGTCAACCTTCAAGAAGGATTGTCCTTAATCGTATTCATAATCCCATTCTTTTTTTGATAACAAAACACAAAAACCAAAAAGTTAAGAGCTCCTCCATACACAAGATTATTATTTTCCTAACAATGTAATCTTTTTACTTTTATAAAGGCAAATAGCCCAATCGAAGAATGAGGTTGTCACGATGCACAAGATATTTCCTAAATGAAAATTCGTTGTCTGCATCATTCTGTTTTGAGTTTTAATTAATTAACAAACCATTTCATATTTATAGAAGGCTATATTTCTAATATTCTTACTAACCAAAGGTCCTGTATATTTCTGTGGAGTTCATATTGCTGACAATAACCCAAGTAATGAGATACAGCAGCATGGAACCGGATATCATCATCAGCAATCCAAGAGAATAATCCGTAGACATAATTAATATTTTCATATTCGACACCACTACGACCATGCCAAAGACCATAGTACCTGTTGCCCAAAACCATTAGCTTTATCCTTCTCTTGTAACGAAATTCAGTTCCAATGGAAACAGAGAAGTGCACACAATTAGTCCAGATTAAATTGTGCCAATTAATATCCACATCCCGAATTTCTTCTGGTTGAATAATAGATCTAGTGTAGAAGAAAGACAGTCAAAAACAAGAACAAAAGAAGGAAGAAATTTAAGTTTTTGGAAATTATCATAGAAGATAGCATTATTGTGATTATTTGCTCTAAATATTGTTACTTTTCATGCCTTGCTCGTAGTAATTCTTCTTTTCATTTTTGACTAACACTTCATCTGAATACTCCTCATCCCAAATAGCATACACCATAATAGGGATGGAAGCGAAGAAAATGTTAAATAACTGATAGATGAAAGAATTATACAGTGTCTGTCCACTAAACCAATTTGACCAACCATACCTTTAAAGCAAATAATCTAGTTTTAGCAATCATGAAGATCCCACAAATAAATGAACTGTTTTGGCTGTGCTCTACCAGAATTAAGGAAGCACAAGGAGAACATTCTTGTAGAAATTATAGCATACTAAATGGGAATTTCTACGGTAACACTCTCGACCGTGGTAAAACAGTAAACGACGAAGATCTTTGAATTAATTAATTGAATAATCACTAGCTCTAGCAGCTTGCTATCCTTCAACACCTTGAATACCGATCCCAACATGAGCGGCTGTTATCATATTCACGTCATTCGCTCCATCTCCGATTGCAAGCGTGATAGCGTTTTTCTCCTAAAATAGAGGAAAACAAATTAATACAAAAAACATCCAAATTAGTTTTGTTGTAAAAATTCTACAAAAGCTGACCATTTCGCGCACTGTAGTGACAACTTCTTATTTCTGTTTTGGAGAGACTCTACAGCAGATGATGCACTTACAATACTTGACAATCTACATGATCTGTGTCGAAAGAATAAAGAAAACCAAAGATAATTTATTGTTTTTGCAGCTAAAAAGTAAGCAATTTTATCATACGAGAGAGCGGATTTCACTTTTGGAAATGTGATGTAGAGCAAACCCAGAGATAATCAGTGCATGATTGATCAATGCTTCAGCATCAAACCCAGATTTACTCTACGCTTACTGCTCTAAATACACTCTTTCTGCTTCTTGCAGTGATTCTAATGTATCTAGCAAGAATTAATGCACTTCGTTCTCTTCTTCTACGTCAATTATCGCTTTTTCTAACGAATCATCTAATAATTTACAAGAATAAGCTATGTTTATTGCAGTTTCTATTTTATCCCCCGTAAGCACCCATATCTTGATTCCTGCATCTTTTAATGCTTTAATAGTGTCAGAAACATCATCTTATAATTTATCCTCAATAGCTGTAGCCCCGAGGATCACTAATTCCGTTTCCATCTCATCTTGAAGACGTTCTATCTCGAAATCCTTTCCCTCACTAAGCATCCGAGCTTTTCTATATCTCTCACTCCAATCAATGTATGTTGATTCATCTATTTCCCTCTCTGCTAGCATCAATGTCCGAAGACCTTAGCTACCAAATGACTTGAGTTTTTCATTTAACGAACGTAATATTGACGGATCAGTGTTTTCGCTTAGATTTATTGTAATCACAGAATCAGCGCCTTTACAGAATAAAAATATCTTCCCATCTTCGTCTCTTATGATTACAGACTAACGCTTTCTGTTAGAATCAAACTCAAAGACATTGAGTAGTTCCAGTGAAATGATTGTCCCTTAAAATCGCATTCTTGCATAAGTTCGTCCGCCAGATTTCTCAAATTTTACAAATTCCACACCTGCAAACTTCGCGAAGTTTACTATTGCAAACTCATCTGGAGAAGAAGCAGTGTAGATTGTGTTTTCGTTGTGCTCGATAGTAGAAGTAACTGTGTGACAGGTAGCTAGCATCATCAGTACTCGTCTGGGAAAAATGAATGAAACAAAATTACATAAATCAAATGACTGATTTTAAGGGATTCTTCGATTACTTGATCAAAGGATGATCAGGATCTGACGGATCTTGTGCTTTTTCCATGAAAGCCCGATCTCTAAAATCAACGTTTTCAACTTGCGGAAACGAATACATGATTTCTTCGTCCGTGAGAGGAGGCAAAGTTGAGGAGCCACTTCCAAATAAAAAATCCCCAATTGCAATTTATTTGAATTGCATGCAATTCTGCGTTAGAGTTCCTGTTTTATCTGAGAAAATGTAATTTATTTATCCGAGCTGCTCGTTGAGATTCGAAGCTTGCACGGAGGTGTTTCCCATTTTTTTATCTTTTGTCATCAATTAGCCTTGGATAAATTTCACAGTTTCTAGAGTCACAATCAAACTAATCGGCACAAAGTTCCTGTGAAATAAACAAACCAACATTAGAAGGAGATCAAGAGTGTCTTTGTAGTCATGGGTAAGCCAAAATCGCAAGATAGTTATTCCTTTCTTTTTCATAGTTAACTTACGTGAAAATCAGAATCCAATTTCCAAGACGAACAAAGAAATTAGAAGCACTCGAATCTTCTTGAGAATCACTACTTTTAATCAGAAGATACGTCAATTCCGATCCATGAATTGAGTAAAAAGTAATGTAGATCGTTGCACAGATCAAACATACAATCAACTGCAGCAAAAAGATCTGCATAATGAGTTTCCCTATTTGTATTTCCAATGTACTTTTCTTAGCTCCAGCTTGGTATAAATTATACATAATTTTCGATTAATGCCCTGTGTATACAGCCATGCCAATAGCATATTCGGTGTTTTTCAAGCAGCATCCTCGTAACACAACATTCGAATATGTTAGAGGAATTATTTCCCCAGAACGAGTCTCCATTCGACCATCAAATCGGTAAATCATTTTATTAGGGCTTTCGTAATGCACAACTACACATTCTTTACCTAACATTGTTTCACCTCTGATATGTTTTTCCTTGATTCGGGAATCAGCTTGCTTGCTCTCTAAGTTTGTCTCACCATCGAGATTCTTAGTTTCAATGTAAGCATTGCCTTTAAGATAAAAAAATACAATAATTTTCCAAAACTTTAAGATTGAAAAATTATAATTTTTTACCTTAAAAATCCGAAGTCATGAGAAGTACCACATCAGCAGGGAAATAATGATCTTTCATTACCTTCACAATGTGTCCAGGCCTAATCTCTTTCCACGTAGCAGTTCGAAATTCATTAATGGAATCTTCAAACACAAGAATTCTCTAATCATTTTCATTCCTGTCTGATTTCATGCGTTTATAATCTTCAAACAGATCCTTTCCTCCTGTGATCGCGACAATTACAGCAAGAGGTAAGAAAATAACAGGAATTCCATTGGATATAGATATCTAAGGGATCAGCTGCATAATTCCTATAAACTGAAATAAACAAAGAGGATAAGAAATCAAATCAACAAGAAATTATTGTTTGACAAATCAATCGAGAAATATCATTTTTCAATCATATTTATGTATTATTTAAGTAGTTTTTCTCCATCAATTAAGTGAACGCGCTTTAAAATCAACCAACCAACATCATTTTAAATTTTTATGTGCGTATTTATTGATACCATGAAATAGACATTAGCTAATTTGGAGAACTGCAGATACAGGTTTTTAGGCACGAAGTTAAGACAAGTATAATTGTTTGTTTTGATATTGTTATCAGGGAGATCTTCATCAGGTCGACCAGTTGTGATTTTACGAGGCTCTCGCATATACTTCAATCGGTGCTTCTCAAGATACATAAAGGAGCAAGAGCGGTTATCTTTCGATACATTAGTGTACTCGTAATCTAAAAAGGAGAAACAAATGTAGTAATGTTAATCTTAGTCAAATTGTTGCTTGTCATGAAAGTATTTTTGCTCAAAAAATCACAAAATCCAATATTCTTTTAGATTCTATGCGTTATTTAATAGTATTCTTGCTTTTTTTGTAAATCTTTATCTCAAAACATTCATCGCTTTCTCTTTTCTAAAATGACTAGATGTATGTCCTTGATGCTTAGGTTTTGTCTAACATCTAACTTTCATTCATGTCCTTAACCTTTCTTTAATCGTTCCATTTGTCTCAATTCATTAGATTAATTTTGAAATTCTTAACTAATAAATCTTCATATATTTTAAAACCCATTTTTTCATTACCATAACCAAATCTTGGCTTGTCGATTTCTTCATGATTAAGATTGAGGATAGTTGTGTCATCGTTCGACATGACTGACACCTTTTTGTGTTCCCCTATTTTATCTTTCTTGTGACTCAAGCTGTTATTTTGGTATCCACCCACTTATTCTGTTTTAATCATTTCAATCAGCTTATTCAGTGTTTCAAATAAAACAAAACAACTTTTTACTGTATAATTTTAAGCTCTCTTTCTAACTCCAAGTTTATTAAATATCCACTTATGAATATTCTTTATTATTCAACATCAAACTGTCAATTCAACCTTATTTTCATATTACTAATAAATATTCCTTGCATGAACAATTCATCAAGAATCTATTTTAGTTTTTGAATTAACCATATTGTTTGGAATTTCGAAAATAACATATTTCGTATTGCCGTGCGTATGTGTTTTATTTTTTTATATAAATTTTCTTTTAATTCAAAGAACAAGCTCTAAAAAAAATATATGAATTTTGGACTATTCTCCTAAACCTTTTGCTACAAATTTCTTAGAAGTTTTACTAGCTATTTTTTCTTTAAAGCATATTTCAAAAATATATTAAACTCAAACAATTCTAACAAATGAAAATAATCATGTTGTCATATTATGAACAGTCAGGGCAATGATAATATGGTAATAATGTAAATGGTTTGAATAATCTGCTCCTAATTCTCAAATAGCTTCTTCATTTTGTAAGGAATTCTCGAAAATAATGTAAACTCATTAGATTTAATGAGGAATTATTCTCTTCAGAAGTAAATGCTTATTGTAATCTATTAATAGGCTCTGGAGAAAATTTGGGAGGAATTGAAAATTGCAGTCGGTCTTAAGTCAGAAAACTCCTCATTTGCAAAATCTATTTGAAAATAACTAAAAATAATCACTCGAACTAACCACCAACAAACAAAAAAAAGATATTTTTATCTCAAAAAATTTGCCAAAAACAACATTTCTACTGTTGAAGGCTATGTTTGAAACGCAATTGCTGGAGTGCCAAAAACTTGAAAAGAGCAATACACATCTAGGAAATATTCATCACTTAGAGCCTAACTCCGTTGAGATTGAGTGGAAAAGAGGGTTAAAATCGAAAATTATTTTTACCTCTAAAAACCTAAACTTGTACATCTGCACAACGATCTTAGTTCTCAATAGAAAAACAATAACAGCCTCAACTAAATTATCGCTTTCAGCACAAAAAACTTTGAAATCCTTCATTTTTAAAGGATAATTCTCAGCAAATCGAGATTCCTTTTGCCTCTCTAGAGATATGAGTCATATTAGCCTTTAAGAATTTAAAGTTCTTGGAGGAGGTTGCGTAACTTCTAAAAATCCAAATCATAGCAGCAGCAACAACAATAATATTCTTGGAACAGAAGCCTCTTAGATTGAAGATTTGTTATGTTAAAATACAATTCCATCAGAGTTGTCAAAAATCAATCCCTGCTTAGAAATTTCAGAGAAATCGTTTTAAACACTTAAGAAACTCGCCTTGATGAAGAAACCCTCTTAAAAATTTCTAGAATGGTTACAGAACTTTTTAATTGTCACATCAGAGTCTGTTCTTATTAAAATATTCCAAAATCAACAAATTGAAGATCAAATTAAAAAGAAATTGTTAAATATCCTTGGGAATATGAGCAATCATGTACTTTAATCAACAAGTAGTGAAAATTGCTAGTATTTACATGTATTCTTGGTTGGGATTTTGAAAGGAATATTAACCATGGAGGAATGTGACAAAACGTACTTAAGAGCTAATTATAATTCAAATGACTGTATGATATATGACACATCGCTTGAAAACGTATTTTATTCTAAAAGAGAGAGTATTTCAACTTGCAAGGATGTCCGCTAAGGTAATATGGAGCAAAACAAAAACACTACCTCAACAAAACAAAAAGGTTAATAGTAATTCTAAGAATCGAACACAGTTTTTTAACTAATAGAATATAGAAGAAAGTTATCTACAAATTATCATAGCTGCATATCTTCAGTTGGAAGCCAAACTGATCGGCTATTGTTTGCTCATAGGACAACTTTTGTTTAGCAGAAAACATCTCTTGAATTTTAGACTAGATTCTATGCACTTTTTTAGTTCGCAAATCTCATGAAACTGCTTACTTCACAGTTGAGCCAAATAGAACAACAACAAAAATTGCAAAACTAACCAGACGACGATAACAACAAAGAAAACAAAGAAACACTTAACATTCCTTTAAATACTTATCCACCTCTATTTTCACCATAAAAACAATCTAGTTAAGCCCTTCCTCTCTTAAATCACAATAACTCTAACAATATCAATAATAATAAAGATGATCTCCAATTTTTTCCTTAAAATAATTAACTTGAGCTTTCATCTTGGTAATTCGCTACGGCATTATTATTTTCTAAACACTAAGGGATTGTTTAGATTATTAAAGAGAACTTTGGACTTTGTTATGAAGAATCACAATCAAACTAATCAGCTTAAGCATTTCTATCTCGGCTCCCATATTTAAGATTCATTGCATCGGTTTTGCTAAAAAATACTTTCCTTTTCATATCTTCCGAAGTTATTCCATAGAAAATATCCAAAAATAAACTTAGAGATTTAGATAAACTGATTTCTGCTAGGATATCCAGTGAAACAATCTCTTGTATTAGTCATATTCTGTCCGATGAGATCCTTGCTTAGGCTAGATTCAAATATACTGCTTGTTTTACTTCTTCTTGACAAATAGTATTTTAGTATTGTTTTGTTATGTTTTTGCACATTTTTATCTAATTTTTCGAGTAATTCCTTAAATATTTGTCTCTGTAAATCAATAAAAATAACTGAGTTTAGTTGGACCAAATCAGTATTTTCTCTAAAATAAAATAATAATTTAGATAAGAAGAAAGAGAATATTGTTAAAACGTAGTAGAATTAGATATAATTGTTAATCTATGCTATCCTTTTAAGGCATACAAAAGAAAAAACAAATAAAAGAGGATATTATTCTTTTTCTAGATTTTAAAAAGGATTCAAAATATACATCAGAAATCTCAAGCAACTAAGGCGAACCAACTTAAGAAGAGATAAAAGATAAACACAGGATAGACAGCAAGGAACTTCTTCTCTTCACTGACAAGAGTTTGCATAAAGGGTACTGAAGCTAAATCAAAAACAAAATATTATTAAAGTCTAAACATCCCGTTGATTTGCAAAATAGAAAGAAAAATGAGAAAAATAAACAGAAAAGGAAACAATATTTATTATGAGATTACCTCTTGTTGACCAAAAGAAACCGATTGCACAGACACCAACTTTTACGAGAAATAATACAGTGTAGCTATTTGACAGGAACATTGAAGCAAACGAAGCGATGTTGATAGGGAACACGCAATAACCAAGGACACACACCGATTGGAAGAATGAACTAACAAAGGAAATTTATCAGGGACAATAATAAGAAAAAGTGAGAGAGAAGAAGGTCTAGAATTATTGGAATTATGGTAACAAAAGATGAACAAGTCTGGTTATTTTATTTGATTATTCTTACGTTCTCCCTCCTAGTAGCTTAGCATTCAAGGTGACAACTCCAGCTCCTATCCAAACGACTACAAAGATGATAGCAAAAACTGTCTCAGCTTATCCAGAGGATGATATACTCAGAGTGCTTTTTCAAAATACAGAATAATTCAGCCAAAATACTAACGTTTTCATGATTAAAAATTCCGTTATTTCTTGTTATCCTTACATAGCAAGACAGAGACATAGCAACAAAGGACCCCACAAATCCCCTATTCAAAACACACACGTAATTGTTATTATTATGAAAATGAATAACAATATTAGCAAATCATATCATCTAATTTTTTCCATAGAAAAGCTAATTAATTATAAAATGTATTATCTTACAGTTTCGCAGCTCCTTTCCACGATCTTCTTTCATTCGAGGTAATAAAACGTACTTTAGTTTGTAGCTTATCATTTTCAAATCTCTCATCTATTATTTATTTAAGAAAACAATCATCAATTCAGTATTTTATGAACTTTTTTCAAAATATAATTCACAAAACTGCATGCAAATCATGAATTGAACTTGTAGAGACAAACTTCTCTGCTTTTCCTTATTCTTTTCTTGAAACTTATCCTCACATCCCTCGCAACTAAATGGATATTATTTTTCTTACTATCGTCACAGAAACAGGCTCATCGAGTGTGGATTATTTCCCCTAAGGAGGATGCTAGTTGTACTATGCACTAGATATTCCCTGAGCCTATTCGTTATCAAGAAGTTAAATGTTGCCTTGTAGATCAGCGATTTATCCAGCTTATCCTTCAATATCCATTGTGTTGTTTTTAGATTATTGTTTTCTTTTTTATTTCTAATTATTTTTAAACGAAACGAAATTTCTCGTCACCAAGCGGATAGATTCAACTAATATCTTTAATTATATTAATCAATCTTAATCTATTCATCGAATTTGAGAGCCTTCTATACTTGACAAATCATGCAAATAGTTAATAAATGAATTTCTATTCTTGAGCTTTTAAGCTCATGATTTCTAATCAGCTATTTTTTGAAGTTGTTTTTTGAATTTTCTTTTTAAAATGTACAAATACGACCAGGTGGGAAATTAAATCATTTTTTAAATAATTATCAGAATCCATGCGGTTGATACTTTCAAAATCAAGTTGGTTTTCTTAATTTTATTTGTTCTCTTTCTTAATTTGTTGAATTGTGTTGAGAATATGCTTATTTTTCTCCCTTTTAACTTTATCTTATCTTATCAATATGTGGCTGAAATGGAAGTAATTATTATTTTTAGAAATTTGTTAAACTGGTTGGTGCATTTCACAATTAGCAAGAATTAAAGATTTACTTTATCATATGAAAGAGGGGTTGGGGTTGGGGTTGGGGT
>Ga0302271_10002756_pt1 | contig 15515 bp, 12 predicted proteins | sample III_Bog_N1_1_FD_198767 | JGI IMG/M metagenome (GOLD analysis project Ga0302271, IMG submission 198767) | Peat permafrost microbial communities from Stordalen Mire near Abisko, Sweden - III_Bog_N1_1 | ecosystem: Environmental > Terrestrial > Soil > Wetlands > Peat | place: Sweden: Abisko... | reverse complement strand
TTTTTTTTATAATTTTTAGTGTCCCAAGATCATCTTATCTCACTACTGAAGATTTCATCGAAAAGGTCTCATCTGTCCTCAGAAAAAATCTCGCTGCCAGCAAGGCCAGCCTTTGAGACAGCACAAGTCATATTCTTTCTTCTTTTTTGGATGAGTATTTGCTTATTGAATGCGTGTTGCTTAAATCTCTCATTTAAGATGAATTCGTTCATTCAAAGAAGTTCTTTATATTCAATAAAAATACGCAGAATATGTTCATTTTTAATTTTTAATGCGTCTTTGATTCGAAAAATGCGTAGTTCAGCATTTTCAAAAGAAGATTTGTCAGACAAATTTGATATTCTTAGAAAACCTTCCTTTTTCTGATAGAAGTTTAATCAAAATACACCTTTTTAGAAAATATTTGGAATAAAAAGAGTCCAGTCCCATAATTTCATCCATGTTGGATAAATTTCTTAGATGATTTCATATTTTTACACATTTAAGTTACTTTCAAACACCAACTGTGAATTTCCCTTTTAGAAATTTCTAGAGATAATAAACACACTCCTCCGTTCCTTCTAAAATTTCTTTTATTACTTAATTAATTTATTTTTCAAGCATATTTAAATAATTGTATCTTTAACTTTTTCATAGGAATATTTAGAAATTGTGAGTTTAAGTTTTTCATTTTTCTCATCAATACAAAGGCTAATTGTTATTGGGAATTAAGAATGATTTTACCCATTAAATATTTAAACTTCTAGCCAATTAAACTGTTCTAAATACACTTGAAGAGGGAAAATAACCATAATCAGCTTAAACGATAAGAACTCAAAGAGAATTAATTTTAAAAATGAGTGCTTCGGATAAAAAAAGATTAAGAAAGAATATCAAAGTTAAGAATTCGATTTTTTACTATTTACAATGAGTTTATTTTCTCATTAGCATTCAAAAGATAGACTAATGGCACATCTTTATATTTTATTAATAGAAGTACGCTGCTAATTTTGTTTACCAGGAAGCAAAAAGAATAGTAATAATAATTTTTAGAATCAATACAATACTTTACAGTTCATTTTAGTTTAAATATGTCATTTTATTCAAATATGGACATATTAAAGCACTTTTGTTAACCTTGTTATCTCAACAGAAGAAAATTTCTTTTGTGAAGAATTGTCGGATTACTTTTGTTTTCGTATGATTTCAAAGAATTAAAAAATAGAAGAACGTAAGAACATAATCCTTTTTATTAATAAAAATATTACTATCTCAAATAGGAAATTAGGAACTGTAAGTATTTGTTTTTTGTTTGTATTATCAATTCAATAATAACTTGAGTAATTAGCCAATCATTAACCCTAATCTTGTTATTATTTCCATAAACTTCTATATTTATTTATCTGCCAAACTACCAAAATATTCGTCTAACATCAGAAATCATTTGGGAGGAGGAGGGGATTTTAACAAGCAAAATGTTTGTTTGTTGTGGAATAAACTATCGGCTAATGCAATCTACTAAGCTTTCTTGCATGTTTGGAATTACCTTTCTTTCAGATAATAAGATGGAGAGACAGTTCTTTAAAGGATGTAACTCCAATAAATTCTTTATTTTTAAGAAAGCTAACTGCATATTCGTATGATTCAATTCAGGAATAATAATTAAAAGAATTTTTTGTAAAGCTTGAATTTCAGTGAGGATGAAAAGATACAAATTTATTAAATTATGAGTGATTTTTTTCAAGAATACCAAGAAATTAAGAAATAATACTTATTTTAATTTTATTTTTTATTGAGATTTGACGAAAAAAGGAGTTTTTCTACAATAGCACTATTCACTAAATAGACTTATTTTTATGACTCAATTCCTCTAATGAAACACATGTAACAAAGTTTAGATATTGGTCACAAAGATGAAAAACCAAGATTCAAACCATCAAAACAAAACAAGAGACAAGCAGACATTAGATAATATTACCCTATTCTTCAATTAACCATTGCGGGGAGGGCAAACAAACCAAGATAGAACAAAATAAATAAATAATTTCCTGATATGACATATCTTCTCTTATTTTGAAATCAACCTTAGTACCTATTTTCAATATGGGATTCTGAAAGAACATTTCCCAAAAGTTGAAAACTCACTTTTAGACACCCGAAAATCTTACAATTTAAATATTATCTAGAACTATTCTGTTTCCAAAAAAAAAATCCTAAGACTTCGAGATTATTTATACTACCAATGGAATTCTCTCTTCTCAAAGCTCAAAGCGATTCCCCTTCAGAAATTCGTCCTTTTTAGTTGGATCTTCTTAAAAAAACGCACAGTACTGGTCAAGAAGGAAAATACATTAATTTCAATGGAGATTTAGATGACGATGAGAATTCAAGTCCTGACTAATCATAATAATTTCACGACCATGGTGAGTTTCGGACTATTTCAAAGCATATCCTTGAAGAACATACACTCAGAGTATCTGAAATCTACAGATAAATGGTAGTGCATGTGTAGAATTGCCCAATGTCATTCTGTAATTTCGTGTTCTTATGTCCGAAACTTCAGTAATACACTGCTAAGCTCCTTGACATGGACCTTCCTTAAATCGGCTACTTTGAAATCAACAAAGCTTAGAAACCATAGACATTCAATACTCTTTGTGATAAAGGTCGCGATCTCAATATCCAAATGAAAGAAGAATTCTTGGATTTTCTCTTGTTGTGAGGCAGACTACATATCATGGTCTTACTCATTTTCTCAATCAAGAGAATTACTCCACTCTGCCTCAAAAAATATGCTTCTACTTATCATGAATCACTAAAAATAACTCATCAAGTCTAAGCTACGCTATTTCTTCTCTATTGCTACTAATCCCCTATGAAATTCATAATACAAGGGAAAAAATAGTTTAACATAAGTTTGGAAGATAATCAACTAAATTGACGGTACTTCTGTTAAATTGCTGTGCTTTGGTATGCTAACTTATATTTTATTATTGGCCTTGCATATGCAACATACTATTAATGCGTTTATCTTGCAATATCCGATCACGATTCTATCGCTATCTGGAATAGCTCTGTGATTTCTTCTCTTAATTTACCCGATTGTGAGCTATTCTTTATGTTTTCCTATCATTTAAATTATTTTCATCAGATAATAAATATTACTATTCCTGTTCTTCAGTTCACAATTGATCTTAATGTAAATAAAAGGACTAAAAAACAAGAAAGACTTTTTACCCTCTTAATCAGAAGCTTTGTGTAAGCGAATTCTCTAAGATTGGCTATTTATTTAGCCATATCTTCAATCAACATTTCCATTCAAACAAAACCAAAACTGAACTAGGATTGAAATCAAGATTAATTTATCACTCTTTATAGACAACAAAGAAGATTAGGCAATTAATAATTTTTATTGCTAATTAATTCCTTTTAATAAATGAATTATTAAAATCTACAATTCAATTATCAAAGAGAGAGAGAGAGAGAGAGAGAAAATATTCTCTCAAATTTAATTTTTAGTTTTATAGAAAAAAACACACTTTTTTTTGTGCATTTTAACCCCCAAGAGACACATAAAAAAAGGAGTTATTTCAAACATTTTGAAATCCTTAGCAGCTTTTGCAAGAAAACTCCATAAATTAATTTCATAAAAAGCTATTTTTTTATTTCTAAACAGTATTGCCATTCAAAAAGATCTTTTAAATATTGTTAAATGCACTCAAAATTATATTTTAAAATAATTCATCAATTTTGAAAAGGACAAACATGACCTTTTCAACAGAAACCATTGAGGGAGCATACGAAATTACGATCTCCATAAGGATCATCTATTCTACTGACAGATGGCCAGTATTTACCTCTTGATTTGACCCAAGGAAGAGGGTAAGCAGCTTCTTCTCTGGTGTATGGATGTGACCATTCCGCCTTGAGCAAAGCTGAGTGAGTATGAGGTGCATTTTTAAGAGGGTTATCTTTCTTTGAGTAGACACCATCAGCTACTTTTTGAATTTCTTCTCTGATCTTTATCAATGCATCAGCAAATCTATCCAATTCTTCCCTGAAAATAGTAAAAAAATCAATGTTTTATTAGCTGGTTGAGTTTAAGAAAAAAAATTATTTTAAAAAATCCAAATATTTATTTACTTAGATTCTGATTCAGTGGGTTCAATCATCATGGTGCCTGCAACAGGGAAGGAAATAGTAGGAGCATGGAATCCGAAATCCATGAGCCTCTTAGCGATATCAACTTCTTTAATATCAAGATCCTAAATGGTAACAAAACAGAATGACTCTCAGAATTATTAGGGAAAAAAATATTTTTTACCTTAAAAGGTCTGCAATCGACGATGAATTCATGAGCACAATACTTAATCTCATTTTCATAGAGTACTTAGTAATGTCCTTGCACTCTCTTCCTCAAGTAGTTAGCGTTAAGAATAGCAAAGGCTGTGCTCTTTTTAACTCCTTCTTTTCCTAATTACATGAAATAGCTGTAGGAAATAGGCAGAATAGAAGCACTACCATATGGAGCACTTGAAATAGTAACTTCACTGGGACTAATAGGCACATTAGGGTTAGAAGGCAAAAATGGCACCAAGTGCTTCTTGACACCAATGGGACCCATACCTTAGGTTCAAACAAAACAATAAGTTAGTTTTTTATCACAATCTTAGTTTGGTATTCTTTTAAATATCATCTTACCAGGTCCACCACCACCGTGTGGAATAGCAAAGGTCTTGTGGAGATTGAGATGGCATACGTCAGCTCCAAGGAATCCAGGTGAAGTATATCCAGTCTAAGCGTTCATGTTCGCACAATCCATGTAGACTTGACCACCATAAGAATGGATGACATTGATCATCTCCTGCACGGTTTCTTCGTAAATTCCACTGGTAGATGGATAAGTGATCATAAAAGCACCGAGATTGTCTTTGTATTTTTCAGCTTATTCCTTTAATGATTTCAAATCAACGAAGCCATTCACAACTCCGACTGGCTGGAATGTCATACCAGCAACAATACAACTAGCTGGATTTGTGCCATGTGCTGATGTTGGAATCAAGCAAATGTTTCTATGGGATTAGCCAATGCTTTCCTAGTATTATCGGATTGTCAAAAGTCCAGCATATTCACCGGTTGCTCCACTGTTTGGCTAAAGGGAAATGCCATCGAACTTCAGCACTGCTTTCAAGTATTCAGTGAGATCATTGAGCATCTCTTTGTATCCTTGGACTTGATTTGCTGGAGCAAAAGGATGGATCTTCGAGAATCCAGGATATGATACAGGCATCTACAAAAGGAACATTTCATTAATAAATCAAAAAAATTTGTAATTTTTATTGGAATTATCTCTTTCCATTTAAATATTTCTTACCAGTTCACTAGCTGCATTGAGTTTCATTGTGCAGGATCCAAGTGGGATCATCGAGTGAACTAAAGAGATATCCTTAGTCTGCAGTTTGTTCATGTATCTCATCATCTCAGTCTCAGAGTGGTATGAGTTGAACACATCTTGTTTCAAGTAGTTTTCAGTATTTGCTCGTTTTACTGATGCATCTAAGGGAATGATCCTAGATTGCAGATTTAAATCGACTACATTCTTCGGTTGATCATTTCTAAAGCTAGCGAAAATATTGTAGAGCTGTTGCAGATCAGCAATGTTAGTGGTCTCATCAAAAGAAAGACTGATTGCATCGTCGTTTTGCTTACGGATGTTGATTTCTGCCTTTTCAAACAGACTTCTGAGTTACTCTGCCCTGAAAATTAAAATTAAAATTTTTAAAAAAATATTTCCTATTATGACTAATTGTACTGCTTGGGAACGGAGACAAACACAGTATCGAAGATTTATGTCTGAGAACCTTGCACATTGTAGCCTAATTCCTTTAATAAGCTATGCAGCACCTGTGCAAATCCATTTACTCTCTGAGCAATCGCTCTGACTCCTTTAGGTCCATGGTAGATGCAATACATCGCTGCCATATTTGCAAGTAATGCCTGAGCTGTGCAGATATTAGAAGTTGCTTTCTCTCTCTTAATATGTTGTTCTCTTGTTTGAAGGGCCATTCTTAATGCTGGATTGCCTTCTGCATCCTTGGAAACACCAATGATTCTGCCTGGTAATTTTCTCTTGAGATCATCTTTTGAAGCTAGGAAAGCTGCAGCTGGTCCACCGTATCCCATGGGTACTCCTAATCTTTATGATGTTCCTAGAGCAATATCAGCACCCATATCTGCAGGTGTTTTAGACAGTGTGAGAGCTAAAAGATCAGTAGCGACAGCTTTGATGATTTTTTTGCCATTTTTGAAGGAATTGAAAATATTTGTGAAATCACGGAGAACACCTTGGTTATCAGGTGTCTGGAGAAGCACACCACACAATGATTCTTCGTTAGCAGCAAAATCATAGGTTTTATGGTCTCCAACGATGACAGTAACTCCCAAGAATCTAGCTCTTGTTTTGACGATTGCAATAGTTGAAGGATAGCATTGATCAGAGACAAAGAAGCTATTGCGAGATTAGCTTCCACTAACTCCTTGAGCAAGATTCACAACTTCTGCTGCGGCTGATGATTCATCGAGTAGTGATGCATTTGCGACAGGCAATCCAGTGAGATCAATCACAATTGCTTGATAGTTCAGCAGACTCTCTAACCTCCCTTGAGACACCTCAGCTTGATAAGGAGTGTAAGCAGTGTACCAGCCTGGATTCTCAAAGAGATTTCTCTAGATAACAGGTGGTGTGTGGCAATCGAAAAAGCCATTTCCAATGTACGACTTATAAATCTTATTTTTTTAGCTTAAATCACTTAAATGCTTGAGAGTCTCCTCTTCTGTCTTGGGTTCATCTGGTATCTTAGATCCATTGTACTCTAATGCATTGGGGTCTAAGATATGCCCAGGAATTGTAGCTTGAATTAACTCATCTACAGTCTTGACATTGAGAGTCTTCAACATCGCTTCCACTCTCTCTCCACTGCTACCTAAATGTCTCTTCTCGAGATAGTTAGTCTGTTTGAGTACATTTGGGATGGTTGAGAATCGCTTCGATCCGCAGACTGTGCTACGGATGGATTTCTTGAGAATCTTCGATAACATTTTTCTTAAAGTTCAATAGTGCCGCTTAAAGTTTGTTTTTGGAATTAATATTTATTTCCATGGGAGTTTTATGCTCAATATTGCGTCACCCTTTAAATGAAAAGGCGGGAATGTCGTTGAATATCTTTTAGAGGCACAATCATTCTTTTTTCTTCCTTTCCTTTTTTCCCTCAAAAAATACATTCATCTTTTAGTTTGGAAATTTCTATTTTACAAGCCAAAATAGTGATTCTGAAATAAAGATATAAAATTCTTCTCCCATCTTCATTCTCATTGGACATAAATTGCGTCATATTAATCTAATAATTTTTTAATTTATTAACAAATAGAGGAAAGAAAGAGTGAGAAAGAGAAATAGATGAAAGATAATATTGGAACATAATTACTAAACTTTTTGTGAAGATAATACTGAAATGTTGTTTTTCTGTGGGAAAAGTTAAAATCCCTTTTTCCTTCAAGAAAAACACAACAAATATTTGCATATCTTCCTATGAAACATTATTCCAATTGAAAATACTCTAAATTAATCACCACACAGATCTTACGAATTCTTAGGTTTTATAAAATTTTCTAATTATTTATGATATTTTTTCTAATTAAAAAACTCTTAAAACCCAACAAAATATATTCCTTTCTCTAAATTAATTTCAAATGGACTTGACGCAATCTACAAGTTGATAAGGATATCAAAAATTCGATGTTGAAAAAGATAAGCTCAGCTATAATAGAACTCTCTTATTAATATATGGAATTAAAATAATCTACAAATATTGTCAAAAAGTACATTTTCTTTGCTTCTTTGATTTTTAAATATTGACCTTAATTTTACAGTAAAGTTGCGAAATACTCAGAAAAAAATATAGTTAATTTAATCGTATTTTTCTGCCCGCAATCAAACAGATTCTAATTATAAACACCTCGATTGCTCTTTATTAATTCCACCAGCGGATAGGATAGTCTAGTTAATTTAGCTATTTCGTTGATTTATTATTTTTTCTTCACGAAGAGAATTTTTATTCTTCTCACTCCAATAGCATTACTAATATACTTGATCTTAATACATACTTTCCCCTTGATAAACATGAGCGATGACAATCTCCCCTCTGAGATAGGTTTGGTAGTATGTGGCACTCTATCTATGATCTCAACCGCTATCCTCATACTCTACTTTATATTTAATAAGAAAAACAGAACTTATGGATTCCGTTTAGTCCTGCCATTATTCGTATTTGACTTCATTTGGAGTCTGAATGTAGCTGTCCCAACGTACATTTTCTTAGCCGATAACTCTGAAGTTATGTTTCATCCCTTGTGTAAGCTGTAAGCAACTTCTAAACTCTTTGCAATGCTTGCTTCTTTCTTTTCTACAGCTGCAATATCTTGGTCGATCTACTCTTTTATCATAAGAAAAAAACCAATCAGAACGAAAAGCCCAATTAGATATTTCGCAAAATACATCCTTATTCTCCCCTTAGCATTAGCTATCATGTAACACATACAATGTCGTATGGAAAATAAAAGAAAAAGAGAGTTATTTATTGAATCCTTTTGAAACATTATCATATCATATTATTATTTTGTGTAAGCTCAAAGCATAATGAGATTTATTTATTAAATTTTACAAACTAGACCGCTTATTCTCGATAGATATGACTATATTGAGCCAGTCATGAACATGCAGTGCTTCCTAGTTCTTCGAGAAGACGAAGGCTAAACAGATTACATCGGAATAATTCTGAGAATCGTCTTATATTACATACCTTTTTGGGCAGTGCTACTTTTTGACATGTACGTAGTTTACAGCATTCACAACTACTTCAAGATAAACAACATCAATTATCATCAAATGCAAGATATCAAGACACTTATGATGTACCCTGGAATTCTCTTTTTCTCCTGGATATGGATAATAATCGAGAGAGTAACAGAGATATTCACAACAGACGACGACAGCAGCTGGTTAAATCACATGGATTTATCGCTAGCTACTCTGAATGGATTTCTGAATGCGTTAGTCTATGGGTTTATTTCCTTGGATATTTTCAATTTATTTTCGGGCAGGAGTAACTCAGAACTGAATGATTTATCTGATTCCAATGAAGACTCATTCTAGTGCTAGTCAAATTATTCCTCGAAATTAAGCACACCATAAATCACATCTGTAAATTCTAAAAACTAATTCAAAAAAACAAACAGCCTCAATTCCTTAGAAGATTCATCATTAACGTTCCATATTAACCCTTTTGAGGGAGAAGGACAAGAAAGTAATTGATAGATAGTAGTGTAGGGTAAATGAAAAAGGAAGATGAAAGAAACAAAGAGAATTACTGGACAAATTTGATGCTGCTATGGAGAGCTTTAATTTTTAATAATGTAGCATCTACGTAAATTGATTGCAACACAAATCAAAGTGCAAGTATTTATCTTTATATTCTTCTTTTCAATAATTTATTTGATAGCCTATTTTGACAATAATAAATATTCTGAATCCAATACTATTAATTAAAATTGATAATTGCTTCAAACTGCATATTTTAATCAAAAATCAACAAACACAATAAAAAGCATATGTGAATTCTATTTTGTAAAAAAGAGGAGTTTTTAATCAGACTTTCTTCTTCGAGGCTGCTTCTTATTGTTTTTTGATGTTGAAGTTATAGATCCTAGAGATGTTCACTTCACTGGTAGTAATCTGGTCTTTCAAAAAGTTTAAATCCTCTTCCTAATTTAATAAACAACCCACAAAATCATGTTAGTTATTTAATTCACTTTGAAGTTTGGTATTTTTTTATCCACTACTATCAATCAACAAACGTGGAAGTATCTTAAACACCCTTGTTTAGTTAAAAATGCTAAAAAATTAATAATAATAACATTTCATTTTACGAATGTATTGAAGTTCCCAGTGGCAGTTTCAAGATTCTTCTTGAGAAGTTCTTCAGCTTCATCATAAGAAAACTCCACCATAACATTAGCGCCCAACCACAATGCAACTTTATCCACATTTTTCTTGATTTCTGCCTTCGTCCAGATGGTATCAGTCAGCAAGAAATCCACAGTTACATCTTCATCTGAAATTACAAAAAAATATCATATTTTTGTATGAATAGAATAAGCTTTATCTCATTGTGACAGCTAGTTGTTCTTAAACTATTTGGTTTTTAAACAGACAAACCAATCTGTTATACCTCTCTTCGAAAGGAATGAAACGATCTCCAAAGCCTTTTAGATTTCAGGTATTTTCGATTGCATGCTATCTTTCTGTTTGACGATCTACATCTCCATCATTTTGAACTTGCTATTTTCAAAAAAACATACAGACATTTTGATAAAGTTTTGCTATTCTTATGTTCATTTTCTTTTTCTTTTTTAATGTCTCTTATGATAAACTTAAAATCAAATATGCTGTTATTGTAATTGTAGTTGATCTAGTTGTTTTACTTGTATGTTTCTTGCAGTCCTTCCATGATTTTCTCAACAGCAAACTTAGCACATAATTAATCGACATTTTCCAAGAAGATAGCTTAAGGTATCTTGCGAGGATTCAAGGAGTTATCGGTAGTTGTTAGTTGAGGAATGTCCGCCATTTACATGGGCTGCTAAAGCTAAGAAAATCTGCTTGGAAATTAGAAATTTGTTTCGTTTTTTTTTTAAAATCTTTTTAATGCACTATTTTTAATTCAGATATTTTTAAGTTCACAAAGGAAATATCAGAATTTAACTTAGGTTTCGTTTATTGATTTATTATCATGAAAAAGCTACTTGATTTGTTATATGGATTTATCTATGAAGATCCATACAACTAATCCACTTAACATTAAATTGAAGATCTTGATTTTCCAAAGCCAAGAAATATTTTTTATTTTAAAATAATAAATATGCCTGTGAACAAGTTTCTAATAATTTTAGAGCATTTCGTCAGGCTAGATAGAGACTTATTTATTAAGTCTTTCATGACCTACCATTCATGGATCTACTAAAACCTTTTTAGGATCCCAACATATTTAGAATATTTTAATACAAATAAGCATCACTTCCCGATTTCAAGATTGAAATTTAATTCAAATCATTTCAAATAAGAATCTATGGAGATAATCATAAAAAAAATAGCTAATTAGAGATCACTTCAAAGAGCAAAAATCTATGAAGTAGAAACATAAGCGTGTCCGGGCTATCTGAGCAGGAAAAATTACTCCCCCTATGGCCAGGATAGGAAGGAAATAAATGCAAGTAATCAGGAAAATAAAAGAGCAAAACTTCACACAAAATCAAAAAAAGCGACAATAATAGATAACACAAAGTTCTAAGAAAGTGATGTAATTAAATTTCTCTCTTTGTGAAAAATTATTGTGCAAAAAAGAATTATTCACAATAAATAAATATTTCATAAAATCAAACTAAAAATCAGAATGGGCAACGAGCAGTCAACTAACGCTTCATCATCATCGTCTAAGGCTCCCTAGCGGCCACAAATCACTAAGGCATAAATCGATTGTTTGTGTCCAAAAGTCCAAGGATATCTAGAATTAATGATACAGCGAAAATAAGGCAATGTGAATGCTAAAGTCAAGGAACTTTTGAATATGGTAGGCGCAAGTGAACGAAGCAGAGAATTCGAGCTAAACAAGATGGTTTCAATTCAAACTGACATTAACTTTGTGAATGGGTTGCAGATATTGATTCGATACTTATAAAGCATACAGTAGAGATCACAGATGATCGTTAGCGCTACGAGTGTAGATTCACTGAGTTCACTTTTGCCATTGTTTTTAGGCATAGTTTGGGCAAGTCCTCATGTTGGTGCAGAGAGTCTTTAGCAGTTCTCAGAAATGATCAAGATTCTGCTTCAAAGCAGTGAATTCCTGAGGAATCTAGATTAGTCTCCATTCATTGAGTAATAGCTTAAGAAATGCTTCGCAATGATAACTCCCAATCAGTATTCTTTAGATATCAATGCTCTTGCGATTCTTCTTGCGAAATAAGGATTAGATATTCAAATACTTAACTAGTCAGGACATCCATTTTCAATGAATCCATAGGAATTCCTTTAGAAAACTAACAGTAATGCTACAACAACTGGGAATGTTACTGCAGCGTAGGCTGGCACTGCTCCAGCTGCTACATATTAATAATAGTAGCAATAGCAATAATAGCAGTAATAATACCAATAATAGTCACAATTCAATTAACAATAATAATTGCAGTCATACTAACAACAACAACAATAAGAACTCTTGAGATAACAATATTTGCAATAGTAGTAGTAATTTCAACAATAATAGTAAAATCAACAGCCATCTCAGACTCTCCTGCAGCAGTAACAACAGCAATAACAACAATAACAACTTCAGTAACAGCAGCAGTAACTACAGCAGCAACAACAATATCAGTAACAGCAGCAACAACAATAGCTTTAACAACAGCTACTTCTCTAATAGCAACAGCAACAATAAGACTAACATTACCAACAATAGTAACTTCTTTTGCAATAGTAACAGCTACAGCAATAATAAGTGTAACAGTCATTCAATCCGTTTGCCTAAGGATAACAATAATACTAATAATCTCCTTTTCCAGTGACAAACCCTGGGAATTAACAGCAGCAACAGCCACAACCTCAATTCCAGCTACAGTAATCTACGCAATCTTCATAGCAGTTGGATTCAAATGGTAACCCAATACTGTTTCCATTTAATTACTCAATGCCCATGATCAACAAGAATTAATTCTCCCAGCCATCAGCAGCACCCATAAATCCTCCAAAGACTAATGTACCTGCCCACAATGTCTAGGAATTCGGATAGAATTTCATAAATCAAGACTATGACTTCGTCTACAGAAGCAATAACATTAACCAAGATGATTACTCTTATCCTACAGCTTCCAAAATCAGAGACAACACAAATAACAATAATCCAGAGTCATTTAACTACCCATAGCAAGATGTACCTTCTCAGCCCCCAGTAGACAATTCATTTGCACAGAACTTCAATAATGCATTCTAACAACTAGCTGCTCAAAACAACAACAATAACAACGGTTTCCCAGCTACGAATGCAATTGATTACACTCAGAAGCAGAATGTCATGAATGTCACTGAATCGAAGGACATTTTCTTTGTTGGTGCAGTGACTACAAACCTTAATAACATCAACCCAGAAGGCTAGGATGTCTCAGCGATCAGAAATTAACTTCAAGTAAATGTACCCAACGTTATTCTTCCTGCTGCTTAGAATCCTATGCCTGCCTAAGAAAACAATTAGAATGCACAGCAAATTCTACAGAATGTCTCAGCTCCATCAGATAGTCCGCCATAAGAGTAGAAGAAGAAAATAGCTTATCCTTCGTTGAGCTAGGCAAGTGCAAGTGCGAGTGAAACAGAAGATTCGCACTTGAAATAAATGAAAAGCCTTGAGCAAGCGATTCAGAAACAGAATCAAGTGCTGTAGACTCATTATGGACCATCCCCTCCTAAGAAATAAGAAGTTGATTTTAATAAGCAAATCTAAGACAAAATCGCTATGCTTTAGTAGAATCTTTAAAAGAATCAGCAGATTAATTAATAGCCCAAATTAGAATAGCAACAGCAGTAGTAGCTACTTCCTTAGGTTGGTTAGTAGAACTAAGTTAACGCAGGAGATCCATCTTAGTCTGAAGATGGAAAGAGTGACATGGGTTCTGTGCGGTTTGAGTTAATCAAAGCCAGCGATATCATTCGTTAAATTGAAGAAGAAAGCACCATTCGCAATCCTAATCTATAAAAGAAACAAAGTGGATAGCAGATCCAAGTAGAGAACTAGCAGAATCAATAGTTCTAAGATTTGATGATGAGCAACTTAACAAAAGAAATCAATGATAACAGAAACTCAGTGAACTTTGACTGCAAGGAGAATATTGAAGGCTTTGCTGTAGATCCAGTTCATCCTGTTTTCAAGTGAAAAATAAGAAGAAAATTAAATGAATCTTGTGAAGAAAAATAATAAAATCAAAACTAAAGTAGATCTATCTCCATTGTTTTTTCTTATGAGTTGTTGCTTTATGTCTTAAGAAGTTTGGCTGGTTTGAAGTTTATCATTTCTTTCATTTGTTTGGAAAATTTAGTTTAACCAATAAAGAAAGAAAAGAACTTTGTTTCGAAAATGCAGCTCAAAAGAAGAATGAGAAAAGGTTTTGAGGTTAAAAAATGAAGTTTGATTATGTTTAGAATAGCAGTTCACAAAAAGAGAGTGAGAGAAAGATCAGAAATATAATAAGTCTGAGCATGAGAACAAATTCATGTCATCAAAGAAAGTATCCCAAAAAGTAGAGAAAGAAATATTTAGCTATAAACGATGAGAATAATTAACTAAATCAGACAAAAAATATTAAATCTACAAAGATCAGTGCTAATAAGGATATGATAAGAATGTAAGTAACAGATTGTCTTCTATTTAGATTAGTTAACAAAACAAGAAAAAATGGCTGCGGAATTTAGAACGAGAAATGTCAGAAAAGTTTGCTATTTCACTTCTGTGATTACTGTGGGTGTGCGTGAGTGGAAGGAGTTCATTCATTTCTACCAATAAAGATAAATTCAATCTAGAATATCATCTTTGAAATAATTATCTCATAATAAGGCCTACACAACAGTTTTATTTGAAACTAAAGAGAGAACTATGGCCATTACCTAGTATCAATACAACACCTAGCACAAAAGAAAGAACATCACTGAGTTTCATTCCAGGTATTCCCATGAAATCGATCCTATGATGCAAGGAAGTCACTTAGATGTCAAAAATGAAGAAGCCCCCAAGATCATGAGATACATGGACGAATTTCGCGAGTTTAAGCCATAAATCAACATTGGTGAACGATGGGGACAGATCATATAGCAATCTGCTATCAACAGGATTTAATACGAGTAGTAGATTGCGAAAGGTGGGAACTTAGTGTCGTACATGGCGAGAACGGGGAAATTAGGAATCGATTTGTATTTCATTCTTTTTGGATTGTCTGCTGCGTTTATTCTTCCTTACGTGATTTATCGACACTAAAAGCAAAAGACGAACTATATTTAGAAAACGAAAAACATCAATCCAAAGACTGTGCCGGATTTCTACTACTGCGAGTATGATCTCGATGAGATATCGGTTTAGAAATCGTTCTACAACTAATACACTGCAGAAATCATGAAGGAAAAGAATAAGAAACTCAAAATGCACAAGGAAATTAACTCACTTACGGATATGCTCTTTGCGAATAAATGAAGGATGTTAAGAGTTATGTAGAAGTTGCTATGATTGGAACAATCAATGTGTTTGTTTTATGAGAGGAAATGAAAGGATTTAAGTAAAAAGTTTGAAAGTTTCTTTGTTTTTGCTAAAAAATGATATGAAAAACAATACCTAGAGAGAGACACTTTAGAATCAAACATATACTACTGATAGACGTATATTAGG
>Ga0302271_10002754_pt1 | contig 15522 bp, 11 predicted proteins | sample III_Bog_N1_1_FD_198767 | JGI IMG/M metagenome (GOLD analysis project Ga0302271, IMG submission 198767) | Peat permafrost microbial communities from Stordalen Mire near Abisko, Sweden - III_Bog_N1_1 | ecosystem: Environmental > Terrestrial > Soil > Wetlands > Peat | place: Sweden: Abisko... | reverse complement strand
TCAGTTTTACGCTTTAGAATTTACCATATTTTGCTAAAGAATAATTATCCTTGAGATGTGTTCCTTTGTGTTTAGTTTATTTTCTTGAATTTCCTTCTTTGATGGATTGTCTGTCTGTTTATCTTCTTCTCTATCAGCTCCTTCAAATAAATATCCCCCACTTATTTAAAGAAGAATCATGATGCAAAAATAATCTAGCTGATTTCATACAGTCACCTTGTTAACATACCCTTTCTTTGATTGTCTACAGATAAAAAATCCAAGAATTAAGTGAGAATCATTATCATAACACATTGTTTTGCTCCCCATCCCAATTTTTATTGTAACAAACATAATTTAGTGTATCTAGCTCTTTTCTCTCTCCCTTCTTATCCTTATTTGCATAAATTAGAGCTACCTGAAACAAAATAGCTTTATCAATCTTCGCCATTAATTCCCACAAAAGTCACCCTGTAATTTCCCCTATCCAATCCATAAATACATAAACCTTCTCTTTAAATGAAAACCACTGTTTTCACTACAAGAATCTATCCAATCCAAAGTAATTTAACATTAATCACACAGATCTACCATAAAGATTATGTCTACAATAAAATAAAATATTAAAGTACTTCAACTGAATTAAACCTTCTTCATTATTCAGCAAGAAAAAAACTCCAGAGAAATCTTTTAAAGGGATCAAAAATTCATTTATTCTGCGCACTGAAACTCAACCTGAAATTCATGTAGAAGGAATTGCTTAGGATATGAAAAGGGAAGAAGAAGACGAAGAAGATAGATTCAAAAATATTTGTGAAGCGTATTTTATGGATGTCTGCTTACTTGTGTATTCTTAAAATAAAAATTTATTGGAATTGCATTGCAAATCCTTTAGAAAAAATACTTCTCTGCCTGACTACAAAATTCACCAGCAAGCTCGAGAAAATGTCTTAAATAACTGTGCTGTTGCTGATTACACGAACAACTTAATAATTACTTGTAATGAACTCAAAAATAAATATTGTTCTCTTTCTTTCTTTTATGTTTATTAGTCCATTCAATGTTTTGATGTCTTTTTTTGAGAAGAAGATGCACTGAAATCGATTTAAGAAAAATCAATTTTAACCTTTAATAGAGAATCCCATAGTTTATTTGATTATTTCCCATCCCTCAAAGGAACTCATGCAAAATCCAATAGAATGATTATTTTTACAAAAAGAAATTTCATTTATTAATTTTTTAACAAAAAAATTACTATTAAATATTGTTTGCATTCTTAATATCTTCTGTTATGGCAGTTTTCACTTATGTTTTTTATTCTTTTGCACATTTTTTTCAGAATAGCTAGACGTTTCAAAATATTTTCGAAGATTCATACATTTGCGCTTTAACCTGCCTAATTAAATGTTGTTTATCTTTGCCTGGTTCTGTAATAATTGTATTCCTCCTTTTTAAGCTGTCCACTTATTTAATGTATTCCTAGAGTACTTCCTTGTCAAGATATTCCTGAGCTGTAGATTTCTTATCAAATTATTTTTTCCTCTTTTTCAAGCTATTTTCTGTAATCTCCCAAAGTTAATTCCAATAAAAACCATATCCTTTTAGATTTTTTAAAACTTATTTACTTATCCTAAATATCCCTTTGATCATTCGGAGACTCATCGATAGAATTGAAATCGCAATAGTTAAGCTTAGAGCAAAGAAATAGACTAAGGAAATATAATTGAATTCTTTAATTGATTCTGTATCCATAATCGTTGTGTATGTGAACTGCACTGATCTCTAAAAAAGAAAGTAACTCGCTGAATATCCTAGTGATTCCATTAAACTAACTAAGTCTTCCCACCAGTGTTGGAATGGTGAAAACAGAAAAATAGCCAAAGATATAGCGATAAAGCATAACAGAGGCATAATTATCTGCTCACTTGCATTTTAACCAAAAATACCAAAATACAGATAATAGAAGAATTCCAGCATCTGCGTCATGAAATTGAAGAAATATGATTTATTATTCAATTCATACAAGAAATAATACTTGATTTAAGAGTTACCTCCTCGTTTTGCAAAGAAAAGAGTATAAAAAACGAAGGCATTGAACCCAGAGTAACCCACTATTATTGTATACGCAACCAAAGTACCAATTGAGTTTGATGCCCCAGAGAATATATCGACGACAGCGAAGAAAAATAGACGAATCATGATAATCTACAGGACATTCATAATCATAGAAAAGAACTGTTCTTAATAGAATTTATTCAATTTCTCTCTCCATTTGACTTGCTTGTACATTTCAGTTGGAATCAGTACTGATTATCGGAAAATAGTTACTCTAAAGATTAAATAAATGAAAATTACAAGGAAGAAGGTAAGCATAAACCCTGAACCAGTGTATAATATCTAGCAAGACTGTGCGAGATATTCGAATTTGCCATTTAAGGTTATCGACAAATCTTTATCGAGTGAGAGAACATTTCCAAAATCAAAGATGGAAAAAGGATCGATTTCTCGAATGAGCAGGAGACTGTCATAAAGGTAGCCATTGATTTTACATTGTGTGAACAGAGTCATGTAGAGAATCTAGTGAGCTTTGAATCCAATGGAAGTCTAAAATGGCTGAGCGAAGAGTAAATGCAGCCACGAGAGATACTTCAGAAGGTAGAGTAGAAGTGTAAAAATATCCTTAAATAATTGTCGTTGAGATGTGTCGATGAGAGTGGTTTCTAGATCGTAAGTTTCAACGCAGGTTCCTGAAAATAGCTCAAAGCCATAGACACATACGCACTCGCCCTAAATAGAACAACAGAAAATGGGTAACATTTAAAGAATTCAAATACAAAACGGTAAAGGGCTTTACATCCGATTTCATCACGAAATTATACGCGGAATAGCACGACTTGCAAGAACCTATGTTATTATCCGTGCAAGTTTTGCAGTTGTTAATGCACTTCTCGCATTTACTGACTTCCTTTACGACTAATCCCGTCACCGAGTTGTACTCAGTAAGATCGAAATATCCATCTTTGCATTTGCATGTAGCAACTTCAATAAGAATTCTAAAGTCAGTGTCTTCATTGCAGGAAGTGCAAGTATCGGGATCAACTAAGCAGTCTCCGCATAAGGTACTACATTTATGGCATTCTGAAGCACCAGTTTCATAGCGACCATAGATGCAAATACAATCACCACTATCAAGCTTCCTAAGTTAATAATCACATGAAAAAAGGATTAAAAAGTATTAAAACGCCACTAGAAAGGATCTAAAAACACATTTTCTTCTTTTTCCTTCCATTTCTTAGAAATAATAGCATCTTTTTATTAATATGTTACCTCGTTGCTTCGCATTTTGTGCAAGCACCTGTAGCATCGCATGAACTACATCGATATTAACAGGATTCACACCTCATCGTCAATCCCGTATCTCGATACATAACTCCACAATCGCATCTGCCATTTTTATTAATTTCATCTAATTCTACGTAAACTCTTTTCATAAGCTCATACGTTTCACACTTTGTACAAGACGTTGAAAATCTGCCATTACACTCTAAACAAGTGTAATGACAAGGCTTGCAGACACTTGTGCCATCATCAAAGTAAGAGTATGCACAAGGACACTGGAATGAAATAGAACTCTCGGAGATTAATTGAAATCTTCTGAAGGAATTTTCTGGACATTCCACACATCCATCGGTACTCCCAGATATGCAATTAAGACAAGAATAATGGCATGGTAAACACAAGGAATTCGTGCCATCATCGTAATGCTGAGATGGACATTCGCAAGTGTAGCTGTTCGAGTGTGTTCTGAGAGACTAAGAATCGCATGTGAGACAATAATCTAGATTTCCACTGCACGTTGCACATCGATAGCTGCAAGGTTAGCATATGCCTTTCCCGAATACATCAAAGTAAGCGTCCTTGCATATGCACGCAAATATGGTTTTGCTTTAAGTAGTCGTAGTATCTGTGATTCTAAAGGAGTCTTTCCCGCATTTAGTACATTCATTTGCTGAAGGACCACTGCAGGTTTCACAGGAATAATGACAAAGATCGCAAGTCATCGTCACGGTATTGTCAAATGTGCTATCTATACAAGTACAGGTACCATTCTTGAAGTTCCTTGTTGAGGTATCACAGGAGAGACAGTTATGGCTTTCAAATCCATCGCAAGTTTCACAGGAATAATGGCAAAGAGTGCAACTGTCTCCTCCAGAATCGAAATTCAAGGAACTCAAAGAGCAAGAGCAAGAAGATTCAACGTTCCCAGCATAGCAGGTAGTACACGTTGCAATATTTGCTAGGCAATCTTTGCAAAATGGAATTTAACATTATTAGCAAGTTTGAAGTGCAGAATTCCATGAATACCCATCAGTACAAACACAAGCCGTGGAATCAGAAGAAAGAACCATGTTCGATTGGCAAAGTATACAGGTATTTTAAGAAGAGCAGGACTAGCACCCTTGCATTGCTGGGCAATTAGTACAAGTATGTTGCCCCCCTGAAGTATCCAAATATTACCCAATTTAGCATATGCAGCTAGTGGATTAAGGATCTAAAACAAATGGAGAAGCACAGCTGATGCACTCATACATACTAGGGCCATAGCATTCAATGCACGATGCATCACACAGCACGCATGTGTCGATTTGAGTGAAATATCCGACTCCACAGACACATTCATTTCCAGCAATAACTTTTAGAGTTGAGTCGAAGCAAGATAAGCAAGTTGTGCTAGTATCCAGACAAGTCTTACATAAGCCTTCACATTTTGCACAATCTTCTGCATCTAAAACCAACAAATCAATAAGATTTGCATCATCAAATCACTAAAATAATCATCATAATGTCAGAACATCTTTCATAATTTTCAAATATTGATTGTTACATGTCTCATAATAGCCATCCTAGCAAGCACAACTAGGTGTATTTTAGGTTCTTGATGAACTTGAAGTGCAAGACGTACATAATCCATTGCTGCCACATGTCAGACAATTATAAGGACATCTCAAACAGATTCCAGACGATAAATAAAATCCTGATTAGCAAAGCGTACAAGCATTTCCACCTGTGCAACGCTTACAACTTGTATCGCATAGCACACAGTTGTTCCCTGAATTAAGATAGTACCCTTCAATGCAGACATAATAGCTCTCTTAAGATGAGTAGATACTGTAAGGTATGGACTAGAACACACATATCTAATTGTTAGAAGTTCCCGTAGAAAAAATGTAATTATCTAAGCAAGATAAGCATAGTCCATTGGAGTTGCAGGTGTTACATGGATATGGGCAAACAGCACATAGGATATTAGTACCTGAAGTTATAAGATACAAATTAGAGTTCTCACAACTCGTGCAGATAGTCGATGAAGTACAAGTGGAGCAGCCTAAGGGGCAGTCTACAATCGTTGATCCACTTTGATACCGCGTTGGATCCCAGAATACTTGATCACACTTGGGAGGGGTTACAGCTGTGTTTAAAGTGAATCCATCATAGCAAGAACTGCATGTGAATGTCGAGGAGCTGTAGGATGCTCTATTGCATTCAAATACGGGTATCCGCTTGCAGGTTGAGGAATTTGAATCATATGAAGAGCCTTCATTGCAAGCTAGGCAATCGTTTTGCTAATTATCAGTGCAAGAAGCACAATAATTATGACAATTATGACAATATGACATTTTATGGCAACCGTTCGAAGTCAAACAAGGTTATTAACCCTCACAACTAGCTTGACAGTAATTACCATTGACACTGTAATTGTCAAAGCATGTGTCACATTTGTTCCCACCAGAACTGTTTGCATGACATGTTCTGCAGTCCGGACTGCAACCAACGCACGCAGTACCAAAGAGATAGAATCCTGTTTGGCAAATTGAACAAGTGGTGGCATCTGTGCAGGTTTCACAGTTCGAAGAGCAAGGTTAGCAGGACGAACCAGATATGTAATATCCTTTCACGCAAGACATACAATTGCTAGGACTTGTGCATTGAAAGCAGTTATTGATGCATTTTGTGCAGGTTTTGTCAGCTTAAAGATAATAAGCAGATAAGCAATTTGTGCAGGCAATAGAGTCAGAGCAACCTTGGCAGTTAGAAATACAAGATTTACATGAGGGAGGAGTAGATGAAGAGTCTAGGTAGTTTCTGCTAAAACATGTGAGGCAGGTGTAGATTCCCCCGCTGGATAATTCACAAGTCTAGCAGTTGTTAATACAGATTGTGCAGGTATTTGATGAGTTTAAATAATATCCATAAATGCATTTTGTGCAGATAGATCCAGATGAGCAGGTGATACAAGTAGATGGACATGCATTGCAAGTTGCAGCTGATAAATAGTATCCATTTGCACAGGACTGGCAACTTCCTACCCCAGAGGCCGTGCAGGATGTGCAAGCAGAAGAGCACATCGTACAAGTAGTGCCATTGAGGAAAAATCCAGTTTTGCAGGAATCACAGTTAGTAGATTTTTAAGGGCATGTTGCACAAAGCGCAGGACATGGACTACATGACGCAGAAGATAACTGAAAATTATCAAAACAACTGCTGCAAGTTGTAGAGTTTGTGCATACTTTACATCCTTAAGAGCAAGCAACGCATTATTGGGAATTGCTGAGAAAATATCCAGGAAAGCACGCAGAACATGATGTACTCGAAGAATCCGTACAAGATAAACAGCCTTAGAAGCATTTTGAACATGTGCTGGAAGAATCAGGATAATATTCATTGTAGCATTCTGTACAACTTGAATTTGTTCCTGAGCAATTCTTGCATGAAGGCGAACAAGGCAAACACGAGGAAAGAGAAGTATCTAAGAAATATTACTCAAAGCAGATCGTGCATTTAGTTGCTGTATCGACACAAGTCTTGCATTCAACGTTGCATAACAAGCAAATATTGTTTATGGAATCTAAATATTTCCCATTAATGCAACTCAAACAGCGAGTGGGATTTAAAACACAAGTACTGCATGATGGGTCACATGCAACGCAAGTAGAGCCTTATAAAAAAGTCCCTGATGAGCAAGAGGAGGAGCCATTTAGCAATCGAGGAGTTGAGATGTCAGTAGGATTTTTCAGTTAGAAGTTGCCTTTTGGATTGGAATGAAATTTTATGATTACAGCGATTTTCTGATTAAAATTCATTCCTTGCACACATTAGAAGTAATTTTAGACTAAAACAAGATCACAACTATCATCATTAAAGACAGAAAGATAAGGTATTATTTAATTTGAAGTGGTAGAATTCTCTAGGATTTCACAGGTGCTAATTTAAAACGAAAGATACAAATTATTTTGTTAATATGATAAATTGGATTTGGAAAGTTGTAAAAATCTTGAAAATGAATCCTTACTAAGATTCAGTTGGAAGACAGAGGTATTAGCTAGTTGAAGATATTTAAGTGATTGCTCTGAGATGAGAATGAGATTTATACACTAGTAGCACAGACAGAATATGTGTTTTTGTTTGTGCTTCATGATCTAGACTATTTTTTCAATATACAAAGAAATAAAACAAATGGGTATGATCAAACAGTATTGTATTTGAAAAAGCCTACGAGTAGAAGTTGAAAGAATGGTTAAGCTACTGGAGTGGTAGAGAAGGAGTGTTTTTTATTGTCACATGGAAAATGCATTACCCAAATAAATCTCTGGTTATTTTCAAGACACACAGAGATTCATTATTTGATAAAGTAGGCATGCCCTACACGATTGCAGCCAGAAATAGAAAGAATGAAAGGGATAAGAAGGATAGCATTAAGGAATGATTAAGTTTGTGAGTAGAGTTAAGCTTTCTTTTCTTTTCTTCACTTTTTCATTATTATCTCAGTTTTCTGTTTCTTGAGTAGATTGCAAACAAGCAAAAGCCTCTTAATCAGTAATTCAAATCTACTTTTTTTTCTTTTTCTTTTGATATCCCTCTTTTAGGTCTTTCTTGTATCAATATTTAAGTCTTTTAAGTTCTATTTGTTTCTTAGATTTTCTTCTTTTCCTTATTTGTTTCTTCTCTCAGATTACTCGACGATTTGGAGGATCAGGTTATTATTACTCCTTATAAATCGTACCTTGAAGTTAGAAACCTGTCGATCAATGATCATTTTCAACCTAAATATTCTTAACTTTTCCTCCCCATTGATTTGCATAAAAAATCTAAAACCAGCAAAGTATCTTTAAATTCAAGAGGAAAACATCAATCTCTTGATTCTTTAATTTCAATTAGAATTTATTTTTTCTTCAATATGAGCAAAATGCCAAAAAATGAGCAAAATCAATATATTTTTTATTTTAGCCTGCTTGTTCCTTCTCTTGAGCTTGAATACCCGTTTGATTAATACTTTCTCCATCAAAGGTTACTTATTTTCAATCTCATTTGAGACATAAATACACTTCTTCTGAAAAAATACATCCCCATCATAATAGGATTCAATTTACAGAATATTTCTTTTACATTTGATTAACAAATTCTTTCATTAAGGGGACTACATAACTAACAAACTACTTTACTTTTTAATAAGATTTTATTACTTTGTAATAGTAGATCTCCCACCTCAATTTAAACTTTTTCTCATTGATTTACACTTCAAAAAGGAACAAATCAAGCTCAATTCGTTTTTCAGTTTTTAGTAAAAGAAATACACACTCTCTCTCTCTCTCCTGGATCAACCACCCTACTTCCTGTACTAGCTTTTTAATATTTAAATAACTTTTCTCTGAGAAAATATCTTTTTTTGTGATAAGCTAACCTACCCAAACATTCGCATTGTGAAGAGCTACATTTTATGAACATGCAACAATCAATTTACAATACTTTTTTGAACAAATAACTCAGCATTAGTATTCATTTCTTGCAATTGAAGTACAAGCTCAGAAGAACTTTATTGGATTTGCAAGTTTAACGTTCTTGAAAGTGATTTTTTTAGCTTATAAATCATCACCACTAGATTGGTTGATTTCGAGATAGTTATGAAGCACGTGTTTGTTGAGATATTCAGTTTCTGTTGATGTAATTAACTCCTTAACATCTTTAAGTTACTTTCTTGCACTTAAATCCTGCAGCTCATAGAGGGAATTCCACTTAAATCCACTGTTTTCTTTTCTCGAGAATAACTTTTTCATCAAAGGAATAGCCTCTACAACTCCTTTAATGATCCTCACTACAATACAAGCAATCGAAAATGTGACAGCTAAGCAAAGAAAGCAGAATTATATCTTCGAAGCAGAGTTAAACTCTTTGAGATCTTCATTGGATACCACTGTAATATACGTGTACACGATATTCTCTGAAAAATAATAATAAAATGTGGTATAACTCAATGCTTCAAGTAAGCTCAGAGCGTTCTCCCACCAGTAGCGAAACGGGAAATGTATCCAAATCGAGAGAGATAGAAAAACAAAGCAGAGCAAGGGCATGATTATCTGCTAATCTGTATCATTACTGTACATGCTAAAGTAAAACATAATAAAAAGATCCAAGCAGAGATAAAAGAAGTTGAAGTATTAGCAGCCAGGCTTAAGCTCGTAGAAAAAGAAATATTTTATCTAAGTGCCCTTGGTATCGGAGGCATAAAGGGTATAAAAGGCTAGAGCTAGAAATACCAAATATGCAGTAAGTGCGATGATTCCAAATGAAGTGCCTTCTGAGGAGGAATTATTTGACGAAAACATGTCAACAAATGCAAAGAAAATCATTCGCATCATTGTGATTTAGAAGATTGTCATCACGAATGGGAATACATACTTTTATTTGAAAATGTTGAGATACATTCTCCATTTGACTTTGAGGTACAGTTGCAGAGGAAACAGCACTGATGTCCTGAAAATGGTAATTTTAAGAAGGAAATAAACGATCCCTGTGATCATAAAGCAAGTGATAAATCCAGAGGAATTGTGTAGAAATCCGCAATTCTATTTCAGGTATGTGAATTTCCCATTAAATTCATCATTTGAATCGCCTGAAACCGAGAATATTCTCTCGAAATCTAATATCGAAAATGGATCGATTTATCTGACCAGTACTAGTGTCCCGTAAATGTACCCGTTGAATTTAGCTTCAGTAAGCAGACTCATGTAGAGAATCTAATGGGCTTTAAACCCAATGGAGCTTTAAAAGGGCTAGTTAAAAAGCAAGTGGATCCAAGATAAGTACTTCAATAGATAAAGTAAGACTCTGAAGATACCTTCAAACAAACTCAAGAGATCCTTATCAATGAATTCGTTCGTGAGATTGTAGGAATCCGTGCATATTCCTGATTACTCATCGTATCCATACAAACATATGCATTCTCCCTGAAAATACATAATTTTTTTATGTGGAAAAAATCAAAAAGATTTCTTACTTTTGTTGTGAGAACGAAGTTATATGAGGTGTAGCATGATAAGCAAGAATAAAGCTGATTGTTGGTGCAAGTTTTGCAGTTGTGAATGCACTTTTCACACTTTTCGACTTCGACAAGAGGAAGATTCGTGGAGGAATCGTAGACGCTTGTATCGAAGTATCCGTCTTTGCACAGGCACTATGCAAGCTGATTGAGAATTCGGAAATCTGTGGTTTCATTGCAATCAACGCAGGTGTATTTGTCGGTTATGCAATCAGCACATAAAGTACTGCATCCTGTACATGCTGGTAATCCTGATTCGAATAGACCAGTGTCGCATAGGCAATCTCCGCTTGAGAGGTATCTGTGGGATTAGCAGGGATAAATTGGAATATGGTTGGAGGAAAAAATATTTATGAGGGAAGTTATTACCTTGTTGAAGGGCAGGTAAGGCAAGTTTCAGAAAAATCGCATGTGCTGCAGCGGTAGGGGCAAGATTTGCATTGTAAATCTACCCCGTCATCTCTGAATCCAGAATCACAAGTGCATGTCCCAGCTTTGTTTATGTTATCAAGCTAGGTGTAGATTCTCCTAGTTATTGAATAATCTCCACAAGATGTGCATTGAGTTGAAGAATCACCTAGACATTCGTAGCAAGAATGATCACATAAAACACAGAGGCTATTAGAACCATCATCAAAATAACTTGTTGGACACAGACAAGTGAAAGAAGTAAAACCAGCAAGAACTTCTGAACTAATCCTCAAGGACCCTGTAGCACATTCAACACAGCCATCAGCATTTCCATTTATGCAGTTCTAGCAGGAGTAGTGACAAGGCTGGCAGACAGAGTTAACCCCATCGTCGTAGAATTTCTCAGGACAGTTGCAAGTGTTGAAAGTGTTAAGTGTAGCAATTGTTCGTTTAGTAGAGCTGTCACAAGTCAAGCAATAATCACTATTACCACTGCAAGTCATACATCTGAAGCTGCATGCTGCACATATGGGAGTATCTTTGATGTCATAGGTTCCGTCTTTGCAAAGGCACTAGAAAACTGTTTTGCTTTCGACATTTGATATGATTAATGGACTTTCAACACGATTGGTGCTGCTGAGGCAGCTTGTGCAGTCTAACGAAGTGGGGCCAACGCAAGTCTGGCAGGAATAGTGGCAAGCATCACAAGTCTAAGTGACGATGTTGTCATACTTGCCATTAAGACATGTGCAAGTCTAGAGAGAAGAGTTGTAGTTTCGATCAGTGGAGCAGCTGAGGCAGTTGTTGTACTCGAATCCGTCACAAGTCAAGCAAGAGTAGTGGCAAAGAGTGCAGCTGTCTCCTCGAGAATCGAAGTCAGCAGCAGAAGAAGAAGGAGAGCAAGAGCAGGATGTCGTTATGCTGCCTGCATAACAAGTGGAACATGTGGTTACATCAGAGAGACACTGCTAGCAAAAGGGCACTTGGCAAGCCTCGCAAGAGTTAGAAGTAGAATTAAACCGGAATCCCTCAGCACATTCGCAGCTCGTAGCATTCGAGGACAAGACCATGTTCCCTGAGCAGTTCAGGCAGACTGTAGCTGAAAAGCAAGAGGTGCAGTTGCTTATGATGCAGGGGCTGCAAGAGTAGACTCCTGCTGACACGGTGAGGTATGATGCGCCTGGACACACACAACTGGTAAAGAGCGAGTTGAGAATGAGAGGAGAGGCACAGCTGAGACACTCTTCTGCGCTGGGGCCATTGCATTCGAAGCAGCTGGGATCGCATAACTCGCAGACTCCATCTAGTTCATAGTAGCCAACTGAGCAGACGCACGTGCTCCCTGCAATTATCTTGTGCGTCGAAGCAAGACATGTCAAGCAGGTTGTGCTACTATCTGAGCAGGTTTAGCAAGGACTCGCACAAGCAGCACAATCCTCTGAATCTGTATCAATAAATAAAGGTTGGATTCAGAAAATCCATCATCAGTTAAGATATTTAACCCTCCAGAAATCAAAACTCATAAATTTATTTGCTTACATGTTTCGTAGAAGGTTGGAAGACAAGAGCAGTTTGGAGCGGGAGGAGTTTATCTTGTTACAGTTCCAGTCAGGCTTGTGCAGGTCGCACAGACTCCTGAGGCATCACAAGTGAGACAATTGTAAGGGCAACGCGAGCACGTTCCAGAAGTAAGGTAGAATCCAGGCCAGCAACTCGTGCAAGCTGAAGCGCCAGAGCAAGCGTAGCACTGTGTTGAGCATGACTAGCAGCTTGAACTAGAATCTAAGTAAAAACCAGTGGCACAAGAATTACATTTTACATTGGAACCATACGAAAGACAAGGATACAGAATCTGAGAACACTTGCTAGAAACAGAACTGTCATAGTAATACCCCGCTAAGCAAGTCAGACACACACTGCTGCTACTGCAAGTTGCACAGGGAAACAAACAAGGATTGCAGATGTTACTACTAAGATAAAATTTATTAGTTTCGCAAGAAGTACAGCCAGAAGAATTACATGTCAGACACCCAGTTGGACAGGTTGTACATTTTGCAATGCTGTTTTAGTACTGAGTACTGTCACAAGGGAGTGGAAAAGCACAGTAAGGAGGTGAAGTTGCTGTGACTAAAACAAATCCAGTATTGCAAGCACTGCAAGAAAACGAGGAAGAATAGTTTCCTTAATAGCATTCGAAATCTGTTATTTTAACACATGCTGATCCATTTAAGTAGGATCCATCATGACATTTAGTGCAAGTACTTGAATTACTACTACTGCATTTTCTGCATTATAAATTGCAGGAGTTGCAGTTAAACCCCTAAACATAACAACCATTTGATTAATCACAATTAAAAATGGTTTAGCAATCTGCTCTACAAGAATTCCCATTAGAGTTGTAATTTGAGGGGCACGAGGTACATTGATAAATAGTGGAAGCATTATAAATGCAGAATGAGCATTCAGTACCGCAGGAGCTGCAAGCCCCAGAATTAAGATAAAACAGAGCCTAGCAAGTTGTGCAAGTGGATGCATCTGTGCAGACTTCACAATTAGACGAACAACCTACACAGGAACCAGACGATAGGAAGTATCCGATAGCACACTGCGAGCAAGTTGTAGAGTTTGTGCAAGTTAAGCAGTTTGCTGGGCAGAGATCGCAGACTTAGCTTGCAGTTAAGGCATAATTCACCATGCAAGATGTGCAGGTCGCTGAGCCACTTAGACAACTAGTGCAGCCGGCCATGCAACTCACGCAGGCTGGAGGAGATGCAGTTGAATCGAAATAGAACCTGTTGAAGCAAGATAAGCAGCTCAGGACTCCACTGACTAACGCACAAGTTTGGCAGTTGTTCGCGCATAATTAGCATTTACCAGTATTATCTAGATAGTATCCGTCAACACAGCCACTGCAGACTGTAGAAGAAATGCATGCAGTGCATGTTGTTGGGCAGCTTGTACAGCTTGAACCAGCTAAATAGTAGCTGGTTCGACAGGCTTAGCAATGGCTAGCAGAAGTACACACAGAGCAGGATTTATCGCATAATGAGCAACTGCCGCTGCTGAGGAAGTAATTGCTAAGACAGGTATCACAACTGATAGATGTGGTTGGGCAAGAGGCACAAGATGAAGGACAAGGCTTGCAGATACTGCCTTATTTCACATAATTATCAAAGCAGCTATCACAAGTTGATGCATTGGAGCAAGTTTTGCAAGAACTATCACATTTTAAGCACTGATTATAGCTTAAAAAGTAGCCTGGAATGCAAGCTGAACAAGAAGTGCTAAGGGCATCTGTGCATTATTAGCAACCGAGAAAGCAAGGGATACAAGTAGAGGATATTAAGTCAAAAAAGTAGCTATTGAAGCATGAATCGCACTGGTTGTTTGCATTTGTACAAGTTTTGCAAGAAGGAGAGCATGGAGTGCATGTATTCGGAGTCACAGCTGTATTTAGAAAGTATGAACCGAGACAAGAAAGACAGTTGAAAGGTGAGTTAGCACAGGTGAGACACTCGTGATTGCAATAGAGGCAAACTGCATAATTCTAATCTAAATACATATCATTAAAGCATGTCAAGCAGGTTGTTGGTAAGCCAGCACATGTTTTGCAAGTCAAATCACAAATTTGAAGAAACCTAGCTGCTGAAGGAGTCTGAATGAAAGATGTGTTAGCCCTCTTAAGGCTGATGGTGAGCTTGTTTATGGAAGGTATTTCTAAAAGAGTAACTTCTTACCCAACTGATGAAACCCAAGGCATAATGAATGATGGTTGTATGCAGGAGTAATTCAGTGTAATGTGAGAATAATAGCAACTAATGAAATCCCTGTGAACTTTTTCGTGATTGAGGCTGCTGACTTCAAGAGCTGAAATCTCACAAATCCTAAAAAAGCAAACAAATAATATTAATATTATAGTTTTATTTATTGTCATTACTCACTCATTCATCGATTCCATCCGAAATAATAGCTAAAACTTAAACAAACTATGTAATCTGCTGGCTGTTTCTTACCTTTATTAGACTGATTAGCAAGAAATCAATTGTTATGACAGAAGGATAGTAGAAGAATTCAGGAGAATCATCTTCACAGCAGCTTTACCTTCCTCTTAGTCAGGTTAACTTCTCCAAAAAATAACACAAGAGATAAAAAAGATAATTTATTATCTCAAAAAGCATAAGATCTCGTGCAAAAGCTAATCTTTCTAACATCTGATTTCTTATTTTACTATGCAGAGATGATGTTGACAAGAGATTTGTCCTCTTAAAAAAAGGGAAAACTCAATGTTACTTCTATCTTACACTCTCCTTGCCATCCTCTGCTAGCAATTAACCAGCACCCTTCTTCTGAATCTCTTTGCAACTCCCAGCTCTGAGCTTAGGAGTTGACTGACGAAATTACCAAGCTGCTTATGTAAAAGAAACACAACAGCATCATATTTATCTCACTCAGGATGATCAAAGTATTTAAAATGTCCTCCTTCTTTTTATTACTTTCTTTTTATTTACTTTGTTATTTGTTTTATAAAAAAGAAGTTCAAATGAAGTTTCCAGGTTCCACAACCAACTTCAACTCTGAATCCCTTGATTCAAACTGACAATACAATTCTCTGGCTGGCAATGAGTTCTATCTCTATTGCCTGAGATTAAATGTTTACAAAAAACTTTTTTTGATGTATTTAACTTACATTTTTTAATCAATTAACTCAAACTCAAATTAGATTGTTTTACAAGAATGGTTGGGATTAGCTAAAATGA
>Ga0302271_10002753_pt1 | contig 15528 bp, 12 predicted proteins | sample III_Bog_N1_1_FD_198767 | JGI IMG/M metagenome (GOLD analysis project Ga0302271, IMG submission 198767) | Peat permafrost microbial communities from Stordalen Mire near Abisko, Sweden - III_Bog_N1_1 | ecosystem: Environmental > Terrestrial > Soil > Wetlands > Peat | place: Sweden: Abisko... | reverse complement strand
TCTTTCAGCTGCTAAGTCCACAGGTTGTGTATTGGAATCATTCTTGAATAATTTAGAAGTTTCAAAAGAAGAAGATTCGATTAGCATAGTCTCATTGATACTATTGCAGTAGCTGTTGTCATTAATAATATTACCTTTACAATTCTTCTCAGCTTGATTTTCACTAAGTATCTCAGAATAAACCACTTCAGGATCCTAATCGTGATTAGGTTTATCTCGAATAGAACTAAGAAAACTTGTTATTTCTTAATTCAATTCGTTCTTAAGATAATTATTCAACGCTAACGATCTACTTGAATCACTGCGATCATTTATGTCGGTCTACGAAATTAGATTCTTTTCATGTTTTTCCTCAATATATCTCTGCGCATTCTTTTAGATATCCTGTAGAGACTTAAACAATTTTGCTATGATCACTTGATATGATTATTCCTATTGTTATTCTTGCTCTCCTTTCTCTTATTGTTGTAATCGCTACTCTGGTTGTTTCAAGATCTTTAATATTTGCTATGAAACGCCTAAAAACTATTTGATTCCAACATCTTCATAAATTTATCGCTAGATTGCTTCAGTTCTCTCAGAGATCTTACCTTTGATACCATCAATTATGTCTAGAAATTACAGTAATTCATTTGTGTAATTGTTTTCTTTGCAAATCATCCTACTTAATTCCTTGTAAGGTTCTTAAACATGATCTATTTTATTTTGATCTAACACATTTCCATCATCTGTGCTGTCAAAATGTTGTATTTCATTCGTGAATTCATCAATAGGAGCTAATGAATCAATATGAGTTTTATGTTTCTTCATGCAAATACAGCAACATAGCTTCGGATGAATGCATGCAAGATCTAAGCATAAAAACACTGCTTTGCGTTTATCTTGCTCGCAAATCACCTCTTTGTGTTTAACTTCCATTTTTAACTCAGAAAACTGGAATAGTTGTCAACAACAAGAATAACAAAAAGTTTATGATATTAATATTTATTCTACAAACAATTGATTGCTCTTTGCTGGCTCATTAAGCACTATGAATGGTTAAGTATGCTTGATTAGAGCTTAATTTTGTCATTCCAAAATAAATTAGTAGTTTATCTTGCTTTTGATCTGAAATATTGTTTTTTTTCTCATAATCGAAAAAATTATTCATAATTTGGTAAAAAACAAAAAGCGATAAAACGAAGATAGATAAGAACCATCATTTATACTCAATATTCATACTTAATTCGATGTCCTTCTATTCCCTAGGAAAAATAAGAACATCTTTTCTTTTTTCCTTTCTAAATATCGAAAATTGGTATCTTTATTTTGCTTGCTATTTTATTACTTTTGAAATTAACTAAATAATCTCTTATTTCTCACTTTTTGAGTCTAAGAGATTAATACTCTCTTATTCTCTCACTGGATTTTTCTATGCGAATGAAACAAATACAGTAAATACTCTATTCATGTTATCCAATGGACTCTATTTTTCTCAAAGAATATCGAAGTAAAACTAAAAAAGGAAATTTATTTTATCTCAAAACAAGAAAAATAAACCTTTTTAACAATAATTTTACATTGGGTTTTAACCCCTCTTGAAAACTAGCACTACATGTTACAGTGTAAAGAACTTATTGGCTTTGATTCAATTTGAAATATTTGCATTATTGTTATTCTCTCCTTTGTTAGTATTCTTACTATTATTCTCACTGTTTAGACTATTACTGTTATTATTTTGATTATCATTTCCATCTGGAACTTTCTATCCTCCTCTTCTTCCTTTTCCTTAAGGACTCCATTTAGCTGGCTCAAATGCTGCATTTGCATTTCCTAATCTATTATTCTCATTTTATTTTTAATTTTCTTCTTCAATTCTCTTCGCTCGATCTGTTTCATCTTCTTCAAGTCCAAGTCTTCTGTTAACTTCTGTTTTCTCAATACCTTTGAACCGTTATTAATAGAAAGCTTCCATCATGAGTCGTTCTTTCTTATCCCATTCTAATGCTTTCGTCTTTCTCTCAGCTTCTTCTAGATAATATTGCTGGATTTCTAATTCCGTGGGAGGAGCTTCATTTCTCTTATTCAACCAGAAGTAGAATGCTTGATCGTTCAACTCAAAACTTCTCTTGTTTATGAAATCTACTTCCCTTCGAGTTGGTAAGCCCCAAGGAGAATAGTACTAATAGTATTTGTTTCCTAAGCGATCTTCACCAACTAATTCTCGACTGAGTTTCTAATCGTTCATTTACTCTTTAAACGCATAGTACTTGACACCATACTTAGAAGAGCTAACCCATAACTTGAGTGCTCTGTATTTGTCTATGATTCCCATCAGTGTGCTGAGTTTTTAATTTACTTTGATTTGGAATGTGATTGGAATATTAAAGAATGGATTTGTTTAAGGAGATTTCAAAAGAAAAAAGAAGAAAGAAAAGTTTGGGAAGAAATCAAAGACAATCAGAAACCAAAATTATCAGTGCAAGAATAGATCTTCAAAAACAAATGATGATCTCTAGAATCTTTAATGTCTCTCAAGAAGATGATGAATGTACCTTTTTAGATGCTTTTTGATCCCTCCAATGAAAATATCTAAATAGGAATTAAAACAAAAATCAGAAATAACTCAAATCATTCTTCCCCTCAGAACAAAAGATATATCAAATCAAATCATCTTTAATTAATTCTTAACAAAGTATAGATAGTTTTACATACAAGCAAAGGAGAACAACCAAAGAGAACTAGGCACAATAGCTGTTATCAAAATGTCTAACGTAAATAATAATTATTTATCTTCAGCTGAAGCTTATCAGCTCATCTGTATTTTCTTCTGATTCGTTTTTGTTTTCTCAAGCAATTGATCAACCCTAAACCCTTCCTTGAGGATTTACTTGGAAAATAAGTCATCGCTAAGTTGAAATGGGGATGGGAGCTCAAAGGTATTATATCTTAACTTTTTCTTTAGAATTTCCTTTGCACGATGATTCTCATTGATAATGGTTTGATTTACCATAATACTACAGGAACTCTCTTATCAACTGATCTATACATGAACCTGCACGTAACAGAAATATCCAAGAATCAACTGTTGTTGTTATTATGGAGATCTATCACTTTTTTAACATCCATTCATTTTGATGTTGCTTAGTTGTTGAACGCTGAAGAATGGGTGAAAGGAGAATGCAAAGGAACACTTGGAGAGATCTTGATCAGGTATTCAAAGATTACCCATATCCAAAAGAAACAAAATATTAAAATAAATGACAATTATTTATTTACTCTTTGTGTGCTTTAAAACAAATTAGATGCAACAATGTGCTCTACATTCGTCCAGTGGAGAACTCTTGAGATTAAGATGAAGAAAACCACATTATTTAGATGTTATGTCTTCTGGGGAATGATGTATGGATTAGCAGGTGTCCAAAGAGGAAGTGATCTTTAAAGAAAAAAGTTAGGAATAGTAGACACACTTGATTATAAATAGAAGAAAAATAAATATATACAGGTACAATTGAATATCAAGCACCTACTACAACAACAATCAGCAGAAACAGTGTAAAAAGCAATAAATAGTTGGTTTGATATTCCTTTTCATTCGTCTTAGTTTTTGTTCCTTTTTATTTATATTTCATGCCCTTTCATCAGAGAAAGTAACATTTCATATTTTAGAATAGTATCCTCTCTTCGATTTAAACTCCATTCAAAAAACTAAATTGCTTGATTCTATTTGAGATAATTATATGATGGCTTAATTTGCTCTTACAACTCTCTCTCTCTTATTTCCCATTTTTTCGCTTTAAGGAATATTCTATCCATTAGATGATATTTTAAAACACAAGCACTTTTTAGATATCTAATTCCCAATATTATTTGGGTTATCGTTTATATTTCCTTTCCAAATTCAAATCAAAACACACAAATGTGATCTTAATACTCTCAATCACTCTAATGTTATGAACAATTATTTGCAGTTTAACCATTTTTTGTTACTTTAGATAGCATATAACATACATACAAGCAACTCTAAAGTCATAAAGTAGTCAATCGATTTACAAAAAGTAGTTAAGACCTTTTTTGCTGAGGAATGCTCATTAGGAAAAAAAATTTAAGATCTTCATTAGAAATATCTAATCCAAAAGATAGCAGATATTCTGTGTTATTTGTGATCAATTAGATGCTTGCCCAGATTTATCTTTTTGGTGAGTTTCTGGAAAAATAATATTGCTAAATGATATTTCCTTTTTTGTATCGTTTGTCACTGTTTCACTGGTGATTAGCTCTTCTTGCCGAGATTGACAGATTTCGATTCGTAATACCCGAACTCTGATGGCAACCTGTAGAATCCAGGTCCAGGGCATTGAGAAGAACCTTTTTAAACGATGGAGTCTCTTCCACTGTGAGCGAACGTACAAGCACCACTGCTTCGATATTTGTAGACATTCTATTTGCCTGTAGTGGTTATTGCACTGGGTGGATTGTATGTTCCAGGACCTGAAAAATAAAAGGAGAATGTAGTTTAAAGAATTGCAGTTGTGCGATGTTGGATAGTTACCTGGTTCTACTCTTCCTCTCTTTTTGTAATTGTCGCCTATTGCTGTTAAGGGATGGATAATGTAGCAACCAGGGTTCCTAAATAATATGAAAATTACAAAATATTAACACAAAACAAAAAGAATAATGAAAGAATAAAATGTTCTTGCATCTAATAATTGCAAATTAATTTACTTATATGCTGAGGAAGGATACCTTCCTTTGGTGCTGAGACTCAAAGGATTCGTGTAGCTGCCAGGACCAGGTATCGATTTGCAAGTACTGATGTACTTATCCTCTATTTGTAAAGGTTAGGAAATTAAAAAAGAAGAAGGGTGATTGAACCTTACGCTGATTTGGTGTTCTCATTGCAATTGAGTAGCTGATATTGGATATTTAAGATGAGGCCTTGTAAGATCCTGGCCCAGGTATTTTCTCATCTTTGGACCCGAATACCCCACCGAAATGAACATCCTTTCGTTTGTAAGTTCATGTAAATAATGGATTGAAGGGTATTAATTAGCAGATATGGAGAGAGATATTTAAAGGAAATGTTGATAATATAACTCCCCTCTACTGTGAATCTATTTAATTATCCCTCCCTCTTGAAACTTACACATAATATTACATAAGTAAATTTTCTCTATTTTTCTTACATTTCTTCCCAAGCCTAAAGAGAACCCTCTGGATTTGTCTTTCTCATGTTCAAAGTCCCCATGGAGAGAGTATCTATTTGGAGCTGGACTACAGGTGATATTAGCTAGATCTAGCTTTTTCCCAAACCCAAACGAAGTTGATCTTAACACGCGGGTGGAAGGCAAATCATAGAATATCTCGCACCTTTTAAATTTATTTGTTTAAAATAAATGAGGGTAATATGATTTTCATAATGTTCGATTATCCAAGTTTTATTTTTATGTCAATGAAGCTCAATTTATCCCCATTCAAAACTTGCAACTTTTTACACTTTATCTCCTACGTTATGGAAGCGCTTATCCTTAGGGAAGGAGTAAAGTTGCTTGGATTTAGACAGATTCAATGGAGAGTTTGAAATCTCCTGGCTATTCGATACAACAATAGACATATTTTAGTTGTTATTGCTATTAGTTGTTTGTTCTCGCTAATGACTTCTTCAGAGTGTATCACAGAAATATCTTGATAATAACGAATCTACTGATTTAGACAATATTCTTTTGTTTCTTTGCTTGTCTTTGTGTTTGTTCGATCTCTATTTTTTTGTCTGATGTGATTAATCCTACCACAATATTGTGAATGCAATTAATTGTTTTTCCTGCTTGTTCGTTTATTATCCCGAAATAATTAATATTTCCTTTACTCTCAAGAAGGGGCAGTTAAAATTTATTTTTCTGTTTCTTTTTGTTTCCTTCTGTGTTGCTTAGAAATGAATAAATTAGAGTAAAGGGAAATGAAAGGAGTAAACAATCATTGTTTTATGCTTTAATCTTTTTGATAATTACATAGCAAATAAACAGATATATTAACAGTTTGATCAAGAAAACAAACTGTTATGGTTATGGAAGACAAAAAACAAGCTATTTCATATTCAAATGCATTTCTTTTTAATTTGTTTGAGATTGTTGAAAGAACATTTCAGTGTTGAGTGATTGATAAGCTTCTGAAATGTGATTTTAATTAGGATTTTGAATGTATCTTGAATGCGAAAACTAGGTGATCAAGTAGACACATTTGTTGATTTTTCCATTTTTTATTGCATTTGTAAAGTTGATCATTGATTTATTCAAGCATTCACAGAATCAGCGCAGCAAGTCAATCAACAAATAGAAATGGGATTACGTAGTATCTTCCAACGAAGAATAATGCTTGCCATATTAGCTACGCTATCCACACAAGAAACAGCTTAATTTTCTGTGGTCTTCGCAGTTCAGTGTGGACAAACCCAAACCAAATTGCATGTAATGGACTCATCATCTAGATGAATTCTAATGGGTTTTTAGCGTAGAACCAATAGACTATTGGAATATACATTGCATAGATGAAGTAGTATTTGTGCTTGGGTTGAACATCGGCTTTAGCTTGATACAGCAAGAGTAGAACAATATTCAGTTGCATATTTCGATCTTAATCTAGGAACTAAGCTCCTATTATAAATATCACAGCTAGCGTTAACAGCATATATTCAACCTTTCCATTGTTGGATTGAAGCAATATTGATCGAAAACCTTTATGAGTGATAAGATTATCATAGTAAAGCCTATGCACACCCATAGGACATTTGAGAGTTGGCTGATTGGTTTTCAAGACTTCCCTTAAGTAGCTTCTCGTGCATGAAGTACATACATTGCAAGTGCAGAGACACATTTACTCATTGTTTTTGATGATGGTTCTCTTGCAATATGAGCATCTAGAAGATAACTAAGTCTGCTGATTTTGCTAGGTGAGTTACTGACTTGTTGTTGATTTATTAGATAATCCAGGGCTAGATATGGTTTTGGAAGAGATTTGGTGCGAATCTGCTTCAAGACTGGAAGAAAGAGAAGAAGAACGAAGAGACATTTTTACTAGATTTAAGAATCTTCAAGGTTATTATTTAAATATACACATTTCACATTCCCGAAGCTTTCCTGCAATGAATAATTACTCAATTTTAATAGTGCTACTTCCCAGAGGATCTTCATCTGTTATTTAATTTCCTTTTTAACCCTCCCAACCTCCTGTGCATTTTCTTGTATAAAACTTGTTTAAAATACCATGAGAAAAATGAATTGCCTCCATGCAAACAAACTATCAACTAGCAATGCATTATATTGATCATACTTTAACTGAACCATATGCAGCAAATGAAAGATGCAAGGACAATCTTCATTCAAATTAGCATGTCTGTATTATTAACAACATCAGTTGTTTGTTTATTGTAATTTCTGTTATTATTGATGAGCTTAAGATGTTGCTTCTACATGCTGCCCTTTAAATGCTACTCTCTTTTGCTAAGCTAAGGGAAATCAGCTCTTTTGCCACATTACAGTAGCTTAAAAAAGGAGCCCTCTTAGAATTAGAAAAACAATCATTATTAACGCTACTCCTGTTATGTACTCCACTCCACAACTCCTCAATTGATATCTCTTAATCAAGTCTCTCTCTCTCTCTCCTTCAGAACTCAGGTTGGAATTCATAGTATTCTTATCTTTTGATGACATCATATTGTATCCTGATTTCTTTGGAATTCAGCAACACCTTATTTAACTATTCAAACACAGATCCCAAATCAACAAACTGGAAATAATCATTCCAAATAAATCAATGGAATAAAATATCAAAAAATCATTATCTTACCTCTGGTAATATCTCTCTGAACATATGCATCTAGAATCTTTGTGATAGCTGATCCTCATAGTCCGCTCGATAAACTCTTCCTTTGGCCTTTAGCTGCAGAAACAACTCCTTGATGAGTTCTCTTGCAAAGGTTTTCGCTATTGCTGCGTCTTACTTCTCTTGCTTGTCTTACTCAGATAGCAGGTTATTATCAAATTTTTACTATTGCGATCCTTATTATTATCCTTATTCAGCTGAATAGTTCTGCTGCTGAGAATTCTCTAAACCAGTAATCAACGGAATTTCTTTGTTATCACTGCTATGATTAGTTTTTCTTGTGCCTCCTGGGAGGAGTGCTTTGAAAGTTTCCACTGCTCCTGTGATCTTTGAAAGGTTCTTAAATACAACATACGCTGCAAGGATTATGAAAATAACTGTACTGGAATTAATCCTGGGTAATAATAACCTTGAAGATGTTTTCTTATTTGTTCCTGTTGAGAATACTAAATTCTTTGAATTATACCGCTGCAGTACAGATGCTTGATCCTGGATATAAGGTGTCTCGAGATTATTATGAGATGGATTACATGTATTCAATTGCTGAGTGTAGTTTCTATTTGAAATGGTTCTGTGATTTATGTTGGTATTTGTATTGCCAAAGGAATCTTCTTAGTTCCTGGATTATTCCTCAGAGAGAGAAGAATTTATTGATCTTGGTTAGATTAACTACTATTGCTATTGTTAATACTGCTGATACTAAGGATAATTCTACTGGAATTGAGTTGAATAAGGTATACAAGTTTACTACTGTTGCTATTGGGTGTTGCTGTAAGGCGAAGGATAAGAATTCCAGTTAGGCTACCTAAATTCAGAGGATACATATTGCTGATTCTGCTAAGGGTATGAAGCAAGCATTGCCTGCTTAGAGTTAGGAAATTACTACTGTTTTGGCTATTGCAAGTCTTGAGTGTAGATTGACTAAGAGTTTATCTAATTGTTCATATGTTGATACTACTACTATTACGCTCTTAAGAACTATTGCTATTATTGCTACTATTCAATTTATTAAGTGATACTCTACTCTTACAACTGCTAACCAAGCATTGGATCACATAAATAACTAAATCGTTCAGCTTCCCGATTGTAAACTAAAGGACTCTGCTGATTCTTCTTGAATAAATAACTATTCTACATCATCTGATTGTTAGCAACACCTTGCTGCTGCTGCTTTTGTTCCTTCGTCAGCAAGAATTGATTGTTGTTGTTGTTGTTATTCTTGCTGTTAATGTTTTCTTTATGCTTTTGGTGCTTGTGCCTAGTGTTTGTAAGTTACTTAATGTCTAACTCTCCAAGGTAGTCAATTTCTAAATTCTTAGATTTCTTGCTATGAGGTGATGCTGATGAGAAAGATAACGGAGAGGAGGGTTCTCTTCCTAATTTAATATTCTCCTTGGAATAGATATTCTTCATCACTGCAGTGGTGTGCTTCCCAGTATTTCCACCATTTCTAATTCTAACAAAAAAGTTGTTTACAAAAAAAACAAAAGTAAACCAACAAAGGAATATGTTTTTTGTTACAAATCCATGTAGTTCACACCTTCTGACATAGCCTACCAATAGTCTATTCTCCTGTAAGTTAATGTCAATGAAGAAATTCTTTGCTAACTTGTGTGTTTTATCAATTTCTTAATTTATTTTTTGAGCTAACTCTCGCACAATGAAGTAAATATTTTTTTGTTTTTCAAGTTTGGATTTCAAATTATTTGAGATTAATCAAGCTGAAAGATAGTTTCTGCTATCCGCTATGAATCTTATTTGTTTGCTACACACATCCTTGTTTCTCTTTTCTTTTCCCTTTGACTTAGTTAGCTTCATTTAAACGAGTTCAATTTCAAACATCTAAAAGAAGCTAAAGCACGCAAAATGTGAAATGGTTTAGAATCTCAAGAGAATCTTCTTTCGTGAGTGAAAAATCCATAAAAAATAATAGTGCTTTTTAACAATAGTTTTTCATAATTGAGAGCTATCTTTTAGCTAGTAGTAATTGAGACAAAAATGGAAATAATTTTGATGTTTAAGTCCATTATTTATGTTTATTAGCAGTGAAAGTAATTATGTGATGTTTTGCAAGAACATTGCTTGATTTATTTCCAAAGAATTTCAAGCTCATTTTCTTGATTGCAAGTAGTTTTCATAAAGTGAATTCCTTTTAGAAAGAAAATACAGATTTTTAAGTACAAATGCTGTCTAGAAACAATATTCACAGAAAAAGCAAAAAATAATTATTAAACAACCCTCCCCTTAATTTCAAGTTGGCATGATCGGGAAGGATCAGTCATGCATATAGACTCTGACAAGGATAACTTTGAAAATAGATGAATCAGGAACGTACAGGGAGGAGGGTCTTCTTTTTGGTGGAAATAAGAAATATTAAGATCTCAGAAACTATTCTGCTCGATTTCAAAACAATCAACATTGCAAAATTAATAATAACCTAATAACCTTAATTATCGAAACTTCAAATCAGAAGAAAGACAACTTGATTAATAAGCAAAGAAAGAGAGAGACAAACAATATTTTATAGTGCATACACATTCCAAAAGGATATCTCAATTTTAGCACTCAGCATCCAATATCTAGAAGCCATACTTACAAAAGCAAACCTGTCAAAATTAACTGTCCCAACTACTGAACCCCCCCTCCCCCCCCCCTCCTCCCCTGAAAATGAAACTTAGTGAGATATTCTGCTTAAAACGTAAATAGCTCCGATAAGTCTACTGCCAACGATGTAGTAAACTCAGTGAATAGCATGCTGGAGCATGTGGTCATATTGATGAGGAAATTTTAATCGTCGACTTCTAGGGTAGATCGCTTTCTGTCGAATCCAGACTAGCTAAAGAAAACGCATTTTAAGTCTTTGACATCCTCTCTAATTCTGAATTAGTCTTAGCTTAGCTTTAAGAATTCCGACTATCCTTCGTTGGTACAGCTCACTAATGGATCTCCTATCAACCTAACCCTTGGGGGAAGGACTTCAAAGCTTGGAAAGGATGCAGCAAGAGTTTCCCTAATTTACTTAAACTATCCTTAAGCGCTAGTGATGCAAGAATCTCTGAATGCATAGGTGAAATCTTCACGGGGTTTGACGATTGGCAACATTCTAACTTGCAGGAATTAGAAGTTGATTTATTCTCCGTCGCTATCGGCTCAGAGCAATTATCTGAAATCCTCCAGTATATTTCGAAGATCAAGACGCTAAAAAGATTAACATTGAATATTGGAAAACAACCCCGGACAATATTCAATGATGGAGTCATCTAAGAATTTGAAGGCCTCTTTGGATCTCTCAGCTAACTTGAGCATATTTGCTTGAATTTATCGTCTATGCCTTAATTTTCTGAGCACAATGGATACTTGCAGAGAATCTTCACAGCGATTTCTTCATTGAAGAAACTAAGTTCTTTGAAGCTGTCTCTGAAGAACAATAAACTATCACCGATATCAATGAGACTAATTAGTTAGTTTTTATCATCTCTATCATCTCAACTTGATTCGGTGGAGTTAGATATTTCGTATAATCCAACGCTTGGGGAAAAGATGACAGAATCTCTATGTCATGCGTTGTTGTAATTCTAATAGCTCAAAGCACTAGCGATTAATATCAAAGGATCAGATGAAAATTTCACTAAAGCTGATTATATCTTGCTTATGAACCTCGTAAGTCATGTATGCTAGGTATCAATTCAGAGATTCAAATCAAGTTAAAACATTATGGACTCAAAAGTCAATAATCTAACTTTGTAGTTCCCTCTATCCTTCATTAGATAGAATCTTGCTTTGTGTACAGCGAATAACCATCTAATATCTCTTATGGTTTCTCATGGACCATTCTTATATAATCGCCTCAAAATATCACCCTACAGTCGTTCATTCAGGAAAGAAATATTGGAAGAAACATTTGCACAATTCCTATCTTGAATCAATGCATTTTAATTATTGAATTGGTTTATTTATTAAATAATTTGAGTTAAAAATAATAAAATATCAACATACATATTGATTTCCAAACAGGTATCCTATGTGTGTAATGGGTTAGAGGATAAATAAATTACTTTTGAAGAGAGATATTCAAAATTATGAGACTGTACTATTCATCAACAGCATTAAAAAAGTACTTAATGTATGAAAAAGATAAAAGAAAAGTTATTATGATGTTTAAAGGTAATTTAAATCATAGTTATAAAAAATAAAATAAAAAATAGAATAATTGTATTGCTAATTTCAACTTCTTCTTAATGGAAATAATCAACATGATGATTTGAATAACAAGAATACTGGCAAATTTACTAATAATTTCGAGATGGCATTGATCTAGAGTGATACTGTTAAATGAAACAAACAAATATAAACTAGCCTTAGAATCAAAGAATACTTGCAATCTTCACCAGTTCGAATGAATAGGATAAGCAATTTGCTTTTTTTATTTTCAATTATTTATGGATAGCAAACATTTTAACAATTATTTGAGAAAATTAACATCAGCGTTTCATTAATTTCTTTGTAGCATCGATATAATTAATCCGTTCGTCTGATTTCGGATTCAAATCTTTCATAAATTCATTCACCTAATCTTCCGACCAGCGGTTTCCAAGAGTCATGAGGAGTTCTTTAAATTATTCCACTCTTAAATAGCCTTCTTGCTCTTTTGTTTCGTTGGGTATTTTTGATAGCTCATCGTTGACAGCTTTTTCTGCGAGTTTAAAAGCTTATGTTAGTTGCTCCTCCTTGTCGTTGTCTCTAATTTTTTTGGAAACTAAAATAAAAACAGCGTCTTCATTGATTCCATCTGCCTCCGGAGAAGTCAGACAGAACTCTTTGTAAAGCTCTTCTAGCTCTTCATCTGGGAAACTAATGTTAACAGATGTGAGGAGCTCTTTCAATTCGCTGTAGTTTATGTATTTATCGTTGTCTCGATCGAATAAAGCAAAATTTGCTTGATATTATGCTTTTTTCTCATCTGAGAAGAATCTCTAGAAATCTTGATACAAATGATGCTTCAATTCGCTGATAATCTCTTTAGCATCGCGTTTTGGTAAGCCATCATTTAGTGTCACAACCTATTTCTCTGGCTTTTCACCTTGGTCAGCCATGAATTTAAAGGAATATTTTTCGTAACTTTTTTATGTTTTCTTAATCGATTTTTATGGGGAAATCAAATCATCCTAATTAGATAACTAAGGAGCATAATAATTTAAGAGCATAATAATTTAAGAGCGAGAAACAAAAAATTGATGTTTTATGATAAGTAAATAGGGATTTAATTCAAAAAAATGTATTATTTCTGAACATTTTCCAAGCAAATACAATAAATTCAAAAAAAATAAATAGAATATCTTCATTTAACATCAATACGAAGCTACAACCTAAATCAATCTGGGTTTTCTCAATCATCTTGTCTTAGATACTTGAACATAAATTCGATTTTTAAACAAAAAATATTAATTATAATATTTCCTAAAAAATACACAAATATGCTATGAAGTCAGTTTGTCCGAGTGGTTAAGGAGGTTGACTCGAAATCAACTGGGTTTACCCGCACAGGTTCAAATCCTGTAGCTGACGAACTTTTTTGCTTTCTATTTATCTTGAATATGTCATCATCTATCATCCACTTGGATAAATGATTCTCTCATCGTTCTACTTTTTTTTTGCTTCAAATTTATTGCATATCTTTGTGAAACCTAAAAAGAAAAATAAATCATTAAAAAAATAGAAAACCAAAAAAAAGAAGAAGAAAAAACAAAATGAACATCCTTGTGATTGGATTGATTTACGTTTTCTTTGTCTGCTCAGCGATTCTAGCTGGTATGATGACTATCCAAGAGAAACTCAAATTCGAAGCAGATGGAGATGTCCTCATTCTAACCGACAAAAACTTCAAGTTTGCTATCCAAGAAAACCAATTCATTATGGTGGAATTCTACGCTCCTTGGTGTGGTCACTGCAAATAACTCGAACCACAATATCAAAAAGCTGCTGAAACACTCAAATCATCTGGAATAAAAGCAGCTTTAGGTAAAGTTGATTCGACTGTCGAAAAATTCACTGCTTCATAGTTCTCCATCGGCGGATATCCAACTTTGAAATTCTTCATCAATGGAAAACCTATGGATTATAAAGGTGGAAGAACTGCAAACGATATTATCAGCTGGATTGAGAGAAAAACTGGCCCTCCATCTTTGGAAGTCAGCACATCTACTGATATCGAAGATACGATTAAAGACAACGACGTAGTCTTGGCTTACTTCGGAGACTCAGTTAAGGATAAAGAATTTTCTGTTTTCCAATAAGTTGCTTTAACGCATGACCACATTAAGTTCGTTCACTCGTTTGATTCTGCAACAAGAGAATCCGTCTAAGGAGTCTTCAAGAATGTGAAACTGTTCAAGAATTTCGATGAGAAAACAAATGACTTTGGAAACTCAACTCCTTTCACTGTTGAGAAACTAAACAGATTCTTAGATGATTTTTCTCATCCTTTGATTTTCCCTTGGGGTGACGTTGCCTCCAGCAAAATCTACTCTGATAAGAAAATCGGTGTGCTTTTATTCCGAGAATCTTATGACACGACATCTCTTCAAGTTCTCTTCGAAGTTGCCAAATAGAGAAAATGTAAAAAAAATAAAAATATTTAACTTAACGATTTTAAAAATAAAAATATTTTTTCTTTATTAAGTGAAAGAAGGCATCCAGTTTGCTTAAGTCGATAAGCAATCCAAGGAGTTCTCCAAGGTTAGCGAATCAATCGGAGCTACTGGCATGGATCTCCCTGCTGTGTTTATCATTGACTCCGCAAATGAAGCCACTTATTTACTTGAGAGTGAAGCACTAAGTGTCAAGAGTCTTGATCGATTCCTCAACAATTTCAAGAGCAATCGTCTTGTCAAGTACATTAAGTCTTTACCCATCCCACCCGCTTCATCGGAAGCTGTCCAAACAGTTGTCCGTAAAAATTACGATCAAGTCGTGAGATCTTCCTCTAAGGATTTCTTGATCATGTATTTTGCAACATGGTGCGGACACTGCACTCAATTCAAGCCTAAGTTTGAAGAACTTGCCAAGCGATTCTCACAAAACACCAATCTTGGATTCGCTAAGATCGATGGAGTTAACAATCTCGTGGAAGATGTCGCAATTAGTGGATATCCTACACTTTATTTCTTCAAGAATGGTCAAAAATCATCTCCAATTCAATATGATGGAAACAGAGATCCTGAAGATCTCATTCAGTTCATTAAGAAGCACACCACGTAATTCATTAAAACTCATTTTTGTAAAATAATTATCTTAAAAAAATTTCTTTAATTTTTTTCCATTAGATACACTTGGATTGACCCCATTGATCCTAACAGCCATTGAATAAAATAGCTGCCCACGAAACACGCACAGGCACATAAGAGATACTCTTTTAAACGATAAATATAATCTTATGTTTTTATATAAAATAGACAAACATAATCTGACAGATAAAATCGAAATAAATCAATAATTTGAAAATAACATCTTCAAAAGAACCAAGATATTTTATTAAATCATCAATATTATTTTTGATTCAATTTGAGAAAGAGAGACTTTATTATTATTATACTAATAGTAGCAGCTTCATTCTTGTATTAAATCTGAATGACAAGATATTCAGATGATTCCTCAAAACCCTCCTTCTGCTCA
>Ga0302271_10002752_pt1 | contig 15532 bp, 7 predicted proteins | sample III_Bog_N1_1_FD_198767 | JGI IMG/M metagenome (GOLD analysis project Ga0302271, IMG submission 198767) | Peat permafrost microbial communities from Stordalen Mire near Abisko, Sweden - III_Bog_N1_1 | ecosystem: Environmental > Terrestrial > Soil > Wetlands > Peat | place: Sweden: Abisko... | reverse complement strand
TTTTGTTTCTATGCCAGTGCATTCACAGCGCCCCTCCCCCTTCTCTCTACAATTATTTATTCCGCAAACTAAGCTTAATCAGTAGAAAGACATCTCTTAATTTGCAATTTATCTCCACAAGCCAATTACAATCAATCCTTGTTTTAAGCTAGATTAACAAAAAACAATACATAAATCTGTCATTTTTTGATATTTTTTTTAACTATGATTCATTTTTCCGTAAGTTGTTTTTACTCAGATCATTAAATTAAAAAATGGATGACGTTTAAAAGTTTCATAAACGTTTATTTAACCTTTTTGTTTGAGTATGTGTAATAAAGTATGTGAATGATTTCTTCTGTTTGATTTCCCTTCTACTTGATAATAGCTAAATAAGATGCTCATTTTATTTCAACTGAGAAAACACGAAAAAGTATTTAATTATTTTGTTTTCAAATGATTTCATTTTTTGGGAATATTTTTTCTATTTTATTTGAATGGAAATACTTAATAAAATCTGATTTTACAAGTTACTCTTTGCATAATACTGAATTTTTATTAAATTCGAGAAAGCTTAGGAGTTATTAAATACAGAATAATAAAGCGAGTCAATTCATTAAAATAAGTTGTTACTTCTTAATTTAAAATAAAGAAACAAAAAGAAAATACTAAGAATTTCTGATTTTCTTAACTTTCACATAAAGATGAAGTACATAAAAATAATTAAATCAATTTTTAGTTCGATAGTTTTTTTAATTAAAGTTTAAATAAAAAATATATTTGAGAAAATACAATATTACTTTAATGAAAATACAGAAAACGATAATAATTCACACCTTAATTCCTAAACCAAACTACCTCGATACATCTTATTAGCAATAATTCTTTAAAAATAAAATTAAAAACCTTTGTTTATATCAGAATCATTGTAAAAGCCTTAACCCAACTATTCTCAAAAATATAATGAATAAACCCCCCACAAAATCATTATTCTAGGGCTTTGTAATGATTTGGCAAAAGAAAATTCGGAAATATTCTTTAAAAGAAAAGGTTTCAACCTTCCCCAGTAAATTAAGGTATTGATTGTTTGAAGTACATCACATTCTCCTTAGAATTAATCAATATCTTTTTTTATTTTTCCTGTAAATGGCATCTTCTATGGTTGACAACTCAAATTCAACAAATCAATCATCAAACTACTTCATAGTTCTTCTTTGATGTCTCTAACATCCAGAGAAGATACTTTTATTTCTTCCAAAGCATATTATGTAGTCTATCTTTGGATTATAATTTTGATATTTTTTGTTTTAGTGATTTTTTTATCTGATAATACATTGAAAAAAAACATCCAAAAGCAATCTCAGATAAAGCTTTCAATTCAACCACTAGAAAAACAAATAAATCAGTTTATTTTACATGTGTAGATAAATGGTAATAGAAAAATAACTATTTTGAGTAGCTAAAATACGGACCAATATCGACGCGGGAGGGTTTTGAGTGTATTTTTCAACTTTTAATCACATTTTTAAAGACACAAACAAGAGTAATTTTCATTTTCATACCTAAAAAAGTTTGATAAATGAACAACTTAATAAATAATAATACATATTAGCTACTTTTCTAAATAATTTTATACAATTTATTGAAAAATGAATGTAAAACTAAAGGATAGTTTTATTATTATTTTCTAGTGTAATTTCTCAGAGGGCGAAGCGCTTTTTTGTTCTTTTTTTATGTTCTTTTAACATCTCATAGTCTTGATTCATGAATGCATCTACAATACGAAGATGCATCTCTTTATCTTAGATATCGCAAGATTCTACCCATTTTTAAGCAAACCCATCACAAAATGCTGCAAACTCACAAGCAAATACTGCTTTCTGAGCAATGCACTTGAGGTTTTTGTTATTATATTTGTGGTTCTTCACGAAGCGAACAAGATCCTTATAATTTTTATCATTTTCTCCAACTTTTTCTCTAAGATGTCTTACAAAAGCCTTGGTGATGTTCTTAGCTGCATTTTTAGATTTAGGTATCTACTCTTCTTTCTTTACAATTCTCCGTTGGGCTGGCTAGAAGAATTACAAGCTTTGAATATCTCCATTCATAGAAGTAGCTAGAAGATTATTATTTTTAATTTTTGGTTTGAGGGCGATTGTTTCAAACGATTCGAAATCGTTTTTGTCATAAATGTAATTGCAGGAGAACTTTTATTCATTCTGAACGTAGCAGGCACTGATGATGCATTGTTCTTTCATGTCCTTGAACGTTTAGATTGTGATGGTAGTTGTATTTATTGAAGAAGTAGGTTTAGAGTTTTTACATTCGGAAAAATCTGTTGATCCAGAGTCACAGAAAGTAGTCTAGCTCTTCTGAGATTTAAGAGAAGCAAAGAAGGGCTGCTTCACAATCTGAATCTAGCATAATTCAGGATTGAGAGCCTTAACAAATAAGTCTGAGGAAGCCATTTATAAGATGATATGGAAGCGAAATGTAATTTTCCAACAATTTTCTCCGAGATTAGCAAATTTTATTATGATATATTTATGTTGATAAATTCTTCAAGTGTGCTCCAGATTTAGACCAAGTTGTCCCCCCCCCCCTTCCCCAGAAAGCAGATTAAGTAGTTATTGTCTTATTAACTTCTTTTTCGCAACTCCACCTGATCTTTCCCCAAAGATTTAATTCGGTTGATAAAATTTTCATACTTTAGATTTCTTACCTCTTGAACAAGAATAATCAACTAAGAATCTGATGTTCAAAATAGCTATCAATGCTCTTAAATTGAGTCATTTAAGTTGTTTCCCATTGTTTCCCGATGAAACACTAGCTCAACAAATTAACTAGATTAGTTCTTATCTGAATTGAAAGAGATAATTTTTTCAATTTAAGATATGATGGGTCTTACCGACTGATAATTCAAAAGAAATTAAAAAATATTACTGGGGAATAATTAAAATTTTCTTTCTATTTCTACAGACAGATAATGGACTACTGCTTTGATTTTCGATTTTTTCAATATGGAAGGTTGATATCGGTTGAATAAATGCATGCTAAACGTTTTGTGTAGTACACTTTATTAATGGTACTTAGGTGTGTTATTTGCGGCTTGCATTAGTTCAAAAGTTGTTGCGTAACATGTAGAGTTTCAAAAATTAACATAAATTTTATTAAATATCCATAGAACAATTAATTGATAGATACTAAAGGGGGGATATTTAATATGTAATTTGCTATGTCTTATTCCTTTCACATTAGAAAATTACTTAGATTCACTATTAATGCTTAGGACTTAGAAGTTAAATTACTTTTTATTTTTTTAGAAAATTCCTAACTGTGGGGTGTTTCATTTTAATTTCAAAGAGTTTTCATTTCATTGAAAATAGCAATGCCATGGAAAGAGCTTTGATACAAATAGACCATCTATTGGGGGGGGGGGGGGGGGGGGGGGGGGGGGGGGGTTATTTTTTTAATATTAAAGTTGTAAAGAAAGCAATTTAATAAAAAAACTTTAACTGTTCAACTTTTTGATAACTCCTTTTTAGAAAGTGTATCTTAATTCACTACTGTAACGGTTGTTTTAAAGTATCATTTCACATCTTATTCTAGTTAGATTCACTTAATATACCGGTTTTGTTTCTTTTGAATGAATAAATTAGTTATTATACATAATAGACATAGCTGTAAGAAACAATAACATAACTAATTTCCAGTAAACAGCTTTTTCAAATTTGCTATTTAGGTATTTATTTGATAATATCATATGAACTTCACAAAGTTCGTTTTCTAACAAAAGATTGTAAGAAATACCTTGATTTTTGCTAGTTTCGATGAAAAATCTAATATTAAGATCTTTTTTATGTTACTTGGCCTTGTATTTGTAAGTACATAAAAGATACATGGATTACTCCTTCCTTTATCTTAACTTCCAATAGATACTGATGATAAAATAGTTCTTTTTGTTTTAGATATTTCCCCCCCCAAAATCCAAAGTGTTTAATCTAATTAACCCACATTTTTTAATGATATATTAAAATAAATGAAATTCAGGGTTATTTCCTTCCTTCCCTGTTGTTAATATCTCCCTCAAATGGATTCAAATTTAACAATAAAATTTCAAAAATTAAAAAAAATTCAGGAATATCTTTCCTCCCCAATGTTCATATTGTTTGAATCAGTTCGATTTCAAATAATGAATTATTTAGTAATAAACATTCAAGCACTTTATTATTATTATCCCCCCCTTTCCCATCTTATTTTTAATTACTCCAATTGATAATTGAGAGTTTTATTCGGGGGTATTTGTGTATTTTATTTAATTGCTGTCTTATCTTGAAACTGGATAATAATACTAAGGCTGGTTGGCTATTAATAAAGAGTCTAATAGATTGGAGCATTAAGGTAAGAATTCTTAAGTATACAAATGAAAATGAAAGATTTACAATAATTCTACCGAGACTAAATAGTGATTTTAAAAAAAACCCTATCTTCAATGCTTGAAATAAACCTTATTCTACCGTTTCCTACTTGAATTATGGTATGAATAATAAATATCTTGACTATTAATTGATTTAAAAGAGAATGTTATATTTTCTTGAATCTTATTGTTGTTTTGTTCAAATATCATCGTTAGCACCCTCATCAAAGTAAGGTCCATCATTTGATTGCTCTAAATTCTCCTCAGCTCTCTCGTAGAACTTCTCATCTGGCTCAAGATTCTCACCATACTGAAAAAAGACAAAGAAATGTTACAAAACAAAACTTACTTGATAAAAAGATAGCTAATTAATGTACATTAAGACACATATCTGCCTCTCCAAGTAGATCCAGAATCGTTTCTTCTTCGGAAATATCTAACTTTCTAATTCCAACTAGAGAGTAATCATGGATAGTTTCTCTAAGCACACGAGTTAGTTTGTTGTATTTTTTATCAAATTCAGACATCCCTTCAGTATCATTTACATCTACTTCTTCAATATCCTCTGAGAATTCAATGTATCTATTTTATCATAATTAAAAGATTATTTTATGGAGCTAATTTGTTATTTTTTCCCTGTAGAATTTTACTCATCCAGCATTTTTTTATCTTGAATGATATCACATTTGGTGAGTACTGTCAAGTGCGGTAAACCCAAACTCATCATAGCTGTGAGTGCTTGGAGTACTCCGGAAATGAATTTCTTGTTGTCTCCAATGAAAGTCACATCTAGCATGTACATAGAACAAATATTGAATCCAATATTTTGAAGTGAAGCAGCGAGTTTGTTCATCACATCCATGTGTGTGTAGAGCTCAATTTGCCCTGGGCAATCGAACAGCACGTAATCATCTATTGCAAGATCACTGAGTTACTCTTCAAGCCAGTCGATATTCTAAAGTAAATATCTGAAATAGTAATTATAAAATACTGTGATTTTGAGCTTTTTTCAAGAAAATTGAAGAAATTTTAAATTCTTGATTAAGGAATCACTTTAAACGATGCAATGAATACTAGACAATCAATGATTGTCATCTTTTTTTGTAGATTTTTAAATTCCTTAATTTAATATGCTGTTCTTTAGAAATGTTAGTTAAAAATTGTTTATTTTTGGATCAATTTTATGAAGAAAATAACCCTTTATCATTTCTAAAAATAATGTCTCCCCACCCTCCCTAAATTTCTTGAAAATTTGAAGTTAAAATGAAAAATATTGCAATCTTCTTAGTCGAATCCCTAAAAATAATGATAATATCCTTAAAATGATCATAAATACTTACTCCATGCAATAGACTAATCCTCCATTAGGTCCAAGTTTGAGTTCTTCCATTGCATCATCAAGCGTAATAAGATCCCTAATATCTAAATACAAGTATTTGAGTTTGAGAATACATTCTTATTCCAATAAACACCATACCAATTTCACATTTATATTTAAAATTTTCAGCAGCTGGATCAAGGTTAACAACTAAAATATTTCTCTTGAGAAGCTACGCATTATCTTGCATGATATGGCAGTAAGTCGACTGAATTAGCAAAAAGAAAAAAGGAATTGAACCATAGTAAAAATGAAAACACAATCTGCAAAAGGAAGTGAACATATGGGTTGAATTTCTCTTTCTTATTAGTACTTTACCGCTTCCTGCAGGTCCAACAATAATTTAGCCATAGTATGAACCTTAACTCATCTTTGATCTGTTTTTTTTTTTAGTTTTCTGATAGATTTATTTGTTTTGTATCCTCCTGCACACACTTAGTTATGTTATTTCCCGCAAATTTATTAATCCAAAGCAAATTAAAAATTTAAAACAAAGGTAATCTAATTGTACAAAGCATATTCATATGAAAAAAAGAAGAACCAATTTTGTATCTTAAAATCTATTTAAATTTAATTATTTGCTTTATCTTCCAAATAGTTAGCTGCTCATTCCCTTCGATCATTTGTATGCACAAAAAAGTAAAAAAAACAATGGCTACATATTATCTTATTAGATTCTTATTTTATTATTATTAACTAGGTGCTTTTTTGTTATTTTCCCTTTTCTTTTCAATAACTATATTCTTCTTCACCTTCTCCTTTGCCTTTTAAGCTAATTTCTCTTAAATCTAATCAAAGGCTCCTTCTTATCCTTCAACTCCGACTGAATTCATAACACTTTTGATAAATTCGACATTAAGTTAAGATCTCTTTTTTAAATGCACTTACTGAAACAACACTGCTCATTGTGTAATTTCAGATAATAGAAATTGAGCATTTATCATTTCTTAAAATATTTTAGTTTAAGAGCTATTATTCCCATTTAAGTAATAAAAAAAGATTCTTCTAATTTTAACGCAGAAAAAACAGCTAGAAAAATAATAAAACTAGAAGTTCAGTGGGCATAAAATTGGATATTTGAACAAAAAAGGTAGGGTATTTATATTGCTTTATTACTGAAAATAAACTAATTTATTCTCTCTTCATACTCTCATCTCAGCTGTGCCTTGGTTGTTTTTTGGCAATTTTTTTTCTTCTTGTCACCGAAAATATCCTTTTCTTTGTACAAATGTTGAAACCCTATTTGTCTAGTTTGTCAAAAATTTTCTAAGTACAGCATCAATTAAAGTAAATGTAGGCATAATTTGCAAGAGTTAATTATGTGTTTGCAAACAGAAATAATCAGTATGACTATATTAAAATTAATATGTTAGTATCATAAAATAGAGGGAGAGTGTATGTGTTAGTAAGGAGCAATAGAGTCTAAGTCAAAGAGAGGGAGAATCAATTAGATTAAAGTCAATAGCACTTTTGATAAATTATTTTCAGGATTATCCTGTGTCTTCGCTTGCCTCTTATATTTCCAATAACCAGCTCTCAATTTCATATCCTAATAACATTCAAAAAGCATACTACATTAACCAACCCATCATATACAAAACAAAAATTTAGTTTGTCAATTAGTGAAAAATTTCTAACAATTAGATTTACTTTGCTGAAGGAATGATTGGACAAAGTCAATTTCATCTTGAAACTATGAGGCACCATGCACTTAAGCGTATTTATTGAGATTTATATTTTCTAAGATCTTATTCTCTGCTTCAAAGAGCTCTTTATTTGGTACCCCATTTGAAATCAATTGTGGATAAGGCTATTCACTCTAGTTCAAGTTCGAATCTGATCTATTATCCTTATTGATATTATGAAATCTCTCCTTATTTGATAACCTCCCAGAGATTATTTACTGGTTGGATAAACTCTATTGCTTTAGAAAATTCTAAAGATTCGTATGATTGAAACTCACACTGTCTTTATCTCCTTCTCCTGATATATCTTCTTATGTCTCTCTGCTCTTACTCCGCGAGCTTAATAGTGCACTCTTTTTGAATTTATTGATGTCATAATTCATGAAAATGTCTTTGCATTCATTTTCATTGTCACTTTCACCCATTTGAGTAGCATTTTAAGGAATATTCATAGATTCAGCTGAAACTCCATTTCCAGAATACTATTGTTAGTTTTCTGAAGATCCATTACTGCTGGATGCATTAGCTTACGACAGAGGTTCGTTTTTAAGACTTTTTATCGACCGTGTGTCAGAATCATCTAGACCATTATTCAAATTATGGTATCGACTTTCTTGTATCTAATCAGTCGAAGCACGTCGCTTGTAATTGTATTTGTTCTAGAATTATAAGCCTCCACGGATATCAGCCGTTTCCATGTCGAAATCTCCTTTCTGAGAAGGTTGTTTTGTTGTATCTGAATATTTCGAGCTTTCTGCAGTTGTCAGAATCGATTAAGCAGGCGATTTGAGATAAGTATTTTCAGCAAATAATCCAATGTTGTTTTTCTTCTTGCGACTCGAAAGCGTTGAAGATCGGAAGATTTGCTGTCTTGATTAATATTGATGGTGATTATGTTTTGTGCCAATAGATTTAGGAAATCTTCTATCGGAACAAGCTAATGCAGTGAAACTACGACATGACGCTGATCCATCGCAATCTTCGTCGTAGTCATCTTCATCGTCATAATCAGTAGGACTGTGAATATTGTTCGTGCTGTTGCTAACACGTTTAATGAAGGAATTCTCTTTTGAAGTATGCACACTTTGCTGATCTTCCTCGGATATTATTGTGTTACAATCGTATTGAGAATCTTCTTCTGCCTCAACAACACATTATTCGGAAGAACCGTTCTCCAATTATTCTTCTCCTTCATCTAAGTTTTCTTACTAAGGATTTAAGGGTGCATCTCTGTCAGACTCTAAGTCCTCCTAGAGTTAATTATCTCCATTTTCATGCTTTTATTTTGAGTGAACCTGTTCATTTGTATTTTCCTAGATTTCCTTTTCACATGTGCTTTGTCCGTTTAGATTTAAAGCAGTCTCATATTTTGTTTTATCTTAATTGAACTCAGTTTGAATCTTTTCTCCATATTTTCTTTCAAATAATCCAGCATTCCTTTTAAAAAAAACAACAAAAACATTATAAAATCAAACCTAAAACAATCATAATTTGCTAGTTTTTCACCAAAAAAGCCTATCATTTTCATATCAGTATCTTCCAAATAATAACTCAATCTAATATTCATCAAATCTGTGAATAATTTCTACCTCTATTAGAATTAAAGTATTTCCTACTCCTCTTCTGAGTTATCTTCATTTCCTTATTCTTTGCAGTCCTCTTTGTAAAGCTACAAATAATGATGATTCTTTCTCTTTCCTGAGGATCCCTTTGGACATTCTTATCCTCTTTCTAACTCTTAAACAAACTCTTTCTCCATATCCTTCCCTTCATTCATCTCTCCTTGATCATTTTCTTTTTCCTTTAACTAATTCAAGAACTTCCCTGAGCTTTCTAAAATCGAAAGCTAATCCTTTAAATGCCCAAAAGTCCCAGGAACAACAGCACTACTTCTCTGCTATTATTTCATTTCTCTGTTCGTCTTGGTTGTTGCATATTTGAATCCATCAATCCTACTCATTTGGAAAGAATCAGAAGTTTATTATTCTTTTTGTGTTTCGATCAATTCAGCAAGTGACACAGATTTATCAACAACCACAAGTTTTCCTTTGATACGGGTGTAATTTACGCAATGTATGTCATAACTGCCAGCATCTTACACAATCAGACTAAATGTCTCGTTTTCATGTATGGGATCACTCTCCACTTCCATCTCAGGGATGCCGATGATAAAGAAGCGAGGACCACTTTGACTATAAAGGGAGTTATATCCTGAGTTATGGGCTTTGATTTCCCAAGTTACCTTCGTTCCGATGCGCACGAATAATTCCGAAGGATTGAATGCAAACCCTTCGATATGAATGACTACTTCGCTGTGATTTAGAAAATATTTCTTGGATGCAGAATTAGAAGATCTGGGTGTTGATAGGTCTTCAATTTTTCTCGAATTTATGTCATTGCTGCCTTTGAGTTGAACCTTCATAGAAACTGAGGAAGCTTAAGCTGATTGTGAAGATGAAGGTAGAACATCTTTCGTCAGTTCAAAAGTGTTTTATGCCTTGTTTCTAGTAAAACTATTTGAGAATGACTCTGAATTCATTTCACTGTCAGTTTTATCTTTATTTCGATCCTGTTTGTTGATTGTATTTTGGATCATTCTAGTTTTAGTTTAGAACAGTTTTTTCGTATTTGGCACTTGAATTAATCAGTCTATTTGAGGCAAAAAGCACAACAACGTGTAGGGCTTGTTACTTGAAATACTTTGACTGCTTACCTTCAAGTTAAGATATAGTTTCTTTGCTGGACTTGTTTCTGTTTAGTTATTATAATATCAAAGCTGCTTTATATTGAGGTAAGTTTGTTTGTTTATTTATTATTATTTCACTTTCCAAAACACAAAAGAGTTTAGACAAAACATACAATTTTAATAACTTTCTTCCCAGCCCTTACAATCTATCTCTATTCTTTCTTCTCTTTGGCTTTTTCACTGTATTTTTTGTTGTTTCTCTCTCTATCCCTCTCATTTGCGGGTACTTCACTTTTTGTATGGTTGTTGTTTTATAATCTCAAAAGAGTTTTTCTTTTTAACTTTCCCTATCTTTTTGGTTAGTATTTTTTGACTGAATTATGGATTTTGGATTGAATTGAATCGACTTATCGTTGTTTAATGTAATGGAGGTAAAAATATATTTATTATTGGAAGAATTATTAATTAATGATTCTATTTCAAACTGATTTTCTGCAGGGATAAAGCTAACAACAAATAGGATTCGAAAAGAAAAAAACTAATTAATTAGCTTAGCAGAAACAATTATTAAATCTGAGGCTTATTGTTTTAAATCCAATAACTACTCTTTCAAACCTCTTTCTAATTCTTTCCCTTGAATATTTGAGTGATTCATTTAGTTTATTTGAAAGAAACAGAAACAGAAGTACTTATTACAAACAAGATTTCAATATTCCAAAACAAATAAGAGTTTCTCTTTTTAAATACTTCTTAAAAACATCAATTTAAAAAGAGTAAATTATCAATATTTTTACAATCCACTATTGGACAGCAACTCTTAAGTCTAATAATTATAGGATGATTGGGGGAGGGGGGATGTTTGCTTCCAGAACCGAATCTACTTAAAATCCCCATTGATATTGTTTTTTCTTCGATTGCTAATTCCCCCTCCCACCTTTTTTGAGTCTTTTTCGCCAAGCATTATTATTTCGTTTCTGTGGTTGATATCATTCTCTTTTTTTCTCAATACTATCCGATGGGTAGTGGACAAGTGGATGAGATGCTTCATTAGTTTTAGCTTAGATGTACTATCTCCTCATCGAAAGAAGTGCAGCAGTGCCTATTAGAAGTAATGCTCCAAAGACAATGCACAGGACTAGAGTAATCGTGAAATAACGTTCATTTGGAAAAAGCTGAATTTGATATGAAGAACTGAACAAAAGATCACTTAATCCTTGCGTATTGCCATCTGGAAAAGGAGTATTGTCGATCACAACAATCATTGGACTCTCATTCAGGTTCTAAAAATTTTAAAGCTCAATATTCTCAGAGAGACCCAGCACATTAAGCTCAATTACTTAGCTAAGCGGACAACTCAGACAGCACACTGCATTGCTCAAACAAACCAAAAACAAAAAAAGATAAATATACAAGAATATTAGTTTTTTTTGCATAAATCTCCTCGGATCAACCATAAAATAAAGTGTACTTGTCTATTGAGATTGAAAGTTTGTAATATCCAGGAGGAATATATTGTCAGGAGTCACATTCCCGCATTAAGCACATGGAACGCATGAGCTGAACATGTTTCCTACATTCCATTGCTAGTTATCGATTGCTTTTATGTAATTCTGGAATTAGGGATTGTTGGAATCAGAGAACAGCAGTAAATCGTAGGTATTGGCTGATTACGTAGGGTTTGCGCTTTTCAAACCAACCATCAAGTTGTTTTGTAATGGTGGCTAAGGATTAGGGATGTTAGGTGTGCTAGGTGTGCCAGTCGTGAGTTGCAAGAATACGGACATTTCTCCAGGGCTGTACTCAGATTCAAACAGCATGACAGTTGAGCGAAGGAATTCTATATAAGTGTATTACGGTAAGACAAACGTTTCATTGTAGAACGTACTAATAGAGCAGACTGAACTAACAGCAGTTGCCAAGGAAATAATTGCCCAAATCATTTTTTAAGACTTTGAAGAAGAAGAAGGAACAAAAAAATCTTAGTGGTATGTTTGTATTCACTTTGTGAAAGTGAAAGAGAGAGAGAGAATGATTTTGATTAAAGATTGGAAATTAAAGAAGAAGAGGCAAATAAAATCAAGGAAATCATTAAGGAAATGCGAGAAAATAAAAGTTAAAATGAATGGCACTAAGAGACTAGATTATTATGAATATGTTCTAGTCAGATTTATAAAGTTCTAAATGAAGATAATTATGCAATGAATATCGAATACAAAGTAACATTTAAGATGCAGTTGGTTTCCAAGTTGTTTTTATGGGGATAATAGAAATATATATATATGAATAAGATTAATTAATTGTTTTTGAGTCGGACGATAGCTTAGTCTTTCAGACATTGCAGCCATTTTACCTTTCAAAGAAATCCTTACTAAGAAAAAGTATTGAGATCATCGATGTCATGAAGGAAAGAAGAAATTGCACTGAAATTATTCTATCCCTTGCGATGATCTCGACTTCCACTTGAAGAGTTGTATTGCTGCGAACTCAGCAGGAACGGATGCACGTTCTCATAATCGTCTTCTTCTGCAATGAAATTTCTGACTCTGTTGCATTGATGGAAATACTTTTTCTTGCCTGTTGTCTCAAATCCATCCTCTGCTTGCATTCGATTATTATCACATTGATCGCTTCTTCGGTTCTTCGCACTAGAATTGTGAGTCTTAGCTGAAGAAATGGATGGTTAGCAGGGTTACAGCTGATTATGATGGTTTAAGTGTTTTGGTAAGACATGAAGGGAGAACGCAGATGCAGCTTCGGAAGATGAGATTTTATGGAAAATATCTTCTTCTGCTGAGAACGCACCTTCGATTAAAACATTGTCAATGTAGTCCAAAAATTAACTGTGTCCTTTCTTGAAAGACGAACTCGATCGCAGGGAAGATTAAAGTCGCTAACCTTGCAGAGCTTCCTTCATAATAGTTGTCCCTGGAGTGGTAGAACGGAATGGGGAAGTAAACATTGTTTCACTGGCTGACAGTTAGACTTTTACTTGATTTCTAAGATAGCTGTTGTTAACGCTTTCAGATCTTCGTTGAGATCTAGTCTTATTATCACTTGCTCTCTTTTGTCCCATTGTATTAGGGATATTGATTGGTTGATTTATTGGGCTTTATTGCTGAGCAAGATAGAGAGAGTTCACTTTTTTCGGTTATTTATACCCTTCAATATCTTCTTGTTTTATCTATTTGAGAACAGGCGCAAAAGGTAATTCGTTCTCATTGAAGTATTCTTTTTTGGGCGTTTAGATACTGTTTGATTCTTTTAAAGGAGAATTCTCTTATTTTAGTTCTCTCAGTCTGATCTTTTCCAGATGTTGATCTTCGAAACGTTTTTCTTAGATAAAAAAATGCAAATCAATCAGATTGGGGGGTTATCTTAAAATTATGTTCAAAATCAAAGAAAGATATGTGTTTTAGAATTCATTAGGCCTTTCTCTTTTTTCCAACGACTTTTATTAACTAAGCCAAAGAAAATCCTCTGGGGAATTGCGGAAATATAATGGGAGTGATATAGTTTTCTTTTCTCGCATGTGGCGCAAAATATCCGCTTGCCAAAACTTTTAACGACTCTTTTAATTAGCGAGAAGAGCAAGAAAGAGAAAAATTATGTAAAATGAACTTACAGATCGTATTGAGTTTCTCATGAAGCTGATCAAGGGAGAGTCCTTTGAGGTCGTATTCTGGGCTAATCTTGGAGATTTCTTCCATGATATCGACAGTGTTGCTTTCTTTGATCTTCGAGCAGATTAACCTCTCTTACCTTGAAGTCAGTGATTTGATGGTTTCATACATTGATGCTGGGTTAATTAGAGGAAGACTAGTTACGAGTTAATCAATTTACTCTAGGTTTGCATTGTCCATGTGGATTTCGCAGTCTTCCGCTATGTCAGGGAAGAATTACTCCAGAGTTCTAACAAGAGGGTCGAAACTGTAGACTTTATTTTGTTCTTGCACTTTTGGTTCATGCTTTTGCAGAGCTCTACTACGGAGACCTTTAGAATTGATTTCATTTGTATCTTTTGATGATTTTGTGTCTTAATGCCGAATTCGACAGGCTGCGTTGTTCACAAGAGGAGAATGCCTTGAGTTAGGCTTAGATTTCTTAGAAATTGTTTTTTTGGTAACTCCTACATCGTTATTCTTTTATTATAGCATCTCAGAATTATTGAATTTATCAACATTTTACTTCACATTAAATGTGTTAATGTTCTCATCTTGGATGTTAGAACAAAGGTAGTCGGATGATTTTTTATGGTTTTCAAGCTTTGAAGGGACAGAGGGTTATTAGTAATGGTAGGATTAGTCTCCTTTGTGGGGTGCTCGATTCTGATGAGGGAGTTTAGATCTGGGAAAGGCCACGGAATTTGAAGGAAAGGGTTGAAAGGAGGTAGAAGGAAATGGTGATGAAGATGGGTAGTTGCTGCTGTTGGTGTTGTCAGTGTACTCATTCTAGGTAGAGTACATATGGGGATGGTAAGAAGAGAAGTACATTGGGAATGAATTAAAAGGAGTGTTTTTTCTTTTTTTCTTATTTCTTAATTATTTTTGTTTGTTCTGCCTCCTTCTAACCCACTTAATAGCAATTTTCTTTAGTTTTTTTTCTTCTTTTTTGACAGTCTTTTCTTATTTCCTCAGTGATTATTTCGTTAAATATCTACCGCCCTTATTTCCCCCAATTATTTTTTCTTTCATATTTGATTGATAATTCCTTTTCTTGCCTTTTAGAGCTGCTTACCATCTTTTACACTAAACTTTCTGCTAAATCTAACAGTTAATTATTCAGTTAGTTTATTACCAAATCCTATTTGGCAAATTTATAAATTATACAAGCAATTTTTGTTTTTATGCAAAAAACTAAGATCACTATTTGTTTGAATGTCTCATCTGATACTTTCAATACAAGCTAAATTTTTCTCTTCTTCTCCTCTCAATAAATAAAAGCTAATGTCTATGTCTTATCAATACAAAAAGAATAAAACAATTCTGTTTTAAGAATGATTTTTAATTTTTCATTTTGTTTAAAGAAATACTTTATTAATGTACATCATATTTAGCTCAACTGAAATTTCATTTCTTTAAAAAAGGGATTTTAAGTGATCAAGAGTCCTTTATAAAAAGTAAGTAAAAGCTAACAAAGCATCTTAATAATTATCTTTGCTGAATTACAAAATAAATTAGATCATCACATTCAGCTGCTCTTCGTTGAAAGAAATGAATGAAACCAAATATTTTGTATTTTGTGCTACCTAATTTTTCTAAATAAAAAAATAGTTATTTAAAATGAAGGGGTTGGGGTTGGGGTTGGGGTTGGGGTTGGGGTTGGGGTTGGGGTTGGGGTGGGGGTTGGGGTGGGGGTGGGGGGGGGGGGGGGGGTTGGGGTTGGGGGTG
>Ga0302271_10002750_pt1 | contig 15538 bp, 12 predicted proteins | sample III_Bog_N1_1_FD_198767 | JGI IMG/M metagenome (GOLD analysis project Ga0302271, IMG submission 198767) | Peat permafrost microbial communities from Stordalen Mire near Abisko, Sweden - III_Bog_N1_1 | ecosystem: Environmental > Terrestrial > Soil > Wetlands > Peat | place: Sweden: Abisko... | reverse complement strand
TTACAGCCGTCACAGTCGATATTGTGATGAATGGCCTTTTCTTAAGTTGGGGCTTAACGAGCAGGTGCATGTGTAGCTAGAATTGTGGCCTTAGGGGCAAAGGAAACGGTAGGTTTGCAAGTAGTTTTCGAAGTCTCTGGAGATTTCTTCCACTCAACTTTCTTGCATTGATTATTCTCTTTTCTGTCCTTCTTAGGTTTCTTTTCTTTGAGCTCTTTGGTCACGTGATTATGGTGAGGGCATTTTCCACCAAAGAGTCTTGCAAAATCAATGTCAATGACTTTTGTTCTAGTATCAGCTGGAAGAGTGTTAATGTAATCCTAAGCATCTTGATCAGCATCAACACAGACCATAAGAGGAGGAAGTGAATCAGGTCTGGGAATCTTCAGCAAAGAGTGATGAAGGTGTTCACCTTTTGCATCGCATGCCTCGCAAAGATCGAAATCAGGGCAGGCAACACACTTGAAGCGATTTCCAACAATTGGAGAAACATTACAGCCATCACAGGCGATATCGTGATGAATAGCCTTTTCTTAAGTTGGGGCTTAACGGGCAGGTGTAGGAGTCGAAGCTAACTTGATTGGCTTGGTTTCTTCCTTTTTCTCCTACTTCAGCTCAGAAAGTACCATTGACTTAGCGAGCTCAGCAATCTTAGGGAGGGAAGCGAAGATCTCCTTCTGGATCATCTTACAGAGCAACTACTTTGCTTCTTTCTTCTTGAGTTATTTCTAAGCCTTGATAGCCTCTTCATCAGTGAGAACTGCAGGCTTAGATGGTTGCGCAGGCTCAGACACCATGAGCTCAGGCTCTGAGTCATCACTGTTGGAGGCTTCGATGATCTTCGAGACCGAAACAAGGACCTCAAATCGGATGTTTTCTCCGTTTTAAGCCAACACTTAAGTAAGCTCATCTTGAGAGGTGATAAGCGACGATTGTTTAGCAAAAAGCAGGCTGAGATTGGTATTTTAGTCAAGCGCAAAGTGTTTTCTAGCCTTCTTGACCAGCTACTTGAAGGTAGCAGCCTCGCAAGTCAGCTCTTTAGTTTAATAGACGATTGTTAAAGTCATTTATTGTTTTTTTTCCTTTTGGATAATTTTTGCTTTCTCTTTCTTTAGATTGTTATTATTATTTTTCCTGAACTCCCCTTTGCGTTCATCCACTTTTTAATATTCCCTCTTCCCCTTCTTCCAACCTAAATTTCCTCACTCTGATCTTCTTCCCCTCAGAAATCTGATTTTTCACGTTCAGATGATTATTTTAATAGAGGCATTCATTTCTATTATAAATTTCCTAAATGTGGCGAGTGTTTCATAAGTCAAAAAGAACTTAACAAAAACTAACTTTTTAAGCTTAAAACAACCTTCAAAATACTATTCAAGCCCCTAAGCATGGAAATACTCATTCTCTTTCCCCTTCATTCTTCAACAAAATACAAATTCAAACTTATTTCTGATGTTGTGACTTGTCAGTTAGTTTCATTCATTCCAAACGCGTTGAGCAGAAAGAATCTCCTCTCTGCTCTGATATTACAAATATTTATTTTTTTAATTATTTATTCCAGAAAGCCATCCTCGAATTATTCCAAAATCTATTACTTTATAACTTCACCTTGTGATATTTCTCCTAGTTTATTACCCTCATGGAACATACATTTTAAACTTTTATTCAATAACTTTTTCATCGAAACATATTTTGGCTGCTTCCATGGAATCAACAATCCATTGTGGTATTTCCTTCTCCTTCGCGTAGTAGTTCCCGAAGAATTCACTGCGTTCAAAAAAGGTGATAATTGTTTGAATAAAATTTTAAAGAATTTTATTTATTAACCTAATTGTGATATTTTTTACCTTACAAAATGCTCTAATCTCCCTTCAATAATTGAGTTTCTCAAGCTTGACATTAAATTTAACAGATAGTGAATATTATGAATAGAAATCAAATGCCCTGCTGTTTCTTCCTTTACAACTGAGTTATGCAAAAATGCTCTTGAATACCTCTAGCAAGTCTACAAAATATTGGAAAATTAAAATCAGTTTTTAAGTTAAAAAATGAATTTTTTGTATTATCCAAAAATAAACGCTTTTTTACAGGACACTTGCAATCATCTTGAATAGGTCTTAAATCATCAGATTAATCAGCATTTTTTAATCTCAGCATCCCATGTTTTGTGAACGCTGCTCCGAATCTAGCTGTTCTAGTTGAGTACACACAATCAAATTAATCCACTCCAAGGCACGAACAGACAACAAGATCTTCGGGATATCCAACTCCCATTAAATAGCGAGGCTTATCTTTAGGGAGATGATCAGTGCAGAAATTAACAACCTTCCAAAATTAATCTTTTGCTTCACCACCAGATAAACCTCCTATGGCATAACCAGGAGTATCCCTAGCAGTAAGCTCGTCTATGCATCTAAAAATTGGTCAAATTGTTCTAATTATTTGCTTGAATATTCGAGAAAAAACAAATTTCAAATCAAAACTGTAAGAATCATACTGTTTTCTGATTTTCAAGTCTAATCCTCCTTAGACGATCGGGTAGAGATTCTGCCTATCTTTATTCTAATGAGCTTGTATATTCCTGTCAATCCATCTGACTGTGCGGTCTGAAGCTGCTTGGATTCTGCTATTTTCTGCAGTAGATGAAACCACATCATCAAGTGCCATCATAATATCAGCGCCAATTTAGTTTTATGTTTTTATTGAGTCTTCTGGTCTCAGAAACATCTTTGAAGAATCTACAGGTGATTCGAAAGCTACACCTTTTTCAGACACTTCGCAGAGTTTGGAGAGTGATACCATCTAGAACCCTCCAGAATCAGTTAAAATGTTGTTTTTCCAATTCATAAATTTATGCAATCCACCTTTTTTCTCAAAATAATCGCCTCCAGGCTAATAAGCGAGATGATAAGTGTTAGATAATAGTAATTTGCAACCTAAAGAATCCATCTCTTAAGAAGTTAAACCTGTTGATTCATTATTAAAGTAAAAAGCAAAATATCTTAATTAGATTCCAGATTTTGTGTTCAAATGCTTCTTTCTCTCAAAAAATATTCTTCAAACCTTTCATGGATCCTTTAGTTCCAACTGGCATGTAGACTGGTGTCATGACATCTCCATGTGGTAGACTCAACGTACTAGCTCTAAAGCCCATCAAACACAACTCCGATAAGCATACAAGTCAACGGAACATTCTGAAAAAAAGAAACAAATAACCTAGCTTTGTGGAAGGTAGAATTTACAACAAACTTAAGTGCTGCAGTCATAATTTGTGACTTTTCTGTTTAAGAAATACCTCTTTTTCAAATCTAATTTATCTTTATGATTGGTAGAATTAACCCCCACAAGAAAAATAGAACAAAAAGAAAGAATATTTCAAGCAATTTAATCACATACACACATAATGTAAATCTGTTTAAAAAAGAAAGTATTTAGTTATTAGTAATCAAAGCAATTGCTGTAAATTATGTGAAGGTGATGGTAGAAACGATGCTGATTATCTGGAATCAGGAGAATGTTGTTTTTCTAATATCGACGAAGAATTATTATCTGCATGGAGAGTCTAAGCAGAGAATGTATTGACACTCACAGCAGCGATTTCAGATTAATTGTGGTTATTATTGATATTTGACAACCCATCATGATCGCCAGTTTGTTCTAAATGGCTACATAACGCAAGTTCACTCCCTTCAACTTAATGACGTCCTTGTGTATTACTCACTTCGCAATCAATTCCGTTATGAATAATTGTATCTGAGCCAGCCATGAACACATTACAAGCATGTTTATCTTTAGATTATTTTCTGTGACGATTTTGATATTTAGATGGGACTTTTTTAGGTTTTTATGTGATTTCATTTTAAGTTTTAACCTGTTCCTTGAGAGTTTACTCGTAGAGTTTGCTGAGTTTTAAGTCATTCGGTTCTTCTTAGACTTTAACGTTTCTTCTTTCGAATTCAAAATCGTTGTGACGTTTTAAATGGAAATTATTGTTATCTTTTTCAAGATTTGAAATTCTTAAGGCAGAATGTGCTTCTTGCCTTAATTCGAGTTCCACTCCTTCAAGCATTTTTTCATCAAGTTCATCGATTAGATTTTCTCTGTCTTTTTAGTTTTATTCTTCATCGTCATCTCCAAAAGACCAATCAAGAGTCTCAGCTTTACTATCTGTTGATCTTTCAGTTGGTAGACGATCTTCTTGACCTATTATCTTGCCCCATTAATAGGTGCTTTCCATATTGTTTACATCTTAATAACAGATTTCACGTCTTCCATAGAATTCCCTCATATAATAGTTTACTGGACGGACATCTTTGACTCCGCTCATGAATCGCAGAAATGGAAGAAGTCTGATGAGTACATCATCATCCTGTTTATCATAATCAAAGGCTTTGATTTCGATGCCATTTTCTGGCTATTTCCTGAATTATCGAGAATCGTTCTTGATCAAACAAAAATAACTTATTCCTTCGTTTTTTGAAATAAAATAAACCCAAAAATTACATCCACAATGATGACAGATCCAAGAGATCGATTGAGAGTAGAAATATCTTTAAATGTTTCATTTCCAGCATTGGATGTTGCTATCGAGCAGTTCTCCCTAAAAAGTCGTATCCCAACGCAACCGAGAGTGTCCAAAAAATCGATGACTACATTCGCATACTATTTCCAAAAAGGTTAAAGTATTTTACTCCAAATATGTTGAGATTTGAACATAAAATGCAATAACTGCAAGAATTCTTGTTTTAATCAGAAATGTAATTACTTCTCGAGTACTCGACGAAAAGATAATTATCTCATAAAATTCAGCTAGCTCTCTTAGAAAAGGACGTACTCCTGGTCTGAATTTGACTGAGATATTCTTCAAATGATTTGGACTCACTTGAATCTAATCACAAAATACAGTAAGAATTTACAAAACCTCACAGAAACAAAGAGATATTTTTTGATAAATTTTAATTCCATCCAAACTTCATGGACTTGTTGATCTCTTACTTTAACTTTGAGATCAGCAGAGGGAATATCTGATAGACTTGAAGTCACAAGGGTCTCATCTAAATCCAACACTAGAGTCTTAATTCTCTTTTCTTCAGAAGAGAGTTCTGGAACATTCACTGGACGAGTGCGAGGATCAGCTCCTTCAATGAATTCAGATAATGCTCCTTTGTTTTTTACTCTCCTAAGAAATGCACCAAATGATAAAAAAAGGAAATGAGTCGTCCTTCATCTAAGCATCTCTACACGATCTTACCTCTTCTTTGAAGGAGGGAGGCTGCTGAGACAAGCGCAGAGCTTAGCACACAGACTTTGTTTTTGCAATTATTCTGCAATGCTATTATGCGGATCAGAAGTAATAATATCCATATTTTCAATTACTTATGGATCAAATCTATCTTAATACAATCAGTGAATAACCAATGAGTTGTATGTTTCTTATGAATTCTTTAGACTTGTTATTCCCTCTCTTTATCCTCTACTCCTTTGTTTTCGCTTTGAGAACCAGTGAGCAAAATTGTTTAACTAAAGCTATTGTACGATCTATTATTATTCTTCTTCTTTGAGATAAGTGTGTTTATTAATTGTATATTGTTTCTTGCTGTTTTAGGACTATCAACACTTACAATTATTATCTTTGTAATATCGATTTGCGGCAAATATTACGGACCTTTATTGTAGCCATATAAAAAAAAACATATTTTGGGAGATTTTTTCTTTGAAATTAGTATTTTTTATTTGACTCGTTACACAACAAATGTTTAGACAATGTTAAGAATTTCTTTGATTCGATATTGCTCACATAAATCTAAAGGAAACAAGCATTTCGGAAACAATTTACGATTTCCAATAACTTAAAAATGATTCATTACTGCTAAATTGAAAAGCCAATTCAATTACGCAGAATATCTACAAATGTATCTTTTCCAATGGAGACCTATCCAATTTGTCTGAGATTCTTTTTTCCACTCTTTTGTCTCTCTAACAATTTTTTCTTCCTCGAATAATCACCTCCGTAACATTTTGCAGTGACGTTTTTCCTCATACAAGGAATTTCCTCCTTTGCAATGATTTTAGAACCTAACTTAGCTTGAATAGACACAGTGAATTGTTGGGTTGGTAGTTTTTCTTTAAGTTTTCTGCAGATGTTTTTACCGAATTCTTAGGCTCTGCGCTCATGAACCATAAAGGAAAGAGTGTCGACAGGTTCACCCATGAGTAATATGACCATTTTCTTAATCTTTGCTTCTCTGAATCCAGAATGGTAGTAATCCAACGAAGCATAACCTTGAGTGAGGGATTTTAGTTTATCGAAGAAATCAGTGATAACTTCACTTAATGGGAAAGTGTATTTCAATTTATATCTTTTGTCATCGACTGTGTTGATCTCCTTTTACTCGCCTCTTCGTTCATCGCAGAGATTCATGACTTAAGAAACATACTCATTCGGACACAGAATAGTAGCTTCAGCGAGAGGTTCTTCGTAATGTGCAACTTCTCCCTCATCGGGTGCCATCAACGCATTTTCAATTTCAACTATCTTTCAAAAAAATGGGGGGGAAAAATCATAATTCAAATAAATAAAGAACATTCCTCTAGACTAGATTCTTTCATTTATCTTATGCTTACTTTCCCTGAATTTCTAAGTTTTGCCCTGTAAGGAACTGATGGAGTTGTCAGGAAACAATCTAAATTGTATTCATTATCTAGTCTCTATTTAAACACATCCATATGTAGCAATCCTAAAAATCCACATCGGAATCCATTCCCAAGTGCAGCACTGCTTTCTTTGTAGATACTCACTGCTGGGTCAGTCAATGCAAGTTTATAAATATTCTTTTCAAGTTAAGTGTAATCCTCAGGATCGTCAGGATAAAGTCCAGCGTAGACCATAGCTCTGACTTCTTGGAATCCTTTCTCAGGCTCCACTTCGTCATCTGGTTTATGGAATGTATCTCCAATACGCGCATCTGACACTGCTTTCATATTTGTGAAAATATATCCAACTTAACCAGCTGTTAACCTTTCTTGTGGAGTTGTCTCAGGACTCAATACTCCAACCTATACACACAAATTAATCAAATAAGAAAACAATGTCAAGTAAACATAAAATAATTTCTAAATCCTTCCCTGAACCTCTCTATATTTACCTCGAAGATATCATATTATTTTTTAAACGCACAGGAAACAACTTAATCTCCTTTAGAAATGAACCCATCTTTGACTTACACTAACATAACTACTCCTTGATCCTTTATAAACCAACTGTCGATCAAGAATCCCTTGAAAGGCTTGTTAATATCGCAGATTGGAGGATTAAGCTTCTCAACAATGTCTTCAAGTAATTTTTCAACTCCGAGTCCTGTTTTGGCACTGATCATATGGATATCTTCAGGCTTAACATCAAACTGCAATTCCATGTTCTAAGCAACTTCATCGGGACTTGCTGCTGGCATGTCGATTTTATTAATCACAGGAATTATTGTTAATCCAGCTTCTTTTGCTTTTTCGAAATTGCTTAGAGTCTATGCTTGAATCCCTTAGCATGCATCGACTAACAGCAGTGAACCTTTTTATGAAAATGTATTAGTTGTGTATTTAATGGGTTTTGGCTTTCAGAATTAAAATAGCTAGTTATATTTACCACTGCATGAGCGCATACTACGAGAGACTTCGTAATGAAAATCGACATGTCCTGGCGTATCAATGAGATTCAAGAGATATTTTTCACCCTTGTATGAGTATGTCATAGCTGCTGTTTAAGCTTTAACTGTGATGCCTCGCTCTTTCTCTACTTGGAGTTTATCTAAATACTGTACACCTTTTGAGATGACAACACACCAAACAAAAAGGTGAGCTAAGCCATGCGTCTTTTGTTCTCATTACCTTTAACAATAGATCCAGTCATCTCTAAAAGCCGATCAGCAAGTGTAGATTTCCCATGATCGATATGCGCAATGATGTTAAAATTGCGGATATTTTTAATAGGGAAATTAGGTTTAGGCACTGAAGATTAAAAGCTAGGAACCATGAAGAATGCCTTATTAAGAGATGGACTAGCCATCATAGTTTGAGTTTTTTATACGCAACGAAGCATCAAAAGGAGGGGAGCTTAAAAAGCAAGATATAGTTAGAATCAGCGTAACAAAAGTAGATTTTGTTTGTTTGATAATTAAGGATTTGAACTTGTTTTTTACATGTCTCCAGAGATTCTTCTAGATTTGCAAAATTATCTGGAGCAATTAAGATCTCATATTTTGATTTAACAGTGAAAGAAAAAGATGCAGAATAACAAAATTTAAGGATTCAGAAGAATCAATTGTAAATCGTTTTTGCTTGAATTTGAAGGTTTTGAATTTTTTGTTGTTGTTGCTATTATAATTTAACATATAAGATCAAATATATTCAACAGATATCTTTTTGTTTTTCGATATCAAGAAGAAAAAAAACAAATAAACAGACAAAACGCCTTGATTAGTTGGTTAATTGAATTCCTAAATCAAAAAAGACTCTGCAAGTAAAATTAGGTGTTAGTGTTAGTTAGAAAAAAGTGGGAGCTGAGGAGAAAGTAATCTGCAAGGGAAACAAATCACTGACAGATAAGAGAGAGAGGCATTCCAAAAGAGGAAATAAAACAAAAACTTAATAATATAACAAAAGAAGAAGAATATTTCTAACTTTTTTTTTGGAGACATTCCTTTTGAAGAAACTGACACAAAGATAATTTTGAAAAGGAATTCAAAAATGGCTTCCTCTGAGTAGACATGCAGATTAGCGATTGTTCTTGGGAACATGCAACAGAAGAGACTGCTTCGATTGAGATAAGTTGAAGCACTAAAAGCAAACCAACAAGCGTTAGGACTCTTAGCTGAATTCATCTCTGCAGGATCACAAGATCTGGATGTTTTAGAGAAAAGAATTTTAGAGTTAACCGATAAACCTAAGAATAATTAGGTAAAGATCGATTCTAAACAAAATGGATACACTTTCAAGGACAACAACAACAACAGCAAGACATCAATAGATAACAAAAATTCTTCAGAATCTCAAAATAATAAGGGCAAAAGTGGATCTATTGATGAGATTTACGATGAAAATGAATCAAATCTGAACATCACTAGTATTACCCCTAGTAGATTCTACAATGCGAGCAAATTACACAGTCTCTCGCATATTGAACAGTTCTTCACATATGATCAAGCTGATGTGCAAAAAGCGAGCAGCTAAGTCAATTTATCAGGAGGAAAGCAATAAACATATTAATATCTTCGATCTCTTCATTCATCTGGCGATTTGCAATAATCAGAGGAAGAATTCGAGAAAATGTGTGAGGAAATGCTCGTGAGATTACTGAATCCGGATGCAGCTGAGCTCAAAGGGATTTATGATGAAATTGGGTAGTTACTTACAGCAAAGAAAACTGCGATTAAAGATAAAGTGCAAGGAGCTACGGTTTCGTTGTTGAAAGCTTCTGTCTTGAATTGTGATATTTTCCATATTGTGAGGTAGACTAAAGAGATACTCGGTTAGCTATTCTGCATCTGTGATTTCGAAGTCGCGCGGTATCACGAAGCCTAGATTACTACCTTCTCATCTAGGACTGTTGCTTAGTAGACTGGAGTATGAAATTAATAGATATTTTATCATTAGAAAAAAGAAAAAAATTTCTATGAATGAGAAAAATCCAGTAATTATGACTAACTGTTCACGGTATTTTCTTTAAATAATTCAAGGAATCGAAGAACACTGATGAGTGGAGAGAAAACATTAAGTAATACACTCCAGGCAAAGTCTGCCTGCTGACTGAACCCTAAAAGCAGCAGCTCGAGAGCGTATTTACATTCGAGAAAAACAGCGATGCATTTTTGATCTTGAAGTCATATGAAGCAGAAGTTCTCCTTTACGTGTTCCATGTCAGTGAACTCTCCAAGACCGATTCCTTCTTCAAACTTCTAGAGTTGCATAAAAAACAATTGGATCTTAGAGGGATTGAAGAAATCTTAATTATTTTTGTGATAATTGTTTACCCAACAGGAATAGCTTTGACAACAGTTTTCATAATATTTTCAAAGAGCAAATATCATCGCTACTTGGTGTCTTTGTTAGAGATAAAGACTATCTACAGTAAGGAATAGGATTACTAATGAAATGAAGCAGATTTGTTGGGATATTATTGTAATTGTTTTTTTTTTTAAAAAAGGAAGAAATACTTACACAAATTGATAAAAGTCATCGAAGAATTCGTCAAAAAATCAGAGCTTATTATCATAGAAGATATAAGACAATGCTTTCAAAGCTACTTTGATACATAAGCGTAAAACAGAACTTTAAAATAATTGAGTTTTATCTTAACATTGAGATGATAATATTCCCCTAACAGATCTATAACCTTTGGATGGGAACAACTGAAATAAATCAGACAACATAGCCTTAGAGTAATTTTATGAATTTCTATTCGTAAGAGCATTGCTTTGAACCTTTATGTTCTTGAAAAACAGCCAAATCAAGCAACTGAAGCAGAAGATAGCTGCAAATATGAAATCTCCATTCCGATTGCTAAAATATCCTTAAAATGCAATCTCAATAAAACACATGCACAGAAACTACTTCATCTCTTAGTATTTGAAAAGGTAATCAAGAAAAATGGTTTAACTCAAGAGAAGGGAGAGAGAGAAAGAAAAAGTTAGGAAACAGCCTTGATAAAAAGAATGCTAAAATTAACACATTTTGAAGGTGATGACAGCAGTGTATTGTGAGCATCATCAGAAGATCAAAGCACTTCTAAGCAGATTCACGAATTACACATATTTCTTGAGGAACAGTGAGATTGTGCTTATGGAGTTTAATAAAAAGAGAGAATTAACGTTTATTTCACAAACATTGAATCCTTCAACGATGTAAGCACAACAGCACGAAATAACAAATATTTTTGAGGAAGAATTTACAAAAATCATAGATAGGATTTAATGCGATTTGATTTTAATTTGTTAAATACCAACACAGTGAGAGTTTACACATGAAAATACTAGACGATAAAGGAGATAATCTAGAGTAAGCATATTACTTCAATTACGCTGATATATTCCAGTCGAATCCAACTGTTCTGAAACTCATTAACTAAATTCTCGAAGATCCTAGCATTTTCAGTTTAAGAACTGAAGGGGAACCTCGAGTGGAGTTTTTAGTTAATCCATCAAATAATCTAGGTGGCCCAAGAGGGTTTAGATTGTTTCTTTGGCAGTAGGAAAATACTAATTTAAGTACAATTCCGATATTGCCGGTGTTCGGTGCGAATGCGAAGGAAAAACATTTTCCATAAGTTAGTAAAATCAAACGAGCTATGCATAAGCTTTCGTTTATTACCAGAACATCCAAAACAGCCATTTCAAAGGATGTAATGATAGACCAAATTACAATTAAATTAGACCTTCTCTTTACATTAGCTTTCTCTTTCAACACAAGTTTTTGATTTATTTTCTTCTTGTTTTAGTTGGTTCTAAGTGATCCTAACGTGAAGAACTCTTATGTAAGGGAATATCTCCCTGATCGAGATCTCATTAAGATTCAAGAAGATGAAAGGCAATAACATAAAGGAGATAATGGCATAGTCAGCAAAGCCACTTAGCAGCCAAGATTATTCAATCCTTAGACAACAATTCACAAAATTTCAGATATCCTCGTTACGACCCAGAACATCAGCAAGCCTTAGATCAGCGATTTCATCTTAAAAGAGAAAGAAGATATCTAGCTGGACTTGTTTAAGTTCGATGTTTTCAAGGCTGATCAACGAGAGAAAGTTCGAATCATTTGGTCTATCTTCCAAAAGAGAAATTACTTTGAGAAATATAAAATACAGCTGCCGTAGTTTTGCGAGTTCATCTAGCAGATCAGATACAAGTACAACAAGCATGGCAATCCTTTCCATAACTTCGATCATGGCATCACAGTCATGCATGGATGTTATGTTCTCTCTTGCTAGACTGCAGTGCAGTCGCTGATACCAAGTTTGAATGAGTTTGCACTGATTTTTGCTGGTAAAGTGTTTTCTTAAGGCAATTTCATCAATTTTGTTTGATAATTGAATTTTTTGAATTCTAGGTTTATGCCATGATGTTTCCCACACAGCTCGAACAAATCTATTCGAGGTGAATAGCATGTCTAAACTAGCAATACGATACCATGACAAGAGTGTCCTGGAGCAGCATCATCTCGCTGTTACATTCAAAATTCTTCATAAAAAAGAAGCAAATATCCTATAAATGATGCCATTAGATTAAATGCTGCAATTCAGAAAGATTGTGATTTCTAACATCATGGCAACTGACATCAAATAGCATTTTGATCTCCTCAAGGAATTCGAACTCCGATTTGGATCGAAAAGACTCAAAAGTAGAAAAGAAAGTTCACATTGTCTTGAAGGAGAAGATTCGCAGTAAATATAACCAGGACATTCATTCACTGAAAGCGATGTAGCGTTGCTAACTAACATGGTTATCCATGCAGCTGACTTTCATGGAAATGCCTAAGAGTTTGAAATCAGTAAGCGATGGAGTTTGCTAGTTAACTAGGAATTTCAAGCACAAGTAATCACAAAATTATCATATTAATTAATGAATTCAAATTTATATTTCTAAAATCTGATGTTTATTGTTCTTTCTTTACAACACAGTTCAAAGAAGAAAGTGAAAAGAACATTGTTTAGACTATGTACTTGAAAGATTTAGACAAGCGTGACACTCTCGCTCGCAGTGAAATTGGTTTTATCAGCGCTATCGTGCAACCTCTCTGGGAACTACTGAATAAATTTTTAGGCGACGATCTAGGCTTATCTACGTATAATCTGTCGAATAACATCATGCAATGGGAAGCTATTGCGAAAGAATGTTCATAATCTGAGACAGTTTCAGCTCCAAGTGGATCATCTCCTGATAGAAAAGATTCAAAATAGATAGAAGAAGATAAGTAGGTTTCTGCAGATAAACAAGAAGAACCACATGCTTGAAAAGGATAAAACGATTAGAATCATTGAAGAAACACATTTGAATGGACAATCAGTGATTGATTGCTGATACAGCTGAAGGATTAATAAAGTTTTGTGTTATATTTTTGTCATCAATGACGGGGCACAAGCAATCAAAATATGAATGGTCAAATTGTTTTAAATGTAAATCAAATATATTTGGCACCTCTGAGAAACACCTGAGGTTTCTCTAAGGAAAACATGTCTGCTTCGTTTTGTTGTTGAAACGAATAGACATCATTGCTATTGTATGGTTCTCGTTGGTATCTTGGGATTTGTTAGTTTGGTTTCTCAAACTTTTAGTAATATGGGTCGGCTTTTGCAGGAAGAGAAGTTGACTTGCCAAAAGAAGAATATTCTGGTTATTTTGTGAAAATTTGCTCTCTTCCTAGAATCCTAGTAGATTGGTCATTTGGATTGTTTTGAGAAAATTAGCTTGAAGAAGGAAAGGAGTTATCAGGTGATTGGATTATGGAGAATCGTCGTTGAGTAGCTTAATAGGTATTTGAAGGAACATATGAAGCTTGGATAGTTGGGTAATTTAATGGTGTCTCTACAGCTGCAGGGAAATAGGGTTACTGGGGTGTTTGCAGAGGACTTGCATGTTCAATGATGGGAAGAATTTATTAGCTTGCAAGCTGTTGTTATTGCTGAGGAAGAACTGAGGTTTGATAACTTTGCAGATAATTAGGGAAAGTTGGGGGCTATTGGATTTGCTGAAATGATTAGATTGGTTATTGCTGCTACTGAATCTAAGAATAATATTACTACATATTTAACTATTACTGTTGCTAAAAATGCTACTAATTTTGCTATTACTAAAATATATACTGCTACTCTAACGATATAGGTGAGAAGATTTGCTAAGGAGAAGGTAATTAAGGCTCAAAAGACACAAAATGAGATGGCATTGCCTCTCGAGGTTGTTGTATCATATTTTAGTTGGCAGTTGGAAAGAGAGGTGAAGGCTAGTTTATATATTAAGGTTAAGATTAAGCAAAAGGCATTGGTCGAACTGATTCAATAGGAAGAGAAGGAGAAGGGATAATAATAGGCACTTACGAGATTTGTTAATCTTATTATTAGTTGAATGGATAGGTAATTTAAGGAGGAGATGCTTCATTTTTGCAGAAAAGTGGATAATTTTAGTTAATTTCATTTGACTATTACGGGATATTTGGAAGAGCTTAAAGAGGAGAAATACCTTATTATGGTTCATAAATTAGTGAAGATCGTTTAACTTATTCTAAATTGGCTTCAGGTACAATATGTGGAAGCACTTATTCTCTGTAAACAGGGGGCTATTAGTTAAATCTAACTGTTTCTCGAAGAAGTTAAGATTATGGTTTCTCAAACTGCAATTATTGTTTTTGTTGGTTGTCAGCTGAAATACGTTCATGTAGATATGAAGGAAGTTCTTTTTCAAGAGGCTATTATTACCTAAAACGAAGAGGTTAGGTTTAAGGAGGCTTTTGTTCAGCAAAATTAGATGTTTCTGCAGTTTTTGTTTGCTATTTTTCTAAATTTGATAACGTCTATGTAAATTCCGGTATTTCCTCTGTCTCATAAACTGGAATAGATGGAGTGAATCCATTAGATCGTTTAGGATTCATTTAGAACTGCAGACTAGAAGAAGAAACATCATTGAAAATATCCTGAGATTAAAACATTGGAGCCTAAAGGGACAAAGGTAAGGTAGCTTTTTATGTGGATTCATTTAGATGAATAGATTGTCTAGATGCTGGCTATGACTGCTTTTTCGCTGACCTAAATGGATTAACATACTCTGGTTCTGCTTCCTATTATTGCTATCTTTGCTCTTACTTTTCTGTCTGTTATTTCCATTATTCGAGGGGACTTGCAAGACCATTAAATTTCCTGCTGTATACGCTTCTTGTTCCTTTTATTTCGATCTCGTACTTATCTCGTGGGTTAGCCTGTTTCTCTTAATAATTTCCTGTATTGCTTCTGTCATTATGTTCATCTAACTACTCATTGATCTCATTACTAATCCCATTTGAAGCTTAAAACCTGTTGTACTCCTCATTTACATTCATTCTATCATGTTTATCTAAACCAATTGAATTTGCCAAATAATTCTAAAGTTCATAAGATTCCCCAACAGAATGTATTCTAGGATTGCGCTGATATGTCTTGTAATCAGGTAACTAATCACCTCCAGAGGGTAATATGTCAAATGGTGTCTTGCCACGCTTTAAAAGACTGCTGTTGTACATTCTAGTTTTTAAAAAAAGAAGCAAAGATTTACTCTAGTCGGTAAAAAAATATTCTTTATTTGTAATTTTTATTCTCACAATGATTGATTAATGAAATGGAATGATTTTTGTTAGCTTTATGACTTCAATCCAAGATCTGCTGGATTCAAATCAAAATTTACTTAGAACTAAGCAGGTTTTACTTATTTTTCAAACTGTTTTATTCATGAATTTATTGGGAATTATTTATTTTTGTTCCCAAGCAAACAAAAGACAGTTAAAGAGAACTTCTTTGTATTTGGGGGGG
>Ga0302271_10002749_pt1 | contig 15540 bp, 2 predicted proteins | sample III_Bog_N1_1_FD_198767 | JGI IMG/M metagenome (GOLD analysis project Ga0302271, IMG submission 198767) | Peat permafrost microbial communities from Stordalen Mire near Abisko, Sweden - III_Bog_N1_1 | ecosystem: Environmental > Terrestrial > Soil > Wetlands > Peat | place: Sweden: Abisko... | reverse complement strand
ACTTTCTTGATTCTAAGGGAGCTACTTGACCTTCAGAAGCTATAATATGCCTCCTAGTCCTTAACAGCTATGGTGAAATTCTCATAGCTTGTGAATAAGCATCTTTCAAAGATGTTCACCTAGAAAAAAGCTCAAGAAATAACTCTTTTAGAAGCTCTTCAAGGAGAAGCCTCCCATCCTCTTTATTAATGTTTCCTTGAAGAACTCATTCCATCTTGGGAAAAGGTAGGGAAAAAAAACAATAATTTTGTGATAGCTTCATTCCACAATTTAAGCAATATTTAGAGCAATTTAATCAAAGCTTGTATTGTTTTTTGGCTTTTCAATTTGACAGATCCGAGACAGAGAAAAGGAGTTTTCCATTGGATGTGAGATAGTCGCTATCCAGCCGATAACTTAGAAATCAAAACTCTGCAACTTAGTCCTGTCAGCTGACAAACAATATGGACTTTTTTCGAACGTCCTTGAGATTCTTTGCAACATTTAAAATAATATCTTGGAAAAAATTCTAGCCAATGCAAACTTAGAGAAAACTGAAAATAAAAGCTCTGATGTTTTATTATTTATTGAGCACTTATTCGAGAGAGAAGAAAAAGAGCATAATTAAGCAATTGATGGTAAATCTATCGAACAACTAGACATCAAACTCAATATCATCTAACCCTACGATCCAGATACTCTAGGCCAATACATTATTAATGATATTGCTTACTCAAAAGGTAGAAACCTCATATGGGATTTGGATGGCCTTCAAAAAGAACTTGCGAGATAAGTTATATCTAACACCGTCAAGATATCCCTTGCGAAGAGTTAAATGTACCCCTTCTTAGTCGAAGTAACTTAGATAAATCTTCTCAATATTGATATCCCTTAGGAGTCTCTTTCAGACTAGTAAAAATAATAACTAGAAGCATCCTTGCAGTCTCGTGAAGAAGAAATGGACTTAATTCTGAAAATCTCGACACTTTTTACAATTTACAAATCTGATAAAAATTCTGCTAATTTAAATCTAGAGTAAGCCCTGTTATCAATATAAATCTAAGTTCCTTCTGGCAAGATTCGGGCTATGTTTGCTTCATCGCTGTAGTTGAGGCACATCAATGGAGTAATTTAACTCTTAGAAACCAGAAACATGGATCAACTTATTGAAGGTTGCAATCCTATTTACAGATAAGAAATTGAAAGATCTTAATTGCAGAGAACTATGGAATTCTTAAAAAATAATAATATTTTGGAGAATTTTAAAACTGCTTTGGGGAGATTTATAATTCGATGTCAAAGTTAAAATCAAGTAGCGATCAATGCAAAGTCGAAGCTCTTTGAGTAGCTCTTTGATGAAATGACTTATGAAGAATTCTGGGATGATCCAAGTGTTCTGAATTAGCTCTACCAGTAGGCTTCGAAAGATGAGACAATCATTGGGTAGTCTTATTTCCTCTTCAATGAAACAATAAAAGAAATAAAGGTCTAACAATAATCATAGAAACACATTGAAAATCTCCAGCAATAGCAATAGTAAGATAACAATGAAACACTGATGGAATCATTTACTGATAAAGTTAGTAATCTAGGGAAATTGAAAAATAAACATAAACATAATAACCATAAAAAATGAAAAGTCAATTCGTTTCGCCTCAAAAAGAATCTACCCAAGAATAAAGTCGAGTTGATAATTTTTGTATTGTAAACTTCTAAAAAAAGAAACAAAACAAGTGTATTATTCAACGCTTTTTTAAACTTTACATTTCAGTGAGGGGGATGGGGTTATTACTTTATTTGAAGTTTGAATGATTGACTTTTGCAATAACTGAGAAGGGAAGAGAAGAAGTATAAAAATGATTTTAATGATCTGCTTAGCTAGATTTTTGTTAACTTTACATTCAAAATCTAAACTAACTCGAATTTCAATGATTGACAATGTTAATTTTAAAATCAAGATTCTTCTTCCTTCATTTTTCAAGATAGATATTTTAAAGCAGAAGGAATATTTTTAACACACATGTGCATGGAGGTTGACAGCAAAAACTTATCATTCCGTTGTGAAAAGCCTTTTTCAAAATACTCTGGTTCTTAATCCTATCTTTTTGAGTTTGAAAGTAATAAAATGAAAATGAGTGAAATTGTCATAAGAGACATTGGAATTTGAAGGCTGATATTTAAATCTTTTCTAATTATGTTGTGTCTCTCAGTGAATTTAAGGAATTCTATTAATCAATTTAGAAGTTAAAGTATTAGATGATAATAGCTTTGATTCTCAGGTAATGCCAGTAATAATCAAGAAACAATGATGATTCTTTTTTTTTAATTGTTTTGTCAAGAATAAAAACTATCGCTATTCAGAGAAAATTCAAATTTTTTTTGCATATTTGTCACTCTTCATCTGTGAACAATTACTGATTTCTTCAATTCCTATTGAGATCTTAGACTTATGGTTCTATCGTATCCTACAGCAACTTGAATAATATGAAAATAAAGCAACCTGGCTAATTGATACTTCAAATCCCCACACCCAAGCACCCAAAGAATAAAATATAAAATTATTTAAAACCTGATGCAACAGATGGACTAAAATTAAGATCATGAAGATAAAGGCTCACCCACAAGCATTTTTAATATTAATCCTAACAAATAAAAATTGAAAAAAATCTATGTCAAAATCATTAATTTTTTTATCAGCATCTGACTAGATAGTGAAATTGCTATCGTTAAGTAAGTAATTTTTAAACTAGATAATAAATATAAACTCTTAAATAACATTTAAAATTGTTCAAATTAATGAATTAAGAAAAAATTAGAATATTAAGTTAATTCTTTTATTAATTAATATGATAATGAAGTAGATAAATATTGAGAAAGATTATTACTTTTTAAATGAAGAGAGCTTTTTTGTGTTTCCTCTTTAATCCACTTTCAACAATTAGTTGCAGATTGGAAAAATTATTTTCTAAAACAATTTTGATAGGCTTCTTCTCCTTTTATCAAAACTCTTTGCAAACAAACAAAAAAATGAAATTATGTTTCCCATCATTTTTAAATAGATCCGAATACAACGACAAACATAGACAATACAATTTTATTTCATCTTTTGTTTTTTAATTAAGTTAAAGAAAAGTAGCAAGCATTAACAGAATTGCATTTTCCCCACTCTTTGCCTCAAAATTTACCAAAATATGAGACATTTTAAATTTTATTTATCTAATCTAAAAAAACCTCCTTATTGAAATTTAGAATATTTCGCAGTTGTAAAGATCCCCCTCTCCTCCCCTTGAAAATCCTTAAAGAAACATAACAAAAATAAGTAAAACAACATCTTTTCAACAAGAAAAAGCTAGAAAACAAACAAATGGAAGTTGAATTCTTTCTCTACATTCCTGGATTGGGAGGCTATCCAGAAACTGTGAACTTGCTATTGAACCAAAAAGAATACTTGCTTAAATAAAGAAAAGATCTGCAAGAAGACATTTTTTCACTCTGCATAGATGTTTAACAATAGTTTATTGAATATAATTACGTGATTGGAAGCGATACAGATGAGTATTTTTGTGATAAAATTGAACGATAAATAGTTGACAAAAACAACAACTAAAACAAGAAACAAAGATGGCTTCCTCCAATCTAATTTTTTGACACTCCTGAAAAAATTTTTAAAAAAAATTTATATTATTTCTCTACAATAGTTCTTGAGTAAAAGGATATCAAGAATTGTCTTCTCATGTTTGCTCAACTCAAATCGAGCCCTCAGATGCTCAATGGTCTAATATCATTCATTAAAATGAATAAATTTAACAATGAAAATGAACTGATAGAGAAATTAGCTGAGAAAGCGCTTTGTAATGTTCAAGAATTATTGAAGATTCTATGCTTTGAAGATATTATGAATAATTTCGACATTTTCAAGGATTATTGGTATAGATCTTAGCTAAAAGAAACCTTTTAAATTCTAAAGATAATTCAGTCCAAAGCCACAGAAGAAGTGTTACTTTTCAAAGCTACAGAGGACAGGTCACATTTCAAAGCTACAGAGGGAGTATTTCGTTTCAAAACCATAGAGGAGATATTAAAGAGGGTTACTTAGGAAATAGAGAAAGTGAAGAGAAGATTTAATTTAATATAATTACTAAGAGAGTTATCCAACTAAAAATCAATATTTCCTGTAGAAGATCTAGCCACTGAAGTGACTCAAAGAATCAATGCTTTTTAATATTCCCATGAATTAACTTAAATCTAAGAATAGGTGAAAAATGAACAAGTTCAAATGAGTGAAGAAGCTCTTTCAATATTCAGTATAGCCCTTAAGTTGTTTTGGAATAAATGCTGGTAATTCTAAAAAAAAGAAGCTCCTTACAGAGCATTGAGGTTCTTAATGCAATTTAAGATGGAAATGAAGGAAATAATTTAAGAGAATCCCGATTCTCTCATAGACCTCTTCACTTGTTGCAAGAATTATAATTACTATTAATTTGAAGAAATTTTCAATTTTCTCCTTTAGAAAATCTCTGAGTATTTGAATGTCTTTGATCCTACCGGAGAAGCCCTAATTCTCTTGTTTAATATGCCTATGCCAAAGCCTTTTCAAAAGCGATTACTCATCGCGGTTTTGGAAAACAAAGTTGTCTTGAAATTTAGCATCCAAGAATTTTGTGAAAAAATAGCAGACAGTTTTCAGAATTTAAATGAGACAATCTAGTTCTACAGGATAGTGAAATAAAGCTACATCGAAGTGGATTTCAGTAGAAGCATGCTTCAGAGCTTCAGTGTCTTGGTTAACTAACTTTCTTCTGGGAAGTTATTTGTTGCGATTGGCTTTATTTCTCCCTTCATAAAAATTTATGGATAACTGTAAGAAAACTCAGATAAGAATGTTTATAATTCAGATCAAGGAAGCTTAAGTTCCAAAATGATAGAAATTCTGGTAACAAAATTTAGCTAAATCCCCTTGAGTGCTTTATTAGAAGGAATGGAAAATATAAATAATTTCGAAGATTGTTAGGAGTATTATTAAATAATTATTTAAATCTTTAGAAGTGCTGCTTAATAAGATAACAAAAATGGAAAAAATTTATTTGATATCCTGAAGCAGTATGATTTAAAGAAGTAATATGCAAAATCTTCTTTGTAAGTGAATGTTATCTCAGAAGTAATCCAAGATATTTAAAATATAATATTAGAAAAATATTTAGCTCTTCGAGAAACTGGTGATCATCTTTCATCCCAACACACATTGAAAATAGTACTTTCCCTAGATAAATTAAACAAAATTAGAGCACAAGTGTTTACCGATATCAAATCCTTTGTTGAAAACATTCAGAAAATTGATATTTTAACAATTCAAAATAAAATTTTTAAGTCTAAGGAATTAGAATTACTTTTCCAGTAATTTTAGAAAGAATTACAACTAGATTTTAGCAGCTTTGTGAAATAATAATCAGAAATCATCTCAACCTACAAATTAGAACTATCGAAACTTCGTTATTTCTTTGCAAGATTTGGAGAGTATCTCATAGAAGAAAAAGCTGTATTTGAAAAAGTATGTCTTAAGAATGTTCTATTAGGAGAAACCTCCTGCATTCTAGGGCACTTTAATCAACTGCAGGTCATTTATAATTTTTACTACCATCTACGGGAAAGCAAAATATTTCTGACCATGGTATTTTTCTTCGAGTAGCATGCACAGCAAGAAAAATCTCTGAATAGTCTAAATACAATTCTTCTTGAAACTAAAAATGCTCTCATTCAGTTTATCTTCCTAATCAAGAACATCGAAGCAAATCTAAGCAATTTAGATAAGACATATTTATCTATTTTATCTAAGTATACGATAGGACAAACAGAGAAAATACAACTTGAAAAAAAATTTGAAGAATAAGTAGCTTAGCATGCAGCTTAAAATAAAATGTTCTAAAATGATGTCTTAAATCTTCGAATTCTCAGGGATTTAGCAGGTTAATCATTTGCAGAAATAACAGATAATATCCAACGATTGTTTGCCTTAATACCTATTGGCTTCAATGAAGTGGTTTTAAATACAATCTAGCGCATAGCCAAAGTGCAATTTCTACAGCAATAATCTTAGACAATTACGAACCTGGCCTTGCATTTTTCGCTTCCGAAATCAAAGGAAAACTCCGATTTTATGGCGTTTATTTCAACTTTTTCGAATCCCTTAAACAAGTTTGAAGAACAACCTATCAGCACATTAATGTCTTTTGTAAAAGAATGTGATTTTAACTTAGGTTAGAATTATGCTGGAAAATTACCAATCGATAAAGAAATTCAAAAAATTGAGTAACTTCATGAAATTCTCGAATACTCACAAAAGAATCTAGTAAATGGCAGTTTCCTTGAATTGAGAGATTTGATTGACGATGACGACACTGAATCTATGTCTTTGATCATTAAATTAGATTCTTTAAAGCCATTGTTGACAGCACTCTAGGAACTAAAAAGGGGATATGAACAATAAAAATAAAATAGCCCATCGTTACCAGTTTTCTCCTAATTAATCAAAGATTTAATTGAGATTACCCGATATTACCTAAATTCTGCAGAGATAGTGTCAAATGTCGAGGAATGTTCAAGGAATTTCTTTAAAATTTCATAAGTCTCTCAATCTTTCGAGAAGAAAAAATCCTTCATTAGTTTAACTAGAGAGATTGTCAAAGAAGGTATATTTTTTTTTTCTTTAAGTATGAATGAACAAGATTTAGAGATTTTCATTGAATGTCAAAAGAAAAAGTACACTGAAGTCGAAATTCGTTAAGTATGCTCTCGGGTGATATTGGAACAAAACACGAATACTTCCATTATTACAGCCTCAGAAGAGAAAATCAGCGATGCTAAAATACTAAATAGCTTAATTTCTGTGGAAGAAACTCAGCTTGATTTGAAGAATCATGAATAAAGTAAATAGGAGGCACTGAAATAGCTAGACAACGATATCAATTAGTTTAAAGATCAATGGTTTCAAGCAGAATAGCTGAAAGATGTATTTAACTAGCTTTTCTCATTTGGAAATTTCGAAGTCTTAGAACAAAACAGAATCTACTCTAACAAAAATAACAATTTCAATAGGGCATTTTATCTTATGAGAGAGGACAACAAGAGGCTTCTTAGAGAGCTTGAAAGCTGGAAAGAAAATATTCAGCAGATTTTTTCAAACTATCCTTCGTTCTCTCTGGTAGGTTTCAAACATTACAGGTAGCTCAATTAGTATTTAGCTGGAAATAATGAGACAATAACATATGACTTAAGATAGATTCTAAATGTCTTGGGAAATTAAGATAATAAGATTGCGTTGATTCCAAAGCTATTCAAAACATAATAAGAATCATAAGGCACATCAGTAATCTCACTCAAAAATATCGGTAATTTTTTCTAATTGATTTATTTTACTAAAGTTTTATTTATTTTAATAATACCCCTTAGCTTCAACCATATGTGACAATTTCGAGTATGCAATGAAAATTACAGGGTAATAAACAAAAGAGATTTTAATTTCTAGCGATCCAATAGTAAAACTATCCTTTCCTGGAATCACAGAAATAATATAATTTCTAGTGTCGAAGGTATCTTCACTGAATAGAGTCCCTAAATACTACTAATTTTTCTTCTATAACTCAGAAACAGATCTATCAGACATCGAGCTGTTCTTTTATCGATTCTAATTCCTCACCATTCCGAATGAGGAACTTGAATTTTTCTTAATATTTAGCACTGATATTCAACAGGAATTCTACTATTCTACTGAAGAACTACTCACGAATTACTTAAAGAACTCCAAACAAAGAACAAACAAGCTCTATGTTTTGCTACTGTCATCTGCGAAATAGCATTAGAATTTCTCTTCTATTCCCTAATAATCCTTAGATTATTCAAATTAATTCTAGAACATTAATTCATCAGTTTTTTTCAATGAATGTAACTCCAAAGCTGTATTTTACTTCTCTGACTTCCCTGGTGAAGGAAAAACACTAGCAATATAAACAGCTGGGGATTCGAATAACTCCTAAGTTAGAATCCCAACAAGTAGCAGCGAGAAAAAGGGTGCCTTCCTGTAGACATTCTAGCTGAATGTGCAAAACTTGTAAAAAAATATTCAAAGTATCCATATTGATCTTTATGAATCAGAAACTTTTGACTTAAACATTTTGCTGTTTGAGCTTATTTTTCTGAGATCTGTGAGCATCCACAGCGAAAAGCTGATGAATCTAGACTCACACGTTAAAATCTACATTGAAATTGCTAATACTTTTCAAAAAAGCTTACTCAAGAGCCTTTGTCTTTTTGATATTATCCAGAAAATCAAAATTAACTTCAGTCTTAATTCATTTAACTGCAATCACCCTTTCTAAACTGAAAAGCAAGATCAAAATACTGCGATTTGCTACAAATATCTTTAAGCACTCGACTTGAGTGGCTTTACAAAAGACATGAATCTCGAATAGATAATGAAGTTCCCCATAGACGCTACTAATACTAGTCCCCCTAGAAGTAAATTATCGAGTGAAGATAAAAATGCTTTCATAGGTTTATTGGGTAAATTCGTTGTCTCAAGCATAGAAGCTAGAGGATCTCAACCTTGTTTCTATTAGTTGCGTAGATTTATTGATCTATTCGGCTCTGAGATGATGAGATTTGAGAATTGCATATTTTTGCATGTGGAAAATGTAATGAAGAATCTTCTAGCATAAGGACTACGTACAAAGATTGTTGCCATGTCATATAGGCTGTGTATTTAAATATCAATGAGCAGATCTTACATTAGTTTAATGCAGCTGAACTCGAAAGACAGAAAAGAAGTGATCATGGACAGAATTTCAAAAAGCATTGAGCCATTTAGTAAGTGCGTGGTAAATTTTGTTACATTCCAAGAGCAGGAACTTTCCAGCATCACTACCTTCTTCGATAGATAATCCTCTGTTCCTGGGTCTCTCAATAAACTGTTTAAGAATTATAAAAAGAAAATGATGTTTTTCGATGAAGAAAACAAGCCAGAAGATTTGTTGCATTGGTTAATTCTATTAATACATAAAAATGAGCAAGTTATGTATAAATCCAGTGATAACACAGCCTTTCAAAACATCGCAAACGAGCAATTATAAAGGTTAGTCTTTAGGTTGACTATCTTGAAAGATAACTTCTTTAAAATTGCTGCACTCTTCATGCGAATTCGCTCAAATACCCCCTTGATCATCATGGTAATGAACAACATAATTATGTTAACATTTATTTATTGAAAATATTTAGGGAGAAGCTGGTATTGGAAAAACAGTAATAGTTGAGCTCATGTCCAAGATTATGGAAGCCAGTTTTCAAATTATGATAGTCCACACTGGTATTTCTGATTAGTAAGTGGTTAATTTCGTGCGTGATGGGATTGAGCTCTAAAAGCAGAATAAGCAAAGAGTCATTTTGTTCTTTGATGAGGTAAGCATTTATTAATAATTTTAATTAGAATAAAACACATTTTTCTCAGGTCAACACAAGTAAAATGATAGGAGGACTTTTCAAAGAAATCTTAATTGACCGTAGCATGAAAGGAATTAAACTACCTGAAGCTATCATTCCAATAGCTGCTATTAATCCATACAAGCTCAAAAGTGAGACTCAAAAGAGAATGTTGAATATCTAAATTCATGGCGGAATAAAAAAAGAAATGGTCTAAAAAATTGCTTGCACAGACTTAGAATACATGGTTGAACCGCTACCTGAGAGCATGTACAATCTGATCTGGAATTTCGATTCTCTTTCCATGAAAGATGAAAAGAAATACATTAATAAAATGGTTGAAATAAAAAGCTAGCAAAATACTTTAATAATCTTTGATGCAGTGAATTTAAAAACCATTGCTGACACAGTTTTTATGTGCTAAAATCACGTCCGCAAGGAGATGGGATACACAAGTGCTTGCAGTCTCAGAGATGTAGCAAGATTCTTGAATATCTTGTATTGGATGTAAAACTTTTTGAAAATTAGTGTGGTAAACAACGGGTTAAGGGATCTTGACAAATAGATAGCATGTCCTTGCCTAGCTTTCTATATTATCTACTGTGTAAGATTACCTCTAAGTGAGCAACGGTACTAGTTATTAGAATTATGCGCCAATTCTATGAAAAAGAAAAAATCTGACTACGACAGAGTCATTGAAAGTGCCCAATAATTCTTGATTGATTAGTGTGAGGTTCCTTCTGGTATTGTGAAGAATTCAGCTCTCAAGTAAAACGTGTTTACTTTGTTTGTCTCAATTATAAACAAGCTCCCTGTGGTTCTCATTGGCCCTCCAGGAAGTACAAAGACTCAGTCCATAAAGATCCTCATTTAAACAATGAAAGGGAAGCACTCCCATAGCCCTTTTTTCATGAATTTTCAAGCATTGATCCCTTTGTTTTACTAGGGTCATCTGTAAAGTACTTCAGAGCGTATCTTAGAAGTGTTCCAAAAAGCTATCGATAAATAAGACAGAATCGAAAAGGATAATTAGACTAATGAATACTTATCCTTGGTGTACATTGAGGAAATTGGGCTGGCAGATATTTCACCTCACAATCCTCTCAAAGTGTTGCACTCTACCCTAGAGAATCCAAAGGTTGCTGTGGCCTGCATATCGAATTGGCCATTAGATTAATCTAAAATGAATAGGATGATCTCAATTTTCAGGTACAAAATTAATTAATTTTACATAACATAGATTAGTAAAATGACTTGCTTTGACTTGGTTAATCTTTTCAAATCTGGTTGTGTTTATTTTTTATGATCTTATTCTTTTTCTTTTTATTCATTTAATGACAATAATGAATTTATTTATTGTTCTGTTTTCACTAGCAGATATGCTGTATTTTTTGCAGATTCTTGGATTTAGTTTCTTAGGATTGGCTATTAAAATTTTATTGTTTATTTTTTATTAATTAATTTTTATTTTAGTGAAAGTTTTTTTTAATTTAATATTTTTATCATTTCTTTATTAATGTTTATTTGCATTTTAGACTCAATACGACTGAAGATGAATTGAGAGAAACAATCCTCCACATTTGGAATGAATTCAAGGAAAATTCTGAAAGCTCTATTTAAATAGCTTTAAAAACTCTATTGCCATAATAGCTACCTAGTTAAATTGCTAAAGTTTATGCTGTTTATCTAGCGAATTTGAAGATAACATACCCTTAATTTGAACAATTTCATGGAATGAGGGATTTCTATGGAATGGTAAAACTATTCTGCTACTAAGAAGCTGAATTCCTGAAAAACAAGCAAAAAGGAGAACACTCCAACTAATTCAAGCTCACTTTAAGAGATAGGGTTTGCTATGCTTTTCAGAGACATTTTTCTGGATTAATTTAATCCCAGGATATTCTAAAAAGTGTTCTATCTTAATATCTTTATGAAAATCAATAAATTCCAGTTTTCGATGATTCTTTAATTTTAATCAATACCCATCTTGGAGAAGAGCAGCATTCTCATTACATGCCACGCCATTTAATGGTAATAACTGACAATTTGTAGTCTTCAATAGAGTACTTGAGCTCTAGACTTTAAAACAGCCAAAAGGCAGTTAAAACTCTTATTGGAGGAGAGTTTTCAGATGACCTGAACTCAGAAAGAGCATTTGAAATCATTAATGAGATTATCAGCTGTGTAGAACAAGGTACAACGCTCATTCTTTCCAACCTCGATAGTGTTTACTAAAGTCTTTACGAGCTTCTGAATTAAAGCTACAGAAATTTCCATGGGCAAAATTACTGCAAGATTTCTTTCGGAGCAGACAGTAACAATATCGAAGTTTCTCCTTTATTCAAGCTCATCTTGGTAGTCCATAAGAACGAAGTACATCGCCTAGATGGTCCTCTTCTCAATCGTTTTGAAAAACATTTCCTAAGCTCTTCGATTCTCTTGACACAAGATGATTAGCTCTAAGTCTAAACTGTCATAGAGTACTTTTAAGATCCGAAACTAACCGATTTATTTCGATTTAATAATCTAATGGAAATGATTAGCACACTAGTAGCATAAAAGAGATTCTTTTAAGAAACTGCTTCGAATTCTGAGCTCATCTAGCAGCTGTACCATCTAGCACCAATTGGGAAAATGATTGAAGCAATTAGCCCAACTGATGCTTCATTCAAATAAAAATATATTGAATCAAATCTTCATTTTGATCTTGATGGACTTATCAGACAAAAAATAGACTCAACACAAGATAAGAAAAACACAAATATCCAGCTAATTTCAATAGCTACACCTTCAACATTTGTCAGTACATTCACATAATACTAGCCTCAAGTGATTAAAATATCAGCTGCTTCTTCTTCGAAGAATTTAGAAACATCTATCAAAGATTTCTTCAGGGAAATTTAACAAGGAAAGGAAACTCAACAAGGAGAAGATCCTTAAGTTTTAATAATTATCTTTGGTCAAGATGAGCCTGCATCGAAGGTAAGATTTGCTTAGCAAAAAGTAGGAGAAAATATAGCACCTTTGAAGAACATTCATCAGCAGGTATTTGTGATTATTATTGTATAAGTTTAGGACAACTTCAAAATGGTCTAGTTCACAGGGAAATGGGAGTAGTATTATCTTGAAGATCTTAAACCTTATCAGTTGATTACAGATAAGACTCTCCTTGAAATGCTGTCTTTGGAGAAATGGTTTAATAATATCAAACAACCAATATTTTAAGCCATTAATTTCCAGTATTTCCTAGAATATTTCTTATCCAATCCAGAAAATATCACTACTTCCTATCTCCGAATCAAATACATAAAAATATCGCAAGGCTATCAACGAACAAGGATACAATAATTATAAAAGATTTTTTATTCTTCAGGGTAGAAGTAACTCCAATAGTTTTCAAAGAAGATAATCTTGCTTAAATTGCAGTTACTTCTGAAAGAATTGAAAATTCAAACTCTAGAATAGTTCCTTTTGCAATTTGTGATTCAATAAGGATTCCAAAAGCAATCTCAGAGCTTATCCAATGCTATATTTAAAGCTTTCTAGAATCTCTTTTCTCATTCGTTTGCTTTCTTTCTCTCAGTCCTTGAAAGGAACCACTTAATCTATGCATTCTTGCAAGCTCCTACAAAATCGAGTGAATATCTCTCTTTATTGTAAACTAATACTCTAGAAATCCTTAGAATATAAGGAGATGCTAATCTAGAGAGTGTAACTGAACTCTGTTCTCACGAATGGGATTTCACGGATTAGTTCTTGTTAGAGACAGAATCAAAAGATTATTATCTCCCAATGTGTGATAAAATCTATTAAGATTTGTCTGAATTCTTGAAAAGATCAAAATAATCCACCAACGACATAAAACTTGATATCACTATTAATACAATGATGAGTCTGATTTCCTTAAGAGATTAATAGATCCTACAAGTTTTCGGTGAAGAAGCATAAGAAGATTTCATAAAATACAACTCCGAAGGCATAAGTAAGTCAGATGTTGAAGCCATAAATCAACTCGTTCCTCCTTCTAAAATGCAACCTGTCTTTTCATTCCTAAGTTTCATCACATACAGTTCTTTTTTTAAGAAAGAAATCCACATGATCAAAAATCTTCTGAGCACCTTTTCTTGGATGGACGATTCATACAAGCTCTGCTAAGGCTTCATACCAAAAGAAATACAAAAAGGAAACGTCAAACACTAAGATAAATTCATCCTTGAAAAGCTGTTTTTCATGATCTCGGCATCTCCTGATCTCAGGAAACTAGCTAAACAAAAAAACATAGACGTCGCCACAATAGTGGAATTTCTCCTCAGATTCATTTAATCCATCGAAATTTAGAGAGACGATGGAGATCTAAGTATCAAACAGTAACTGATCATTCTCGAAAATTTTCTGCTTTTGTTTGTTGGAGACAACTAAATAAACGAGAAACTCCTTAAGTTTGTGGACTTAGACAAAATCAACTCTCTCGAAATATAATATATCAAAGAATTTAAAGCAACTCTTCAAGCAATTAATGCTAAAACACCCATGGAGTAGCCAGTTCATGCAGGGGAGCTGGAAATAAAAGATGAATTGAATCATTCAAAAGATTCAATTCAGAAGAAAACCCAAACGATATTTGAATCTAACTGGATAACATTTATCCTTGATATGCTGCTGAGTGTCGTCCAGTCTAAGTAACAAGAGAGCTTTGAGTAGCTTTGCGTAGAAGCTGTGAATTACCAGAGTTTCATAGAAAGCGATCATCTAGCAACTGGGTAAGAAATCAATGATAAAATTGTGATTTAGATGAACGTGATTCTCAGTGAAATAGTTAAGAAATGTACATCTGAAGAATTATTGCTAGAGTTCTTCTAAAAAGAGACTGAAATCATCCTCCAACCTGGCATAACCAGTGAGTCAGCTACAATCGTGTTGCTTTCCAGTTGTATTTAATCTACAATTGTAAGTAGTTCCCTGAGAGCCTAAGGAAACCGTTCACATCTTCCTGAGATTTTAGTTTAAACACAGAATCCAGAGGGTCTTAATCTTCTGCAATAAGCTATTTATCTAGCTGTTTTCAGAGAAATCACTTAAATATCCTTGGAAGTTATTGAATTTCCGAATCACTAACCATTTGATTTGTCTATCAGACAGTTTTTTGCTTCATCTTTGCCTACTTACTTAGAGGTCCACATCGCAAAGGAGTTTTACCACAAATACAAAGAAGGTCCATTGATGATTTCCCAGTAAGAGAAATCTCAATATTTTAGGGATTCCTAATGGCTTCAAAAATACGCATCACCCTTCACTGGACTTTTGTAATCTGAATTCTTAAGCTCAGATTAACTTAAGTCCTTTCAACGCTAATTTTCGAATAATTCTTCTGTGAAAGAAGCCATAAAAAAACTATTCTTGGAAGAATTGCCTAAATCCAACAATGTTTTTGGATAAATCTACAAAGGAAATTTTAGTGAAAACATGTACTATCCCTTTATGATGCTGAATAACATTGCTTTATTCCACAGGGACACTCAGAAAAACACTTAACTCTACCAGTGTAATAATTGCAAGGAGTACATATTCTCCAATGCTTGCCCAGATCTCAAATCACGAGCAGTTTGCAGTCGTTGTAGAAAACAAATTGCCTTAAGAAACAGTAATACTTTTCAGGTGCTAACTAATGCAAATAAAAATCCACAAGGACTTAATAATGTTATTCAAGCAAATCAATGGATGGGATATTACATAAGAATCGAAGATGATTAGGATGCCTTTAAGCTCGACCAAGGCAGTTCCTTTGATTTGAGATTGTTCACGATAGCTTATAATTTAGCATTTTTCTATGCTTTCTCAAAGGAAAAAAAATATACTGAGAAAAAAAATGTTACTTTTTTTAATCAAAAAACAAAGACCGAAGAAAGTTCTATGTAAGTAGAAATCACAAGGCTTCTGAAAATTCATTTCTAAGCAGATCCCCTTGCTTTTTTAGAGGAAGAAATAGACTATGCATTATTGCATATTTCCAAAATATAGAGCACGATTTTCAACTTGAACAAAGAAGAGCAGAATATTGTCATATTTAAGATTTTATCTAATATGCTTTAAGAT
>Ga0302271_10002748_pt1 | contig 15541 bp, 11 predicted proteins | sample III_Bog_N1_1_FD_198767 | JGI IMG/M metagenome (GOLD analysis project Ga0302271, IMG submission 198767) | Peat permafrost microbial communities from Stordalen Mire near Abisko, Sweden - III_Bog_N1_1 | ecosystem: Environmental > Terrestrial > Soil > Wetlands > Peat | place: Sweden: Abisko... | reverse complement strand
TTCCATGATGTAAATTGAACCTTTTCTTTTTTTTAGTGTTATTATTTGAACTAATTTGTATTTGATCACAAATTGCTGATTAATTGTTCTAATTTTTACCATGAATACAAACAGTGGTATCTACATTTCAACAAACTCTTCGTGTGCAAAGTCTTCCCTGAGAATTGGGAATGCTACTCAATTGAGTCTAAATGGTAGGGTAAAACACAAGGTGGAGTCTGCCCACCAAGGATGATCTATGAAGGATAAGAGCAAATGTCTGAGAACTTACAACTTGACACTGATGAGAAATGGTTTAATAATCCATAATTTAGGTAGATAATTTGTTACGGTTTATGTTATTCAAAGGGGCTTAATGATTGTTTTTTCTGCTGATAGATTGAAAGTCCAAAAAGAGACAAAGCTCTACATCAGCTTAATGCTCGAAGATGAGAAGCTGAGCAAACATTCGTATGTTCAATGTAATTTCTTAGTTATCGCTAATAAAGACAGGAATAATCGAGTATGGGAGAGACCTATGGATTAGGATATTATTATCGAAGCTAACCCATCTGGGGTATTGCAAGCATAAAGAGAAATCACTTAATATGTGACACTGAAGCGGTTTGAAGCGAAAAACTATGGGAATTACATTATTGTCCCGAATATGATCACCGATTCCAAAAAAGATGAGAAAAGAACATTCTATCTGAGAATCTTCGCATCAGATCCAGTAAATATCAATTCCTTGATTTAAGAAATTCTGTTTTTTGAGGATTTATCTTAATAATTGTATTGATAAGGTATCGGTTATGGAGATGCCGGAGACGTTGGAAGTCTCCATGGATGGCTAATGGGGTGATTTCAACTCTGGTGGCAAGAGAAAAATTGATAAAAAAACCAATCCCTCTTGGTGCAGGAACCCTTAGTATTTCCTGAATCTTCACAAGCCCACGAATCTCAAGGTAAATAATAATGACATGAAATTTAGAGAAAAGGTTGTTGCAAAAGTGTTGCTGATTTTGATAACAACATGAACAGATAATCCTTAAGAAAGTCGGATAAATTCGTAAGACAAGAGGACTTAAAATCGGCATGACGATATCTCGATTCAATGAGAAAGATGAGCAAGTAGCATTGAACAAAACAAAAAAGGAAGTACAGACTAATACCATGGGAAAGCAAGCTGTCTCAAGTAAACAACATAAATGCGTAGAAGATTAAATTTATTCTATTATTTAATATTTTCTTAAAAAAAAATTTCTAGACTTACAGCGTCTATTACAGCAGACAAACTAACAACTGGAGCCTCCTGTAATGAGCTAAATTGAACGAAAACTCTCGATTGGATACGCTGAGAAGTTTAAAGAAGCTACTTACAGTAACGATGAAGTCTGTGCACTTTTCTTCAGATGGAATCCGACTGAAGGTCCATTTACTATCATCCCATCAATGGACTAAGAAGATAAGAATGCTAACTATAAGCTAACAATTTTCTCAAACAACCCTGTGTAGCTTTAGCGATTAGATGAGACGAAAAACAGTGTTTTAATCGGAAAATGGGAATAAGATATCTCCGACGGTGGTTGTCATCTTTATGACGATCCTTATGAAAAAGATGTTAGTAGAAAAACTTGGACATAAAATCCGAAATTCCTGCTGAATTTCAAAGAAAATGCACCAACTTCATTCAAAGTTACCCTAGCTATTGCTGAGAAAAACTGGAAGGCAAAAACGAAAAATACTGTCGGTGGCATGATTGGGTTGTATTTGCTGGAGAAAAGGGAAGGCAAAATATCTATTGATTAGAGAATCGGGGATAATAATTTCTTGCCTGTTTCTGTTTTGGAAGAGCATTACCATTTAGAATAAATCAGCAAGAATGGATACTACATCATGCCGAGTACGTATTAATCGAAAATAGCTGGGTAATTCATTATTTCAGTCAACTCTGATAGAGAGTTCACACTACAAGCATTGAAATGAAGGAGAGAAGATGACAAAGCTAATATAATAGATTTTTAGAGAAAGAAAGTGGATATGATATGTGTGTACATGTGTGTGTTGCATGTAGAAATAATTACAAAGAAATGCAAATTTATCTATTTTTTGCTTTTATTCTAAATTCAAACAAGAAGCAATTGTTCTTTTAAGATAAAAGTAGGAGCCCATCCATAAGAATCATTAGCACATTATCATAAACCACCTGTGCAGAATATATTGCTTATCGATTTTTAGTTGTTAAATTTCAATAGAAAATTCTGCTGAAACTGATTGAAGAAGCACAAGAATAGCAGTCTTTTATGGAAAGTAGAAGTGGATTCTATTTGATTAAACAAAATAAAAAGGAAAGAAAATAATAAAAAGACAACGTTTCACGTACCTTTCATTCAAATAATTCGTACAGAAATATTGAGGGAAATCTCAAGAGAGGGAGAAAAAAATGTCTTCAGAGAACCTGCGAGACATGGAGAATTTAACATAGTAGAACAAAGAGCAGGACATCAATGGTTTGAGTCAGCATGAGAGCAAAAGTTTGAATGAAGATGCGAAGGAACAAGAAGTGGAAGAAGCTCTGAAATAAGTAAAAAAAGATTATTCTTAAAATAGCTTATTTTCTTTTTTATTTATTTACAAAAATTCGTATCTGTTTGACTTATTTCCTTGGTTATTTGTGGTGTATTTGTGAATAATTATTCCTTTGAGATGTGGTAAATCCAGTGTATGTAACTCTATCTGTTTCTTTGCATCTCCCCTCCCTACAGATTGAAAAGAATATCGATGGAACACTTCGTGAAAACGGCAGCACACGGAAAAGCGAAACTCTCGGGATATCTAACTCCCTAAAGCGAATAGAAGAAGAGAAGAATCAGTTGCTTGGATAAACTGAATAGATGCACAGCTAATGTAAGTGAATTTTGATTGGTTGTTTCGGGGGGGAGTGAAAAGTAGAACTATTGCTAATTGTCTATTTGCTGATTGAAAAACTTTTAAATAACTTCGATTTTGATGTGCTCGATAATTTAATTAAATTCTTCCTCCCATAGACCGTTCTTCGATTGACTCCAACTCTAAGAACGAAGCTACTGAAGCACTCACGTAATTCATCAAAAATAATTGAAATTTTGATGAGACATAATAGTTATTGTTCTATTGTACAATTCATAGAAACATCTAAACCAGCGGGTAGCTGAAAAAAATCAACCCAAGACTCCATTAGATAGGTTCAGATGCTGTAAAAGAACAAGCCAACTAGTAACAGTCGTAGCTTAGTGATTCCATACTAAACTAGAGTATCTCCAGTGATACTAAGCAAATGCAGATGATTTTCAATGATCAAGAAGAAGATGCAGAAGAAAAAACAAATAAAGTCAAAAACAATAGCGGTATCTTGCTCAAAATATTAGAAAGTGGATGGTTTATGCTAGCTGTGAATACCTTGACAGTGTACTCGCTGTTTGGAGATAACATACGCATCATGGCAACCAGATAAAGTGCAGATTTAGGATTTGATATTATCACAATAATGACATTGTCACTGTTTTTTATCGAAATGGTCCTCAGCATAAAAGAAAAGAAAGACTACACTTGTTCTTTTTTCTTCTGGTTAGATCTAATTTCAACTTTATCAATAGTGCTAGATATCAATATGCTTAGTAGTCTCATGTTTTCATCAAGTGGTGGATAAGTCAATGGGATTGCCAAAGCAGGGCAAGCTTCTAGAGTTGGATCTAAGTAAACATGAAAAATACACACACTCAAATATCCTCAATTTATATATTTTTTTCAATTATTTTTACCATCAGAGCTGGTCGAGTGGTCCGTTTAGTCCGTTTGATACGAGTCTTGAAAAATTACCGTGATGCTTAGATTAGTGAATAGAAAAATTCTTCACAATCTCATGGAAATCTTAAACTTCAAGAGAAAATGTAAAAACGAAAAATGAAGAAAAAAGTACATCCTTTGCAATCTTCAGCTGAAGATTAGATAATTAACAATTCCAGTGGAGGGTTTAATGACATCGAAGGTACATAAAATACAGAATGAAATAGGGAATTTTAAGGTGGATTTAGAGTGGTAGTTTGAATAGCATAAATGATTTTTGAAATCATATTTTAGTTATTTATTTCATATTTGAGAGATTTTTTATGGGATTTTATTTATTTTTTAGAGGGAGTACGGATACCGAACTCCTCCTAATTTTCAAGTAAAAGTGCGTCAACGACTACGGTGAAGGTGAGTTTAACAAACTAATTCCATATTGTCATTATTTTTGTTCATTTTATTATTTCTTTCCTCATATTCTTGTTCTGCTTCTCTCTCTTACTCTAGGGTGGTTTCAACCCTCCAAAAGAATCAAAAGTCTCTAAGATCTTAACGGATATGACTACTAAGCGTGTGATTATCTTAGTTTTAGTGTTGATTCTCATTATGCCATTGTTCTCATCAGATTATTTCTTTGATCCTCCTATTCCTGTTGAGCTCTCTGTTAGGTAAATCAAAATGGTCAGCGAAATGTCTTCAACGTAAAATCAAATCTCAAATCAAGTCAACATACTTACGAAGATCCTAGCTTCGAATTCTAATCCGCTAGTGAAATTTATAACACCATATTCATTCATTTCGAACTTTGAAGATGCTGATTACAAGAATCTTAGAGATGAAGAACTTAAAACGTTTGAGATAAGCATTGAAATGACCAAATTCCAAGCAAATCATGCATCTATGACATCAGAAATCTCGCACTTGTAAGGCCTACTGGATGCTAACTAGTCCTTGTTGATCAAAGGTGAGGTATCAACCCGTGATTCCGCTGTGTTCGCTGCAGCTTTATCATTTGGATAGACGATTTTTGTGTGCATAATTTTAACTGCCGGTGTATTGCTGTTTTCGAAGGATGCTAATGACTATGCTCTTGGACCAATAGAAAGAATGAGAGATAAAGTCATAGCTATTGCTAATGATCCATTATCTTCCAAGGATTAGAAGCTCATCAATGATGATGATAACAAAGAATAATATGAAACAGTGATAATTGAAAATGCTATTGTTAAGATTGGCACACTTTTAGCACTTGGATTTGGTGAAGCTGGATCGGAAATCATCGCTATTAACATGGCTAGATAAGGTGATGTTGACCCGATGATCCCAGGGAAGAAAAAATGCGCTGTCTATGGGTTCTGTGATATTAGGAATTTCACTGATGCCACGGAGGTGTTATAAGTAAGAAGAATTTTTTGCAAATATGTGAATGAAATTGTAATGAATTTGTTTATTTTTGCTCAATCTAGGAAGATGTTATGCTGTTTGTGAACAATATTGGTGATATTGTGCATACAATCACTGACAGATACCTTGGAGCAGCGAATAAAAACATTGGTGATGCATTTCTGCTCGTTTGGAGAATTGTAGACTCCAAATACAGCATTAACGAATCCACTAATGAAATTACTTTCTCAGATTAGCAGTACATCTCTATCCTGGCTGACTTTTCTGCGTTAGCGTTTATAAGAATCTAATCATAGATCAATAGAGTTTCAAAAATATTAGCTTATCGGTAGGATTAACGACTGCAGGATCGAATTGAGAATTACAAAGTAAAAATGGGATTTGGATTGCATATCGGTTGGGGAATCGAAGGAGCAATTGGCTCGGAATTCAAAATCGATGCATCATATTTATCACCGAATGTGAATATGGCAGCAAGACTAGAAGCAGCTACGAAGTAATATGGTGTTCCGTTGTTGATTTCTTCGGATTTATAAAGTTACTTCTCCCCTGAAATGAAGAAATATGCTCGATACATCGATAGAGTCACTGTTAAAGGTTCAGTTAGACCAATAGGACTGTATACTATCGACATGAATGTGGATAATCTACCTGAGAAAAAGGATATCGATCCGAATTTCACTAAATTTGATATTGTAATAATAAGAGAATAATATGGGTATATTATTTTATATTAATTTTGTTTTTTTTTATCCTATTTCCAGCATGGCATCAATCAAATGAAGAAAGAGGAAATGCGTGAGTACATGGAGCAAGCTTTATCCGGTGAGAGTCCTTGGAGTGCTGATTATTACATCAAAAAGACGAAGGATTTAAAGTTGCTTTTCTAGAACAGAAATGAAGATTTCCATAAGCTCTTTTCATTAGGGTTCACGAAATACCTCGAAGGAAATTGGGTAGAAAGTAAATAAATCCTGAATGATGGGCAAATTATGATTCCTGATGATGGCCCTTCAAAGACGATCCTTGAAGTCATGGGAAGCTTGAATTACCAAGCACCATCAGATTGGAAAGGATTCAGAGAACTCACAGAGAAATGAACAAAAGAGAGAGAGATGACGACGAGCAGAATGCTTTTTTCATTTGTTTAATACTAAGAAATAGCTCTTTTTCTGGAGGGGGTCGATTGTTGGTTTATCCAGTCTAAAACAAGAGAACGATTCTTTTTTCTTCATATCTTTTTGATTAATTTTATCTGTAATTTCTCCTGAAAATACCAAAACTCTTCTTTCAGATCTTACTAATATTGACTTACAAATATGATACCTTTTGTTTGATAATTCATATTATTTCAATCACATACATTTGAAGGGTCCTTCTTTTTAGAAGTCAATTTATTAATGCAGCTTGCAAGGCTTAGAGAACATATTAATAATGATGATTTCACATGTGATTATTATTAAATAAAGTTAGGATGTGTTGATGTCTTGATAATCTTCTTTTATTCTTCTTGTATGGGTATCTTTTGTGAGAGAATCAAACACATTTAATCATAATTAGCAGGGAGAAAGATGAACAGCATCGAGAGTGGATAAATTAATTAACAGGGAGAGGAGAGAGAAAAAAAAAGGAATCAAATTAAAAAAATACAAAGGAAAAACTAAATAATTTACTTCACATTATTTCATAACTAAACAAAATGGCTCAACTCATCTGGGATCTCGTTAAGGACAGCAATGCATTCCTCGTCAAGAGAGGAGGTGTCGCTTTCACTTCTGACCCTTTCTCCGTCACTAGCAAGAACACCCAACTTGGTCTTGGTAAATGAATAAATCTCAATAAATTGAACAGCTTTGACCATTCAGACAAATAAAAAAGGATTGAGCTCATAAAAACGATCATAGCTTAAACGATTTTATTCTAAATTTTGGATCTTTTCAATAAAAAATAGGTTTCACCTCAAGAAATGGAGTCGCTCTCTAGGCTGGTGAAAAGGCAGCTATTCAAACTTCTTTGAGAAGAGGTCAAGCTCACAAGGCTGTCAGAAAAAATGGCACCATCGTTGCTGAAACCCTCAACGTTAAGGGAGGTGTCTAAAGAGTCTCTAAGGTGAATAATCAAATATGTTATTACAAAATGGATCGAGATTTGAATTTAAAATGGATTGCAAGAGCATAAATAACTTGAAGATCAGATAAATCGATTTCTTTTTATTCAGATCCTCAAGGATATCTTTAGTTTTGCTCGATGGAATTGCAATGGCTGGATTGAAAATCACACATTTTAACCATGATCTAAAGCGAATTGAGTTTGCCAAATTAATTAATATATTTTTGATAACACCAACAGGTCATCAGAAGAAGATTCCAATCCAAGGGTCTCAGACAACTTGCTCTTAAAAAGCTCGTTAACTTCCACAAAGCCAACGTTAGAGCTCAAGCTAACGCTAAGGCTGAAGCCAAGGCTGCCAAGAAGAACTGATGAGTTTAGCAAATGAAACAATTAGCATTTTCTCTTTGATAGCTGGCATATTTAGATGTGTTTGTATATTCAAACATTATTTTTATCTATTTAAAAATTAATCTTTATTGTAACGATTCGTCAAATCATCTCTCAAGGTTGGAAGGTTGGGAAGGAGTGTGTATATATTTCTCATATCTTATGACTATTGTTGAGATAATAGCAATCAAAAGAAATCACTGGAAACACGTAATTTTGTTTTAGTTTTAACCTCCCAAATAAATTCATTTGGTATCCCCGCAATTCGCAATGAAAAAATCTATCTCAAAAAAGATTTAAATTCTAGTTAGTTTACTTAATAATAGTGATAAATTTTAGCAATACTTTCTTTCAGGAATTTCTGTTTTGCAGTAAATCTCTTTTTTTCTCCAAGAAATTCACGATTCTATCCCCCTTATTGTATCAATTTAATATTAATTGCATTGTAAATCACATCCAATTTGAATTATTCTCCAAATGAACAATTGTAGAGGAGTTATTATTGTAGATTATTCGAAATATTACCCAAGGATATTGGAGAAAGTTAAATACAAAAACAAGCCTATGGAAACATGAAATAAGCACAATTTATTTAGTTTAAAATACTCAAGCCTCTTCTCTTTCCCACTTACTGACAACTGCTAGCAGGTTCTCCATTTTCTCTCTCTCGAATGCTTCCACTGAAATAGCCTTTGTATCTTCTGCGCCCTTTTTCTCGTCTACGACTTTGATTTCTGGTCCAGCTAGAGTTTGTTTTAAATTTACAAGATATTATTTGAAAAATACAAGTACATTAATAAGATCTTACACTTGCAGAGATTTGGAGAGAGTTTAACAAGGGTAACACCACCATGAGAGTCTCCAACAAGAAGGATAGGGTCTTTATAGTTAAATGAGAGATTTGTTAGCTTCGGTTGTTTGACTATTTTTTGTTCTGCTAATTTGTTCAACTTATCCACATTTAGATCATAGACTTAGACCTTATCCATAGTTGCACAGGCGAATACTGAGAAATAATGATAAATAATAAAATTAATGCCCCATAGATTTTAATTATGAAAAGTGTAATAATTATGAAGGCAAGCATTGGATTTACCTGTAGAAGAATAAGGTGCCCATACAGCATCAACCACCATCATCGAGAGATCAAAACAGATTATCTGAGAAGTGTATTTACTATCCCAGACTCTTACAGTCCAATCAGCAGATGCTGTGTAACAAAACATTAAAATAATTAAAGCAAAATCTACATTTACAAAAATATTTTACCTGAAATGAAAGTCCTAGGATGGAAATTGTTCCATTTGACCTTGTAGACAGCTAATAGATGTCCATTGTAAGTCTCTTGATATTGCCCTGAGTACGCTCTTGAGCACTTGTGAATCTTTCCCTCTTCTGTTCCAACAAGGAAAATATGTGGCTCAAACTTATTGAAATCAAAGCAAAGTCCGCAAGCTAATCCAATAAGAGTTGATTCTTCTTCGTTTTTTCCAACAAGTCTGAGGAGAATGACTTCCTCTGGTTCAAGTTTGTTCTTCATAAGAATCCAATTCATAACTCTGCCATCACTTGAAATCGAGTAAAAATTGTAATTCTTCGATGTGTCAGGGTTCCATTTCACTTGCCAAACAGGATCAGTGTGTTTTTGGTTGCGAACTGTAGATTAGTAAATTGGTTTTTTGTGTTTGTTTCTGATGTCGTAGACTAGCACAGTTCCATCGTAAAGCCCAACAGCCAGTAAAGCAGCACTCTTAGGATGGAAATCCAAACACATAACACCAGCTTCACAGTTGAAAGCGTATTCAGGATGGGTTGTATTTTTCAAGGAGTAAATACAAATTAATCCCATTCTTTGTTTTGTGAAATCATAACTGCCAAGACTCACTGCAAACAAATCAGGATAACGAGGGTTCCAGCAGATGCTTGTTACGTTTTTCTTTCTTTGCTTCTCATTGCTAAATCTCCAAATAGGTAGTAAATGACCTAGAATAAAAAGTAATAGAAGTTAACAAAAACAAATTTCACAAGATAACAAAACCTCAAACTAAATGATACCTTCATTCTTGCCAGCCTCTAAGTTTTCACCTTGACTCCAATAATATTTATAATCGTGATACTTGTCTTCTTGATCATTTTAGACTACCATACGTTCCATGATTTTGCAGCATCTCTTGAAGGAAGACGAATACATCGAGCTATTATTTTCCAAGCAAAATAAAAAATGTTTTAATAACCTAGATAATAACTTAAATAGTTTTATTTTCTTTTACGAGTCTTATTTCTTGTCTTAGTCGACTTCTTTCTTTTTCTTCTACCCTTCATGTTGATTCTCCTGTGACTTCAAATCATAAAAACAAACAAACAATTAATTATTTAAACACAATATATCTTAAATCAATTTTGCAACTGCTTTTTGTTTTTTGTTTTTTTTGCAGACAATTGATTATTATTCTGCATATCCCCATCAAATTTCAAATTTCAAGTACATTAAGCATCTCCGCCATGTATGCTTAGAATATCTCTGATTAAGTAATCGCACCAACGATGGTATCCGATGGAGGAGGCTCCGTAGAAACACCACGTTCACGAACAGAAGGATTAATCGTCTAACATTCTCTTGTATTGTAGTTAAACTTGTTTCTGAGTGTCTATTTAATGGCTTCTTCATCTTAAATGATGCCTGGTTCTTCCCTTTCTTATTTTCTCATAGCCTCTTTGATCATAGCTTTCTTGGTTTCCATGATTTCCTCTTAGGTCTTGTATTCATTGGATTCTTTCCAAATCGAATCACCATCCATAGAAAAATGAATTATCATCTAATCTACAAGCTCATCTGTCTTGAATTTTCTCAAGTTATAATCATAAACGGTAATATTCTTCGGTGCTTGTGGATTCTTCGGCTCAAGCATCTTTGAAGGCATGTCTTCATTCAATTCTTGTGCAGTTAACTACTCATATTAGTTCTTCATGCCCTAAACAACATCCCAAGAATTCAAAAACATATCCTCCATTGAAATTAATCAAATTACCTAATTTTGCTGATCGATTTCTTCATCTTCCATTCCCATATCATTCATGTTATCTTAGATTTTCGAATCCTTCCTACGGATCGCTTGTCTACCAGGACGACCAGCTGGAACATTTGTCTTTCTGTTACCAACAACCTTAGTTTGCTTCTGAGGCATCTTTGCTTATTATCTCCTCTGTCGTGTTGTTATTGTTACCTTTAATTATTTGTTAAGATAATCAATCTCTCAATATTCACAGACTATCTATCCTTTATGTATGTATTAGTTATTTTATTTCGCTGCTTTAAAGACATGCATACACTATCCCTCTCCCACTTGATTCAAATTATATATTTTTAATTTTTTGTCTTAAAAGTTTCAGATTTGTGTTTGATTCATCGTTCCATTCAAGGTAATCTCTTTCAAAAACGTAAAATGAAGGAATATCAATATCAACTCAACAAACAATTGAAAGGTATGATTATTACAACTTGGATTTAATTGAAATCTTCTCTAATATCACCACACACAGACACAACATAGTCTACATAAATATTAAATTACACTCTCAACACATTTAAACTGCTTTCAAACAAGATGGACTACCAGTTGAAGCAGCTTAGAAATCAGAACATTTATCAGTTGGATTGGAGATATCGATTTGAGAAATATTCATTTCAAGTGATTCAACTTATTAAACCTCTTCTAAGGAGCAAATGTTAGTTATTTTTTGAATTGCCTCCTCCTGTTGCTTTTAACAACCAAGACCAGCGATATCTTCTTCCTCTTCATGAATCTGTTCAATAATTACATTATCTCTTTTGCTTTCAATCTAGCTATCACCAGAAGGCATATTAGCTAAATCATGATTATTCATTTCATGAATAGAATCATTACAAGTTTTGAGTACACTTTCAGTGAAATCATCCATTTATTCCATCTATTATATCCCCAGATTATTCATTACATTTTTATTATTCTCCTATTAATCCTTTCCTTCATTGCAAGGCTACTACTCTTTTCTTTGAGAGAAGCTATCTCTTTGAAGTAAATTAAATTAGCTCAGCATCAACTTGAATTCAAAATATGTTTTCTTGGTTAAGGTTTGTTCGACAATTGAAATTGGGTTAGACTAAATATTCTTGAGTTCCTTGGTCTGCTTAGATCGTGTCCGTGCTGTCCCCACCATGAAACAAGTCTTAATTGTATCCAAAACCTATCAAAAAGGTAATTGTTAACTAAATTCATGATAAGAATTTTTAAGTTTACAGGAAGAATCGAAAATAACTCATAAATCTAAGAGTTCCTAATTGCTATTTTTTCAGACTTTTCAACACGATCAGATAGCAAATCGTATTGTTTGTAGAATTAAATGAATGCATTTCGCTGAACGTCTTTGAGAGATTATCTATTTAACATAACAAAAGTTGAACAATATGACAAAGAAATAGAAAAACAACTTACACAAGAGAATTTTAAAAGAAATTAGAAACGGTGCATTGTTTATTCTAATTGGATTCTAAGGCAACACTGTGAAGATCCTTCTCAATGTCTTCTTCCAGTCGCATCAACTAATAATTGCAGGGTTTATGCAGAATTACTTTATTTGACTAAAAAAACAAATCATTCGTTGCTCCTTCTTGATCTTTTGAGATTTCCTCAACTGCTGATTCTTGCAATTATTGCAACGAACATTTTCTCTCAAGAATATCAAGAGTTTAGTATGTGTTCAATTGTTAAATATGTGCCTCAAGATCAATATCTTCCTTATCATCATTTGATAAATACATTTGATACGAATTCTCTGCTTGCGTTTTGAAGAATTCTACAACAATTCCATTTATTAGAAAAAAACAGATATGAAAACTTTCAAAATCTTACTGCTATTTGAGATCGTAGAAGAAGTAACAGGAGTTATAAACATCTCACTCAAGCTGCTTAACTTATGTTTCCCTTCTTGCAAATACTCTAACGCTTTGAGAACCAAGAACGATTCATCTAAAGAAGATACTTGTTTCGCATGGAATTACACAAAAGAAAAGCACGTATTCAGATCAGATCTGAACATCTGAACTAATTTTTAAATAAGAGGAAGAGATGACCCAGAGATTTATCTTAAAGATGTATTTGCACAGATTTTAGAAACTAATTCTTGAAATTCATTGTTTCCTAGAAGTCTTGTTTCAAGATCATGCGATGCTTTAGAGTCTTATGCGTTGTATAATTCGTGAATATAAAGTGGGGAAGTATGAAAGGGACGTAGAGTCTCTTCGATTGTGAAGATTGCATAAAGAAGGTATGTAAAATGTTCTTATGAAATAGCTTAGAATTCAATTTCATCTGAACCCTAACTCTTGTGGCTATTATTTTCATCTTTTGTAAAAAAGAATTAATGAAAATAGATTTGAATTAGAATGTCTTACTACCACTGGTCGAGAGAATGAACGGTATCTTGGAGTTATCAGCTAGTTTAAACACTTCACTTTGAAACAAAGGATCGAGAATCACATCAAAGTTAGGAAAATAAATAACTTTCTTGTTGGATTCTTTGGTATCTAATTTCACTTCATCTTTCTCCTAGGAGTACTACGATGATTGATCTTTTTGAGAGGATTTCTTGAAAAATGCTCCAATTCCTTTAGCTACTGATGGCTAATTTGATTAGGATGACTAAGAAGATTGCGACATGGGATTTTACAATCTGCAACTTTGTGTGAGTTCAGTGATTTTTCTCAAATCTGCTGCTCCTCTTTTCTAACTGTTGCTGATCTCAATCACCTTTTCAAAAAAGAACAGTACTAATAAATTAAAGAATGCACTCAAATAAATCCTTACTTCCATTCGCAGTGAATTCAGTGCACAACGTAAAGCTGTTGTTTTGCCACATCCTGCATTTCCATTAATTACTAGAATATTACTTCTACCTTTCCAACTTTAGCACATTTTTCCTCTTAATAGAGATTCATATTATTCTCCTACGATCGCAGAGTCAGCCTGAGCTGAGCTGTAATACTCTGAAAAATCTTCATCAGAATCGACGAAACCAAACAACGATTGCGATTTCAACTTATCTTTTATGTCTTTGTAGTATTTCCTCACCCAAAGTTGAATACATTACCCATTTGATTCTTCCATTAACTTAAATAAAAAAGATATCAAAATCAATTTATCTTTTCATTTGAACTACGAAAAAATGAAATCTTACCTAAGAAACTCTACGAGGCGCATAGAGACAGCTCCATAAAGAAAATGGTGATCCAGTGAGAAATTGAAAAAGCAGAAAACGGATTTAGCTTGTGAGTTTAGGAACAAACTTCTCAACAAAATTATTAGGAGAATTAGTATTTGCGAATTATCGAATATTGATGATTATCTACTCAATGAATTCATTGAACTATGGTAATTATGTCATGATCCATTCACTGTCCATGTCAGAAATTGCCTTGGCATATCCACTGAAGTCCTATCTCAGAGGTTATGGAGTAATTACAATAGGAACTTGCGTAATAATTTCTTCTTTTTTAATAGGTTTTTTCAAATAATTGAGAGTAGTTTAGTTTGCTAAGCCTTCCACCTTCCCTTTAGATTAAATTCTACTAGATTTTTTAAGTTTCTTTTAACCAAAATCTTTCTCAGCAGCGTTAAGTAATTGTTTTTCTCTGCTCATTCTAACCAAATTCGCTGTTGTCAATGTTTTATTCTCATCATACATGAACTACGAATCTTGATGCAATTCGCTATCCGTAGATTGCTAAGATGCTGGAGGAGATACAACTATCTTAGGAGGACACTCATCGTCTGCTTTCAGCATGTCAAACAAAGTTTTTTGCCCTCTAGTTCTTCCAACTTCAGGTAAATTACCACCATCACTATTCATTGTTTTTCTCTTAAGATTCTTAGGTTTGGACTCTTATTCATTGCTTCCTCGTGTGGATACAAGCCTCCTTCCCATTCAAACTGATTAATATCTATCTAGAGAGCGAATACTTTCTTTACCCTTTGACTTCGCCCCCTCTTCTTTATGTACCTTTTTTCTTTTTACGAATCACAACAGGATTTGTAAAAATAAGTTATTGCTGTTTCTTTTCAATCAAACTTTGATTTCCAACAAGAAAAAGCAATTAATCTCTCCCGCATTTCACAAGGAAGCGTAAAGTCATTTGGTTTTTGTTTAAGATGATATCTTTAAACAGCTAAACTATTTTTCGATTTGGCGCTCTTTCTTCTTTCTCTCGAATTGCATTAAAAAATAATTCATTTGTGTTTTCATTTCTGCAAATCACAAAGTATTATTAATATTATTTTCGTATTACATTTATTATGTCAAATATTTTTTATTTTGGAAGGAATTTTTCAAGTAAATTATTACCATTATTTTCATTTTTATTCTCCTATCAAGATATTCTTCAATTTGTTTTGTTTTCATATTACCCTGTCTCTTTTTCTCTTTTCGTTTGGTTATTATTCTACTTTAAGGTTTATATGCTTATTTAGAAAACAGGGAGATAACATATTTGAGATGAGTGATACAATATTTATTGGCAGTATTTTTGTAAAAAGTTCAAGAAACTAAACAACATTTAAATCGAATATTAATAGCAAATGAATGACTCCAATATCGCATATATTTTTGTTTAAGTATTTCACATCAAAACCAAGTTCAACATTTATTTATCTTTAACATAAGAATTAAATAGATTTTTGTGTGCTTACCAAGGGGTTGGGGTTGGGGTTGGGGTTGGGGTTGGGGTTGGGGTTGGGGGTGGGGTTGGGGTTGGGGTTGGGGTTGGGGTTGGGGTTGGGGTTGGGGTTGGGGTTGGGGGTGG
>Ga0302271_10002747_pt1 | contig 15545 bp, 5 predicted proteins | sample III_Bog_N1_1_FD_198767 | JGI IMG/M metagenome (GOLD analysis project Ga0302271, IMG submission 198767) | Peat permafrost microbial communities from Stordalen Mire near Abisko, Sweden - III_Bog_N1_1 | ecosystem: Environmental > Terrestrial > Soil > Wetlands > Peat | place: Sweden: Abisko... | reverse complement strand
ATTAAAGCTAGAAGAGACACTTAACAATGAAGAAATATACTCGAAATATTAAACCCACAATTTCAGTAAAACAACTAAAGGGAGAATTACTACTAATATGAGTGATTAAATCACAACCATCAGGCAATATCTCTCTTCACTTTAATAAAATCACTTATTGTTGTACAGTCATTCTCTACAAAAACAAAAACAAAAACAAAAGATTATTATTAAAATAAATCTCCCAAAAACAATTCCAATATCTTGTCAAACTCAAAAAAGACTTTCAAAAAGTCTATTATTTTGTATTTTTCTGCTGATTGTGTATTTTATTCTATTCTCTGAAGCTTCAATTTTTAATAATTGAATGAGGATTTGTTTTCATTTTGTGGAAGGTATTCAATAGAAGAAAATGAAGGAATTGATTTTGAATAACTAAATATGAACAGTTTGAAAAATGCAACGCGTCTAAGGGAGACTTTAATTCAATAAAATCAAATATCACCAACAATCTAATCTACATTGTCGAAATAAATTAATTGAGGACTCAAAACTCAGCTGTGAAGATGGAAACATAAATTATGTAAAGTATCAATTTTTCCTTATTGCTCAAAGAAAAGCTTAGGTTTTTGAATTTTGTATCTTGCTTGTTTTGGTATCAGACAAAGAGGACAGTGTAATGGAACAAAAATAATTGTTTTCTCCTAAGTATTGTACAATAAGTTATTATATTTATTATGCTATTTCTTAATTTTTTAAGAAATAAAAACAAATTCTATTTCTCGAGAATCGAATACTTCATCTTTTCGGCCAATGTAATAAAAACCCAAACAAACTGATATTTCTTTCTCTCAACCTCACCGATCTTTTCAGAAGTCCTCTCAATAAAATTAGTTCTAGCTGTATTAATCCATAGATTTCGGGAATAATTCTAACTTTTATTTTTTATTAGGCAGATTTGGTTTTGAGTTAGAATAGAAAAGAGGGGGCATCACAGATATTTTAAATACACTGGAAGAATAAAGCAGTTTAAGAGGGACGAGAAGAATGCCTAATGAAATAGACAATTCTTTTTAAAGTTATACCTTACAAAGAGGTAATCAAAACATAATTAGACAATTTTAGACAACTTCTAGAAGGAAATGCTTAGAAACATTGTAGCAAATATGAGTTTTGATTGAAAGATTTGCTTAAAATATTTGTTGTGGGATCAGATAATTGAAGAAAAGAATCTCTGATGCAAATTGAAAAGATTTACTAGTCTGTGTATTGTACTAACACTATTATTATCTCTCCGCTGCTGTGGAGACAGATAAAATAAAAGGATCATTGCAAAGCGCGGGCGGAGAATAGAAACTTCAAATACATAAAATACAAATAAATAATTTGCAGTAACTATAGATTTTTAAAGGAGAGCTACTCTTAAGGTATCCGAAAGAGCTCTTTTGAAGCTAAAGAGAAAAGTGCTAGGATTTATTGAATCAACAGCGAGGTAAGCATGCAAGGAAACTAAATCATCATCAAGATTGTGATCGGTGGAGATTGCTTTCGCATTGGAAGATTTCCTGCGAGTTTTGCTGATTTAGAAGATATTGTACATTAGAAATATGAGAGTAGATTGCCAGAGAATTTCTGCTTTAAATATGAAGACTGTGATAATGACTCTATCAATATTGAAAGTTAAAGTGATTATGAGGCCTGCTATGAGTACTGTCTTCAGGAATAGCTGAAATCCATCAAGTTTCGTGTTGATTCCAAATCATATAAATAGTATTACCATTACAATCATTAATAACCGAATTCTCTTACAGCAACAATAGGATCCTAGCAGTTTGCCCCGTAGCAAACGCAGTCTGCTTAGATTAATGGAGCTCTTGGAGTTCTTGTAAATCCTTATGTAACGTCTTACTAGAACATTACAGCTCAGCCTAAAATTGCTAATAAAATGAGTCCTCGTTCCTCTAGTAATAACAATAATATGTTTACCTCCAGTAATAATGTTTTCGCTTCCTGCATTGGGTAGCAATAGTTTCAACCAGGAACCATAGAATCCAGCTAGAATTAGTTCCTTTAAATGATGATGCTTCTTTAATCCCAAGGTGCTTTTAGCAATTAGTTTGGTAATAGCTTGCGAATGAATTCGGGAATCATTGGAGGAGGAGGTATTTCAGGTGGAGCAGGGAATATAATAACAACTAATACAAGTAACAATAACAATGCTGGAAATAACAGTGGCACTAACACCAACGCTGTTAATCAGTCGCACTCTTCTTAAGCTCCTATATAACTTTCGAAACACACTTCGGAAGCGCACACTTCAAACGACAATCCGAATTCTACTTTCAACAATGCCAAAATTCAAAATTCTGCAAACTAAAGCCAGGTAGAATAACTTCCTTTGTTAGGTTTTACTTCCTAGACTTCCTAGTAATAGACATTACAAGGAAATATAAGTTTCACAAACGGGAAAGCGAATTTGAATGCAGGTTCTGAGAATTCAGGGTAGAATAATATTAACTTCACATTCAAAGCTAGCAACAAGAATGCAGCTTGGGTTCCATAAGATCTAAATTCTACTTCGAAGTTTTTCAATTAGGAATCTTAAATAAGTAAATAAGACAACTAGTTTATGAATAATCAGGGTGCAGAGATGATAAATATTATTAATCCTATGGAGAGTGATGAGGTATTATCACCATTGATAGGGAAGAGGGCAGTTACTTCAATCAAAAGAACAAACTCAATCAACCCAGATCAGGAATAGGAATAGAATAATACATCTGGAAGCTAAATTCCTTTTTTTCTTAAAGCAATCAAAACAGGAGCTGGAAATAACTCAGGAAGTTCTATTGTTTCATAGACTGTGGATATTAGATAAGTCTCTACTGCTTAGCAATCAAACTATTCTTAAAATACTTTAGGAATTAGTGGAAATGTTGGAAATTTTGGGACAGCTTAAACAAGTTAATATTCGAATTAAGTAACGTAGTCCAGAGATCTTTCAAATGTAGTTATACCTTAGCCAGCAAAAGGAGCACAAGGAAGCTCTAATCATGTTTGCAGTGAAGATGTTGAGGATAATAAAAAGAGAGAGTACTCTACATCACCTCCTCTCTTCAAATTAGATTCTTCAAATACTTTGACCTAGAATAAAGTAGAATATAATCGGCCCTTTTCCCTCAGCACCACCGCTCAGCGTTCAGGATCCAATGTCTAAATTCCTTGTGAGAAATGTATCATCCGATCAGAGGAACTAAAGTTAAAAGAACCTCTTTAAAATGAATTGAAAACTCCAACAAACAATGCTCTTAATAAAGAAGTTCCCCCTTTCATTCCACAAAGTGACTGTAAAGCTTGTTAAGGCACTGGATTTTTAACTATTGAAGATAATAGAGTATTGAATATTATTCAAAGTGTCACAAGATAAAAACTAAAAGAGTCTGAAATCTTGTTGAAAAGTGTTTCGGTCAGGCAGTAAAAAATAGGGAAAATTATTCCAAAAGAAATTATGAGCTGTCTCTAACGTATGCTTAATCTGGAAGAAGTTAACTCAACTGCAAATGTGGGAAATACACTTTCGGAGCCAACAGAACAAAAAGCCATCATCAGCTTCATTTGTTCTCAGAAATGCTGGGAATGCAAGAAAAAATTTGAAAATGAAAATTATGTTTATCTGTGCATAGATTGTAAGAGCTAAGCAGCAGGGTCTGATACTGCAAATTTACACAGTGAAAATACTCAAAAACAAGAAAATAATGACAATGAATATCTTCTTTGTGAAACATGTGAAGAATGTCATGATTCATCTCATCGAGTTGTTTAAATTTAAAAAGATGACAAAATGGTAATGAACCAATAGTAGACTCAGTAGGCAGTTCCAAGAATGAGTTAATTAGAAAAAAGCATTAAGATAATTCCTTAGACAAATTTTTAAACTTCTTAGATTTTGAGTTAACCATAAACCAATTCTAATGGAGCTTTCAAAACTGGCTTAAATAATCATGTAGCAGCATAAGAGCGAATTTCAAACTGCAAAGATAACCTTCCTCTCAATTCTTCTTCAGATTATCATCTTTAGCACTCTATCCCCAATCAAAGACATGACTATAAATCATCCACAGTATTTCTGAACCCTCCCGTAGAAATAATAACATCTTAATTCGATTTAATGGAGGGAACATCTGCAAAAGAGCCCAAATTCGAAACGGTATCTGATAATTTCGAAGATAATTCCCAATTTAAACCAAGTGGACGTATTTCTTCTAATCATAATTTCAAATCTCAAAACTAACTGCACCAAATATATCCAGGATTGAATTCCAATGATACAATTCCAAATGAAAATCTCAATTAAGAAAATAAAATAATTCAAAGCAGTGAAATAGCCATACCGCCCTCATAAGAACCCAAAAATCAACTGACAATAACTCCTTAAGATGTGTCTCCTCTTTAAAATTTAAAAGTAGGAAGTCTTGCAGAGAGTTAAAAAATAGAGTAAATTTAATGTGATACTTAAGTCTTAGAAGTCATAAACAATTAGAATCATTCTAAAATGTAAGTGACTTCGTAGAATATTGTAGAAAGTAGCTAAGAAGTTTAAAAGGGAGCTGCTTCTAATACCACTTTGATCTGTTTAAAATCCACATTTTACTCCGCTGCTTCATCCAAGCTGACATCATCTTATGTGTTTGCTTCAAACAGAAATAGTCTCACATCATCAATTGTAAATGTAACTCAATCCTCTCAATATAGAGCAAAGCTTCTTCTGAGTTTTTCAAGCGACATTTTGTCTGATGGGAGTATTGTAGTCTTTCAAGAAATATCTAATAATGGTTCAGAGAATTGGCCTAACGATGTTTTCCTCTAATGCATTTCTGGCATAACAGAAACTAGCTATTACCCTGCTATCAAGGTGAACAAGGGGGAGATTATGCATATTGCATTCTCTTTGGATATTTAGAACTATTTGAAGATCCAGAAATCTTAGTTGACAGAGGGAGAATAAGTTAAAACTTCATGGAGATTGTATTACTAATAATTAAATTTCGAAAAGTAATTTTTCGGTCCAAAGATAACAATATAATTCACATATAAAAAGCCTCAGAAATCAGAAACGGAAGGTACATTATTTAACTTTGATACATTACATACAAAAACAATTACTTTTTGGTTTAATGATTCATTTTTCTTATTCAAATCTCTTTTTTATTGTTGTTATTAGATACTTTAGAATCAATTTCAAAGACAATTCATGATACGATGAAAAAAATATTCACTGAAGACGATTAAATTGTCTTTTAAGAATTCCTTCAAATCAATAAAGAGAAGATTTCAGTTTATTTCAAAGAAAAGAAAGAAGATTTTACTATTTCCAAGTTAATAGTACAGTGTATTGAACAATATGTACTCTATCGCATTGCAAAATCTAAAGCTGCCTCCGTCGAAGAAAAAATAGACTGAAGAGATAGCCTAGATTGTATTGTAATTTTTGTTGAAAAGTAAAATATATTATTATTCTTTTTGATTTATCGATTCTTGGTCTTTATTTGTCGATTCAACTCTTGTTCGAATTCGATAGTGGTTACGATTTTGATGGAGATGCCATATTTGCCATATTTACTACTGGAGGACTAACGAAAGTTTGTTTTTTATGAAGGAGCTTATCCCGAATTGAGGATATTTCTTTATCTGCTTTTGACATTGGAATTTTGATTGAATCTCTGTAAAAATACAACAATAATTAGCTAAGAAATTATTCAATTAATTACCTGTTTGGAAACGTCATTTTCTTTATTTTTTAACTTATGATTTCCTGAATCAAGGATGTCACCTGGAGATAACAAAATTATAAATAAGAATCCAGTAAATTTTGAATTTTCTTACTCTTGGTATGCGTGATACTTAGTATTTCTTGGAGATAATTGGATCAATATCAAGGGAGATTGCAGGTTCACCAATAAAAGAGAACCTAAGTTAATTTAAAAATATTACACCTATTTTAATATTAAAATGAAAGATTACCAGCTTTTTCCGTAGACTCGAGGGACATAGCAGACCCTTAGAATAGAGTAAAACTCATTGAGCTTAATTTTCACTGTCAAGGGAATCTTGTAGGAGTCAGGCTGAAGAAAAGATTAATCAATTACAAGATATAATCAAAAATTATTACTTTAGGCCAGTCTATATGATATGCTGTTTCGACTTCAAAGTATATTGTTCCTTTATAAGAAAGCTCAAGGTCCATCAGGAACTCATGGGCTTCACTTGGTTAAGGCACAATGGATTTGACATCTGGGCCTTCTCCTTTAATCTTTTGAATTTCAATATCATTCCAGAAAGTCAATTAATAATTAATAGTTTGAATGCTAAAAGAATCAAAAACAAAATACAATCAATTTGGTGACTATCATTTCTTCAAGAGAGTCTTCCAGCTTCTTGTTGAGAGAGATGTACAGCTCTTTTTTAATTTTCTCTTTGAAATAGCTGGCATCTTTCCATTAATAGTAGAACACTTTCAGAAGCTAAGTGATGATTTTAGCTGCATTGCGATTGGATGGATCATTTATCATTGAAGGTGCGAATGGCAGACCATTTTCATTTACTTCGTCTTCTTAATGGTAGTTATGCATGAACTCATTCCCTGTGAAGAATGTACTTGACCTAGTTGCAACAAAAATGAGAATTATTTTACAGAAAGAATTCAACTTATTAATATGGATCTACCTTTTCATTAAGGCTTTCCTTCCGTGAGAGGATTAAGATGAAGCGTTTGAAGCATTGGAATGGACAGAAACCGAGTCTGGTCCGTGAACAGCATCTTGGTTTTCATTGTCTTAAGTCAAGAGCTAATCTGAATTGTTTTCGATTATTTCTAGTTTTTCTGAGGATTAGTTTGCAAATGAAACAAGAGCATTTACAATTAGTTTCTTATAGTACTCTACTCCTTTCTCATGAATGCCAATAGCTTACTCTACTTTCTCCCTGCTTTTATAGACTCTTTCGTAGCTTTCATCAAACTATTTTTTCAAAAAATCATATTTCTAGAAGAAACTAGCAGGTGATCCTCCTCGCTGCTACCAATCTTAAACAGTGCGGTTAAGCGTGTTTTACAGCTGTTCGACAGCAGCGACTAATCTTCTGAATGTTTTTCTCTCCTCCACTAAGCCTTAAATAGCCTTTTGAGTTGTATTGTGAAAAGGCTTAAGATTTTACTAAATTTATAGAACCATAGTTCTTAAAAACCGCTTTGAGTTATCCGTGAGATCGATTTAAATAAAACTTCCTAGTTACTCATAGATAATTTCGTCTCCCATTTTGCCTAACTGATCACACTTACTAATCTTCCCTTCAAACTCATTCATATAACTAGTCAAAGATGCACAAATATCTTCCACTAAGATAGTAACTTCTGTTTCATATTTATCTATTTCCCCTTCTTCTCTTTCAAACCTCAATAAATTGGTTTAGAATTCTACTAACTGTTTTTAATGGTCAGCGCATATCAAAGTTGGGTTTGAGAACTACCCACCCTGTGAGACAAAATTAACTTTTTTCGAATTTGAGATTTCCTGTTTCACAATATTGTCAGGTAATCTCCTTCGACTTGCTGTTGAACCATGCTAGGAAAGAGAAGCACGAGATTCGTCCTCCTTGAAGCTCTGCTTATCAATATCGTCAGTTCGAGTATTCCTGGATTATTTGATATTGCTTAATAATGCGCTTTTCATATTTTTTTAAATATCTTTTGTCATCTCATAAAACCCACTGATTATGCTTTTCATGCTAGTTTTGAACATTGTCTAGAATCGCCTTGAAACAATAAAAATAATTTAGAATTCATTTTACACCAAGTTTTGTTTCTTACTTTTCCCACTCCTTGCGAAACACAGCTATTTTTCCATTAACTTTGTTTGCATCCTATCTTGCTTTGTGGAGAGCTTCATAGCCAGCATACACTTTGATTTTTCCATTGTTTTTATCGTAAAGTAAAAGCTCAATTTCTCCTTTCAATTCAACTCTCTTTCGTGCTAGTTCCTTGTTCTGTGTCTATTATCCTTTCTTCAAAATCCAAAATACATTATTAAAATTTGGAAATTATTTAAAGAACTGTGTCATTATCACCTCATAAACCTAAGCCATGGTTTTAATTTTCTTGGAGATTTCGTTGTAAGCTAGTTCTTGTGCCTTGGCTTCTTCCATCTTTTTTGCTATTTGAGCTTGAGCTTCTTCCTTAAGTTATTTGAGTTTTTTGTATTTTTCTTCATACTCTTCAATTAGCACCTTCGATAGATCGAACACTCCGAATTGAATGTACTACACAAGTTACTCATGAATTCTGCTCATTTCTAGGAAAATATTCTTGAGATAAAGCCAATTTGGAAGAACAATAATCTTGGAAGCGTAAGAATGCTAGCTAGATTCAGTCAGCTGGATGATTTGGTTAAAATCATCTCTGAAATGAGGTTCTACTTCATTAATTCGAAAAGAATGCTAGCAGCGTTCGTCTCTGCGGATAACCAAATCGAACATAGGCGTCTTAAGAAAGCGAGGCTTTCCGATAGATTTTAAATCTTTTGCAAAATTTTTCTCGATATTAATGAAAATTTCTAAGAATTTTCTAAATTAATTGATTTTATTCAAGTAAAGCTTTTTGCCGACTTTCTCGAACGTAAGAGTGGCTATTTCTTCGAGAATATGTTTTTTCTTTTCTTGGATAGTTTCCTTAGATTAAACCGGCTTTTCGCCATTTTCTTAAGACTTTTGTTCTCCCTTTCTTGATCCAGATGCGCTTTGATTGTCTAAATGCTGCTCATTTCTCCCTAAATTTCCAGGCATAATAATATCTCCTGTTTAATCAGTTTTGATTCCTTTTTTATGCAGTTAAAATGTTGTGTAGGTTTCATCTTTCGTATAAACTCTTGACATCAGTTTCTTCTCATGAGAATACTAAGGATAAAGCATTAAGTTAGCAGAAACCCCTAAATAAAGTTCATCTAACCTAGTTGATGAAGAAGTTTCGTTTTTTGAATCTATCTTCGATTTCTTCATCCGTTTCGGCTGCGAACATCTTCTCAACCTCCAAACTCACTTCCAAAACACAAACATTTTATAATAATTATTTGTTTATATTTATGTTACGCATTCTCAAAGTGATGCGAGATTCTTTTTAGTTTTTGAGTATGCGCCACCTTAAGTAAGCAACTACTCCGGATATTTCAGCAACCAAACACAGAACAAAACCAAATGCAATCCCTTTTAGGAACTCTATGTCGATGGTAAGGACATAATAGTATCCCGCTAAAAGTGCTAGACCTCCAACTGCAATGCCTGTAGCTTCTAACAACATAATGATTGATTGTTCTAAAGTACTCTTTGCTTCTTTGTGAGCTAGTTAAGCTTCTTTTGCCTTTAGAGATTTAAGATTGCACTGATTGCTTTTTTAACTATTATAATAAACTCAATTCGGATAAAAAGATTTATTATTTAATCAAGATTCTATGCAATTTTTCGACAAACTTCCTTCCTTTCACCTTCAAATATTTTTCCTTCAATAAAATTGAAAACCAAAAAGGTTATTTGTTTGAAACATTCACAGAGCTATTGATTGCTTGGTAACTCTTGTATTTATCATTTGACTTTCATCAGCATTTTTTAGGTTGAAAAATATCAACTTCGTCTGCAAATATTTTGAAAAATTATCTTTTACAGAGTCTTTTGGCTATCAATTGTCTCTCATCATTTATTCTAGACTTTCAAATAAGAAGGCATTTTTAAGTAACAGTATCTCATCAAGCATTGTTTAAACTCATCCATAGTCGAATAAATAGGTAACTTTTGTTAACACTTATCCCCAATCAGAAGATATACAAGAGTATCTCTTAGGATAATCAAAGGGTAGATTTATTTTTAATTAATAAATTAAGTACATTTGAATGTTTGGATTCATTGCACAAGTGTTTATAAAGTAATACATTAATCAGATAAAACATTAAAGAAATACGATGTAACTAAATTATGTTTCCTAAATTTGTTTGATTCTTCTCCTTTTTCTTGACTAAGTTTGATTGCCTTCAGCAAACTACATATCGTTTGATGAATTTGATATTTTTAAGAGATATCTTATCTTTCCAACTTGACTTTGAATTTATGCTGGAATTAATTTCATTTTTAAATAAATCTGCACATAAACAATAATTGCTGACAAAAAGATTCACACAAACGAAGCTATGGAAGAAGTCATTTTTAACAATTTGAAGCCACAAATCAACGATAAAGTACTTGCAATCATCAAAGAAAGACTCGATAAGAAGCTCTACAATTCAAATGACGCTTAGACTTGGAGTAATTTACTATGTGAGTAGGTGTTGAAGTTCTTGACCGATTTGAATAAGAACTTTAAATTTATTGTAAATTGTATGATTATGCAAAAGAGTGATGCTGGATTAAGCATATCTGGATCTTGTTATTGGGACAACGAAGTAGATGGTAATTTAGTTATTAAATTAGAAACTACTAATCTTATTTGCGTTATGAACATCTTTGGCTGTGCACTTTGAAATAGCGGATCCTTTTTACTAATGATATTGTCTTAGTCAAAAATAATGTAGTTCCTTAACAAAGAACTTGTCAACCTAAAAATGAACTCAACTTTTCTTATTTCACTCAACTGTTTGCAGTTATTTTAATAAGAAACTTGAGATATGTAGTATATAATTGTTTTTAATATTTATTTGATAAGAGAATTTGTTTAAACAAACATCGATTATTCTTATGCACATAATATTTATCTTTTTTGAAATAACTTATTTGTTTTTAAAATGTTTTATTGTTGATCAGTTAGTTAGATCACTTTTTCTATCTTTCATTCCTTTTAAAAAGGCATATTTTTTGTAGAAAATCTATTTAAACAGTTATGTAAAAAGAGTGTTGAAATTATTTAGATTCTAAGTTCGATTAGCATTGCACTCCTAATATCTTGGCATAGATTTCTCTTCAAAGATCCTAAGTCTATGTCTCAAAGTTAGGTTAATTATCTTCAATATCACTGAATATTTCAACTCCATCGTTGTCTCCTGTTCCTCCAAGGCAAGAACTCAAGATTCCATGGGATTAAGTTTAAGGTAAAAACTCTACAAGAGTTCTTCCATTCTGAATCTAGACATTCTAAATCTCAGAAGATATTTCAAGATCATCTCTCATAAGCACAAGGCTGCCGAATTTAGAGTCTTTGTCTTTCAGGAAAAGTTAATGAGATTCTTAATCATATTGGAGTTGTGCATGCTGTCGAGATACAGAAATATCTGAGACACGGATATCAGCATCATGAGCACGCCCAATTGTGAATGTATTTTTCCCTCCAAGCCGAAGAATATAAACACCCATTAATTACATTCTTCCACCTTAAAATGCTTCGAGAATAAGGTGAGGAGATCCATCTTCTGGTTTAGAGTAGTCTACAATATCATAGATTTATCCATCAGAAGATATCTTGAAGTGATATTTCGTCTTGCATAGCTCGCATTCAAAAAATTTGCTTAGCAGAACAATGCAATTTGAATTCTAATGAGTGCCTTAGATTTTACTTCGAATCCAATACTGGATGCACTTTATATGTACAAATTTCAAGCTTCCTGTGCATTTGCAAGGATTCACCAGAGGGTTATCTTTGTCAGTTTATTCGCTTAAGCATATCTTACACATTGGAGTGAATGTATCGCAAGCAGTGGTTTCAATCCCAGTGGTGAACTGTAGATCTTCACTTTTGTCTTTTTATTGAAGACATGCTGAAGAACCACCTTATTAATTCATAAGATTTGACTGATTTGTTTTGAGGACATTAGTTAAAATACTCGCGGCGTTAGGAGCACCTTTTTCTTCCAAATTCCTTGTGCTTCTTAGAGTCAACATTTCAGTTGGCTCTTGTTCGCTCATAAACTCTGTTTGCTCTTCAATAATCTTTTTTATTTACTTAACAAAATAGTTTGAACATTATCCAATTCATTTTTTAAATATCTTACACTTTATGCTCGTTTTCCTGATTCACAGATCTCTCTTACTTTAAATTTCAGGCGTCCGAGTTTGATGTAATCGTTTTCCAACAACTAAAATCCTCCTTTTCGTTGATTTTAAACAGACTTTACAACTACCCAATTACTTGAATGTGTGGGTCTATTATCTGCATCCAGACTTTATTGCAAATAAAATCTTCCAAACTCTTATCTGACTTTGAACAACTCATTCTCAGCAGGAATTGATGCACTAGCACTTTCTTAGTTGACTCCATTAGAAGCACCTGTATTATTTTCATTGCATTTGTTTTTTCTTCTAAAATAAACTCGTTCTCTAGCGAAAACAAGTGAACCAGAAGATCGTATTTTAAAAATAGCCTTCTTGCTATCATGATTCTCGTAATCAAAAAGAGAATGAGAGTCTTTGTTCCAAGTAGTGCTCTTTATTCTTATGAAATGCTACTCTACTTTTCTGGGGTTTTGATCTTCTTCAGGAGATTTCTTTTTCTCAAGATTCGTTTATCTTCCTAAAAAATGTCTGTGGACATTATCTTCTGAAGGGCCTTGATCGGCGGAGAAGCCTAGTTAACAAAAATTCTGGCAATTTCCCATTTAGTAAAGGAAAAGACAATTGTTTAAGTATTGTCTGCTTGAGTCCCTCTATGTTACTAAGGTAAAATGTTTGTTTTTGTTTTTTTCTTCCTTTTCGATCTTGATTCTTGCGATTTTTAGTTGTCCAGGAAATAATGTTTCTTCAATTTGTTCCAAAATAGCCTGTTCACTTGAATTTATTAATTCATTTCCAAGACAATTTCTTTTAGAAAAAATAGCTCCAATTTAAACAATTTCTCTTCATTTAAATCCAATAATGTTTAATGCTTCGCCCGATTAATGTAATCTAAAATATCTAAAACTCCATCATTTTTATTAATAAAATGGGATTAAACTAACATATTTGAGGACCCGTCTAATTAATCAATCTCCATTTTCTGTCTTTTTTTAGTTCTTTCAATGAGAAGACTAAGAGGATTCTGTTGAGTAGCGGGATCGATCAATAAACCTTAATTTTACTGATTTAAATAATTACTAGGAATATCCTCTTATTAATTAATTGTAATTTTTAGTTGATTCCACTTGAATTAATAAAGAAGTAGTCATAACAAAAATCAGTTGATGTCTAATTTCTAAGTCGTGTGTTTATTAGATATACTAAAGTAAAAACCTTTTGGAATACTGACTCAAATAAAGTTATATTTCAAAGAAATAAAGAAGAAAAAAAGAAATTCAAAAAACATGTACTAATAGAACGGCTTTGCCCAAAGCCAAAATGGCATTAGAAACTAATCTCCTGTTATTATTGGGAATAACCCAATAGAGCTCTACAACTCAAGAACTAGTAACGGAGCAGCACCATTTTAACATCCTGTCTTCGATCAATAAAAAGAAGTTAGAGATTCAGAGAAGAATAACTAAATTCGTGTTTAAGCAGCTCGAATTCAAAAGTTAGAGGAAAGAATTGCTCTCTTGCTTGAAGAAAATCAAAAATAAGATTCCGTATTGAATTTCAAGCAACAAGAGTCACTTTAATGGCAAGAGAACTACAACGCTCTCAGAGATGACTTTTGTAATTTTATTTGATTTTTGAAAAAAAGAAAACTAATAATTTGTTTAAAAAACCTAAAAGTAAAGAAATCCAATCAGATGAGCCAACTGGAAGAAGAGATCGATCAATTGCAGAAGAAACAGGGAAAGACTGTTGACGATATTGAGAAAAATGAACAAAATATCAGAAATTATCATAACGAGATTTATGCACGCAATGAAGATATCCAATATTGGAAAGAGAGATCAAATCAAGCTATGTCAGCTCAACAGAAAATCTCAGAGCTTGAGAGATAGATCGAGATACTCTCACAAGAGAACTCAAAGTTGAATAAACTCTTGATGCAAAGCAATGACTACACCTTACAATAATGATTCATAGAATTCAATTGCTTATTTTTTTTTTCCATGTGAAGCCAATAATACATCGAATATTAACTAAACATAGATGCATATCAATCCATTCAGTGAATATCAATTTAATCAGTTTATTTTCACAAACACATTCAACTCATTCTTCTCTTTTACAACTCATATTTCAATGGGCTTAGTCTTGCTCCTTTCAATTAGCTATTTGAAATTGATCTTCCATTGATATTAGGTTTAACAGTCTGATAAATCTTTTACTTATTATTATATTCTTCTTGAAACTCTTGATCTTCCTTCTATCTAATAAGAACACCTTTTTTAATCGAAGAAAGACCATTTCCTTAAGATTAATTTGCTCCTTAATAATCCTCATTTTGCTCATGATAATAATACTTCTTAACAACTGCTTTTGAAGATTACTGTTGATATTCACCTTGGTTGTATTAACCAGTTTATTTTTAGTATTGTTGTTATTATGTGTAATGCTGATATTAATCGCCTTTTTTAATTATGTTCTGCTTACCTTGAGACAGCATTGGACTCTTTTAATTTGAATATTGCTACTGCTATTGGTATTAGTTGTATTGTGGTTGATTGTATTCTTAATGAAGAATTTAGTTTCTGTTTATTTTATTTGAAGCTAATACTTATTTCGAAGGAGTTTATTCATGGACTGAATATGACTTTTAAGAAGGAGTGTAGTCTTAAAAATCTTGCGTGATCATTTGTTATGGCATTCCATTATTATTTTTCTCAAGTTTGATTAAAAGATTTGATGATTAACCACCACCTCCTTTATCTTTTTGAACAGAAGGTTTCTCAAAGATATCTCCTTTTTCCCTTTGATTTATCCATAGCGTGTCTTACCCAATAACTTATTCAAGATTTACCTTGGAGTTTGCTTTAATCACTGGTTGATTTTTTTCAGGAATATCCCAAAAGGATGCAAGTCCTGAGTTCTTATCTTGAACTGGTTTAGGTTCCTTTTTATTAAAAAAAGGCGTTATCTTATCAAGAGTGCAACTTAAATTGTACTGTAAAATTATTATTTTTACAAGAAGAAATTAATTCCTTGAGTTTAAACTTACTTCGACTCTCTTTGGTTAGTGTTCTTTCTTTGAAAATTAAGCTCCTTCGAGGTAGCTTGGAATTTAATTCTTTTGTTCGTTTGTTTTTCTAAGAGCTGCTAACTCTAACTCTAAAGTATTGATTCGATTATTCTTATCTGCTACAATTTTCTTCATCGCTTCCAGTTCTTCTAAAAGCTTTTTATTTTGTTCTTCCAGTTCTTCTCTGCTTGGAAGCTAAGTTTAAATCTACAATGTCAGAGTATCTTTCTTTCTTTTTACTGAGTTATTTAATTCTTGCTGTATTTTCCCTACAGTTTAGCTGTTATTGCTGTCGTTTATCAACTTGGCACTTATGTGAGAGCTGTCAGAAGTGTTTAAGACCTATTTTTACTTGTCTTGTTATGCTTCTTGGCTTGTGTTGGGTTGAGAAAAACTACCATCATTCTTTGTATCAATTTGTTAGATTTGTTCTTTGTCATCTTTATTTGAGGTTATTATTCCTGATTTTGGACTGTTT
>Ga0302271_10002745_pt1 | contig 15552 bp, 18 predicted proteins | sample III_Bog_N1_1_FD_198767 | JGI IMG/M metagenome (GOLD analysis project Ga0302271, IMG submission 198767) | Peat permafrost microbial communities from Stordalen Mire near Abisko, Sweden - III_Bog_N1_1 | ecosystem: Environmental > Terrestrial > Soil > Wetlands > Peat | place: Sweden: Abisko... | reverse complement strand
ATATTCTTCTCAAAAAGAAATAAATCTATTCTTGCAAAAAGAAAAAGAGCGTGCGGAATCTCAACATAGAGAGGATTTGTAATAAAATGCTTAAAAAATTATTATTAATTTTGTATTTAGTATTTTTCATTCAACCATGTGCTTTTACAAAAGAAATTCCTGTAAAAGTTGAAACTTTATTAAAAATATCAACGTCAAATGTAAATTTACACGAAGGTGATAATTTAAGTCTCGCTGTTGCAGAGGATGTGTTTCTTAATTCAAAATTGTATATCAAAAAGGATGCAAGTGTTGACGGAGTCATAACCAGCCTTATCGATAACGGATTTACATGCCAAGAGGCGTCTATTTATGCAGAAAATTTTAGAGTGAAAACTATTTTGGGTGATGTGGTTAAACTGAAAGGGATTGTATATGTAAAAGGCCGTAATCATTGGATGCTAACACAATTTCTTCCTCTAATATATATACTTATTAGAGGGGGAGAGGCTCAAATGTTACCGAGTCAAGATATTTTTACTCTTTATTTGGAGGCAAATAATGAAGATTTATAAAAAATTTATCCTTATTTTATTTCTTTTTATATTAATTGCCCTGCCTTCTGATGCCGAAAAAATTCCCGTAAAGATTACGCCGATTCAAATAATTTCGACCAATCACGATGAAATTGAAGTCGGGGATTGGATAAAATTTGTAACAGTGAATGATATTTTTCTAAATGACAAAGTATACATTAAAAAGGACACTGATATAGTGGGGATTGTTGATTTTGTCCATCAAAACGGGTGGGGTGGCGACAGTGCAGAAATTTGCTTTAAGACTTTTTATACGCAAGATGTTAACAATAAAAAAATAGTAATTTCTTATCCGCTGGATATAAACGGAAACTTAGAAATGGCTACTAACACTAGAGACGTTGCATCTCAAGGTTTAACAAGTCTGAAATACATACATTCTCTGACAAACATACCTTTTATAAGAGATGCGGCATTTATTCTTAGAGGTGCTGAAATTTTTGTTGAACCGGATACCCGCATTTTCAACATTTTCCTTACACAGTAATCAGCTTAATATTGCCCAGATTTAAAGGTTTTATAATATTATGAATCTCTGCTGAATTTATTTTCCATGTAACATTCCCGTGGGGATATTTTGCATAATGATAAGTCGAGCACAAAATAGTAACCTTACTGGCGTCAATTATATTCAGATGCGAAATGTCCATTGCCATACTTGGACAATCATTATCGAAAATATAATTTTTTATGATCTCAACAAGATTAAGTGTGTTGTGATGCCTGTAGTCTGGGGAAGTATACGATTCACGTTCTAAAATATTTTGTGTCATAATTCTTCTTTTTTTTTGTAGTTGTGTTTATAATTTCGGCTATTATTATACAAAGTTTGAATTTTTTTGTAAAAACTAATACTTTTATATTAGATTGTCGTATAATAAAAAAGTGAAGAGTGAGCAGTGAGCTGTGAGCTGTATGGTGGGATAAAAATCCTACCGAAACAGGAGTAAAAATGATTATGACGAAAAATATAAACGATTTGGCTAAAGAAGTTTTGGATATTGAAGCTAATTCGATTTTGAAATTAAAAGACGGTATCAACGAAAATTTTGAAAAAGCCATCGACATTCTATACGCTTGCAAAGGTCGCGTAATAGTCACAGGCATGGGAAAATCAGGACTTATCGGTAAAAAAATTGCAGCTACTTTGTCTTCAACAGGCACCCCTTCTTATTTTTTGCATCCTGCGGAAAGCACCCACGGTGATTCTGGCATAATTACCCGAGACGACGTAATTATAGCGATTTCAAATAGCGGAGAAACAAGAGAATTATTGAACCTTTTGCCGTTGATAAAAAGATTTGGTATTCCAATGATAGCAATGACGGGAGGACTAAATTCAACCCTTTCAAACACAAGCGACGTATATCTCGACATTTCCGTTGAAAAAGAGGCATGCCCTTTGAACAAAGCTCCAACAGCCAGTACCACTGCAACACTTGCAATGGGGGACGCTTTGGCAGTTTGCTTGTTGGAAAAAAGAGGGTTTTCAGAGGAAGATTTCCTTGTTTTTCATCCGTCAGGTGCCCTTGGAAAAGGATTTTTATATTCAGTTGCGGAATTGATGATTACAGGCGACAAATTACCTTTAGCAAAAGAAGAAGACAAATTTTCTGATGTTATCGAACTAATTTCAAACAAGAAATTAGGAATGGCAATTGTCACGGACGAAAACGGTGTTATGTCAGGGGTGTTAACCGATGGAGACATCAGAAGAGCCTTAATCAAACATCACGACATCAAGGACTTGAGAGTAAAAGAGGTTATGACGGCCAGCCCTAAAACAATTTTACCGACCGAACTTGCTGCAAAAGCCTTGCACTTGATGGAAAAATATTCTATCACCGCACTTGCAATCAGCGACGAAAAAGGTTTTCCAGTAGGGGTTGTACACATACATGATTTATTGAAAGCGGGAGTAGCTTAAGGGTGAAAAGCAAAAGGCAAAAGGCAAAAGGTAAAAAGTAAGGCTGGATTTCCATTCCGCCGAAAATAAAATAGAACGGTAGGTCGGGCATACTGCCCGACAACATAACTGAAAAAAGGAAATAAAATTAATGATAAAAGATATTCAATTAAAAGAAATAGCAAAAAAAATAAAACTGGTAGCCTTTGACGTGGATGGGGTTATGACAGAAGGTAATTTGCTTTTTGATGAAAACGGAGTTGAATACAAGGCCTTTAACGTAAAAGACGGACTTGGAATAGTTATGTTAAGATGTTCAGGAATAATTCCTGCCATAATCACTGCAAGAAGCAACGGAACAGTTGTTCACAGAGCTAAAATTTTGGGAATAACCGAACTTTATCAGGGACAAAAAGATAAACATTTTGCTTTGGAAGAACTCGTTGAAAAATTCAAATTATCATATGACGAAATCGCTTATATGGGCGACGATTTGCCTGATTTATGTATTTTGGAAAAAGTCGGATTGCCTTGCTGTCCTGCGGATGCGGTTGATGAAGTAATTGAAGCCTGCAAATTTATTTGTACAAAAGGCGGCGGAAAAGGTGCGGTCAGAGAGCTTTGTAATTTCATTTTAAAGAGCAAATCCGTAGACGTAAAAAAACAAGGCGAAATTTCCGTCGGAAAGTAATAAAAGTGAAAAATGAGAGGTGAAGAGTATAGTGTCATTGCGAGGAGCTTAAGTGACGAAGCAATCCAAGCTACAATTCATAGCAAGTTTTACCCTTAGTTTATCTTAATTTTCGGGCCTTTAAAAAAATCATAGAGTTTTTTAATTTTAGGATTAAAATCAGACCATGATTTCTTTCTAGCTATAATAGTACTACCGGTATAGGCGACAAATTCTTCCACATTTTTAAGTGCAGATTTCGTTAATTCTTTTTTTATTAGCTTTCTATTACGTATTAGTATAAATTGATATTTTAATTTGGTTAAAATACTTTCATTCTGCCTTTTTATAATTTGTTTTACATCATTTTTATGCACTGTTTCATGAATGGCTTCTTCTTTAGAATTAATCCAATTATTGCAAATGGTTATTTCATTAGGTTCTGTGCGTCTGAAATAGCCACCGCATTTCAAAGGCCAAGTATTTTTAAAATTGATTATTTCTGGCAAGTCTAGGCCACTTTTTTGGGCAGCCAATAAGCCAATTAATGTATCAAATAATACAAAAGGACTTAATTCACTTTTTTCTTCATTTTTTATTGAAATACCGAGATTTTTAATTATTTTACTATTGAGCTTTGTTTCCTCTTTGCTCTCAACATAGTTATAATATTTTTGCATAGAGATATTTGAATATAAATTTGAAACTATTTTATTATTAGATTCACCCAACCCGTTAGGAGCAATTACTGAATTAAAAATTTTTTCCCTATCAAACTTATTATCAAGGAAGCCTCCATAATCTAATTCATTAACAGCAGAAAGTAAATCATTTCTCACCGCTTTTCTCAAGCCTTGAGGAGCAACTGAGTGAATATCCGAAACTATCTGTCTTAAAACTTTAATATTATTCATGGTCGAATAAAACCCAAGCAAAAATAAATTTGCTAGTTTTTATGATAAAATTGTCGAAGAAATAGAGGGCAAAACATGTACGAATTAAAAGCACAAATGTATTTTTCAGCGGCACACCACCTTTTGAATTACGAAGGTGACTGCGAAAACCAACACGGCCACAATTGGCTTGTAGAGGCTTTTGTTACTGGAAATCGACTCGACAAAAGTAACATTTTGGTTGATTATAAAGTCTTGAAAACTGAGATGAAAAAAGTTTTGGATTATCTTGATCATCAGGATATTAACGAATTACCAGAATTCAAAGGAGTCAGCCCGAGCAGTGAAACACTTGCAAAATACATTTATGACAGTTTAAAAAAATCTATCCCAATTGTAAGTAAGGTTTCGGTTTGGGAAACGCCGACTTCCTGTGCGAGTTATTTTGAGTAAATGGTGAATAGCAAAGTAGGGTGGGGTTACTACCCCACCGTCAAGAAACTGGGAAACGTAAATAGTAAACTTAAACCTTTCAACTTTTCAACCATTCAATTAAACTGGAGTATGCAATGATAGAAAATTTAATTTTAATAGCTAAGTCAATAATTTTAGGAATAGTAGAAGGTATCACCGAATTTTTGCCGATATCTTCGACCGGGCACATGATTGTAATCGGACGTTTTATAAATTTTGAAGGTGATTTCGCAAAATTATTTGAAATTGTTATCCAACTTGGTGCAATCCTTGCGGTTGTCTTCCTTTTCAGAAAAAAAATTTCAAACTCTTTTAAAAAACTTAAGCCCAAAGAAGAAGGCTTTAAGTTGTGGACAAGCCTTATATTGGCTTTTATACCTGCGGGGATTATCGGATTACTTTTTCATAAAACAATAGAAGAGCATTTTATGAATCCGCTAACCGTCGCATGTGCACTTCTTTTTGGTGGTATTTGGATGATTTATGCCGAGAATAAATACAGGGATAAAAATACGATTCAAGAAATCGAACAAGTGGGATACAAAACGGCTTTTGTAATCGGATGTTTTCAATGTTTAGCACTTATTTGGCCGGGCTTTTCAAGATCAGCCGCCACTATTATCGGCGGTTGGATAATGGGGCTTTCAAGTATTGCAGCGGCAGAATTCTCATTCTTTTTGGCAATTCCGACGATGATTGTTGCTACGGTTTTTGCTTTGCTAAAATCCAGTTTAATCTTAACTTTGCCACAGATTGCTGCGTTAATTGTCGGCTTTGTTGTATCGTTTTTCGTAGCTGTTTTAGTTGTTGCAAACTTTATCCGATTCTTGCAGACAAAACCGATGAAAAGTTTTGCAATATATAGAATATTTGTCGCGATTTTAATTCTGATTTGTGTTTATTTTAAGGTGATTTAGCCTCTTTTTCGCAACCAAGAAAGAGCAAATATCTTATTACTCGTCTTTCAGCACACGCATCGTTTATTGTTTCCAAACAACTGCTCAGTGTTTCTTCAAGCGTTTCAAGTCTTTTGATTGCTTCTTTGATTAGAGCTTCTTTTGTATAGTCCATGATTTTCTCCTGTCTTATGTTGTCGGGCAGGTATGCCCGACCTACTGCCTAGCTCTCACGTCATGCTGAATTTATTTCAGCATCTTACCAATACACAATACTGGATAGATCCTGCCCGCATGGGACATCTTTCACAAAAACAAGTTTTTGGAAAGAGCAGTCAAACAAGTTCAGGATGACGTAAGGTGTGATAGTTGTCGAACAAATATGCTCGAATTACTACCTAGTATATAGTAACCTATTTATAACCTAAATATAACCTTTTTGCAATGTCTTGTTACAAGTTATTACTTTTGTATTTAATTTGTTAAAATTAGAGGATGGAAAAGAAATTAAAAAAAATGGGAACGAGTCATGGAGTATTAATACCAAAGGCTATATTGGATTTACTGAAAATAAATCCAAATAAAAATTTAATTAAATTAGAGGTCAGAGGAGAAGAGCTCATTATAACCAAAGGTAATACTTACGAGGATTAAAAAATCACTTTTTATGACCATTTCTTTCTCTTTTGTTGCGATAAAAAGAGAAAGAAATGGACGAAAGAAAGAGAAAACACGCTAGGCTGTGCCCCCAGCTCAGGCTAAAGCCTTCGCAAAAAATATTTCGATTGATGAATTAATTCATCAATCGAATCTCGGGTTTCAGGGTGAAACCCTGACATAACTTAGCGTTCTTTTTTCTTTTCTTTGGTTCTGTTTCTTTTCTTGTTTAATCGCAAAAACAAGAAAAGAAATGAACAACCTAAATAACAACCAATTAAGGGCGTTATTTACTTAACCTTCTGCATAATCATTACATATTCGTGTTTAAATATGTAAAACCCGCCTGCAAGTGCACGGTAACGCCACAAGTTGGCAGTTTTACCCTTGGCTTTTTCGTTACCCTGAATATCTTTTACAATAATGGATTTTGTTATAAAACCTAAATTATTCATCCTTCTCATGCATTCAAAGCCCAACGGTTGAATTTGGGAATCGGAATATTTATCGCCAATGATAAGTACCGCAAAACGACCTTTTTCAAGCATATCGTAGCCATTTTTGGCAACTTTTTCAAATAAATCGTAGAATTCCTCTGTGCTCGAGCAGTTAGATAAATCTTCTTTTTTGTCTGAAAATCTTATAATATCATCGTAAGGTGGATGAAGCACCAAAAATTGAGCTTGTTTTTTACCCATAATTTCAAGTCTTGCCTTGATTTTTTCTTTTGCGATTTCGCTTGTTGAATCTGCACAGATTATGTTTACGTCGGTTACAAGCTCTTTTGCGGAAAATTTTTCTGACACTTTTTCTGCCAAATCGTCTTTAAGCTCTACTCCGATGCATTTTCTGCCCATATTGACGGCTTCAATGCCTGATGTGCCTGAGCCAAAGAACAAATCAAGTACAACATCGCCTTTTTTTGTAAATCTTTCATAAAGCTGTTGAGCGATTTGCGGAATGTAATTTCCGTGATATTCGTTTGAGTGTCCGCCTTCTTTCAGGCGATTGGGGAATTCCCACAGGGTGTCCGTTTTGACGTGGCTGTAATCTCTCCAGTTTTTAAGATTAATATCGCTGTAAGCAGTCGTTTTGATTGCAGAACTGTCAACGAGTTTTAAATCAGCTTTGGTTTTTTTCTTAGGTGCTAAAATCGCTTTTGTAACGGTGTTTGCAACCGTTCTTGCAGTCGTTTCGTTATCAATTTTTCTAAGTGCTTTCGCCATAAAATCCCCATTTCTCCCCATAATTCTTAAGTGTCTTCATTATAAAGAATTGTGTTAAGATTGTAATCATTAGTTTAAAGGATATTTGATTAAAAAAGGGTAATTAAGTACAATTAATGTAGTAGTAGGTCGGGCATTCCTGCCCGACAACATAAAGTGAATACATGAATAGAATAAAACAGTTATCAAAGCATCTAATCAACCAAATTGCAGCAGGTGAAGTCATAGAACGCCCTGCCTCTGTGGTAAAGGAGCTTGTCGAAAATTCAATTGACGCAGGTGCTACAAAAATCAGCATTGAAATTTCAAATGAGTGCCGTGATTTAAGAATTGCGGACAACGGTTCGGGGATTCACCCAGACGATATTGTTTTGGCTTTTTCAAAGCACGCCACAAGCAAAATCGAAACAGACGAAGACCTTTTTGCCATATCGACGTTGGGATTCCGTGGCGAAGCTCTTTCAAGCATAATTTCCATTTCCAAATTGACCTGTACAACTAGAACAAAGGATTTTGATGCCGGAACAAAAGTCGAATGCGAAAATTCTCAAGTCAAAAAAGTTCAAACAGGATGTGCCGTGGGGACAATTATGGAGGTAAAAAATCTTTTTTACAATCTTCCAGCCCGACTAAAATTTTTAAAAAACCCGAAAACGGAATTTTCTTATATTCAGGAATTGATTCAATCTCTTGCGATAATTAATCCTCAAGTGGCTTTTGAACTTAAAAACAATGGCAAAACCATGGTCAAAACCACTGGCTCAAGTGATTTAAAAACCGCGATAAAAGAAGTTTATTCAGCTGATGTTGTGGGTAATTTGAAAGATGTTCTGAAAACCGATAAGCTGTCAGGGTTTAAGATTTCAGGATATGTTAGTACTCCCGATTACACACGTTCAAGCAAAAAATCTTATCATATTTATATCAATTCAAGAATGGTCAAGTGTCCTGTTTTTCAAAAATCCATCGACACTGCTTACAAAAATTTAATCGGGTTCGGCAAATATCCTTTTGTAGTGCTAAATTTACAAATTCCAGCAGGTGAAATCGACGTAAACGTTCACCCTACAAAAAAAGAGGTTCGCTACAAAAATACAAATCAGGTATTTAATTTTATTTATTCATCGATTGATATGGCACTTTCATCTTTTGGCAATTCTTTGACTATCGGGCAAAAAAACGAAATCGAGAGTGAAAATTTTCAACCACAAGGAAATGTTTTTGCTTTACCGAGTATTTCAGCCGAAAGCGATGATGTTTATGTAAAAGACGAAGAACTCGTTCAATATAATTTACTCTCCTACCCCTCACCCCAACCCTCTCCCGCATGGGGCGAGGGAGTAGTCTTGGACTCTTCACCCTCCACACTTCACTCTTCACTTGACAATATCATCGGCCAGTACAAAAACACCTATATTCTGATTGAAAAAGAAGATGGCCTGGAAATAGTTGACCAGCACATAGCGGAGGAAAGATACATTTATGAAAAATTGAAATCTCAAAAACAAGCTGTTTCTCAGATGCTTTTTGTTTCTGATGTTTTGGAAGTTTCAGCTACTGAGGCTCAATTGATAAAAGAAAACAAAGAAAAATTTGAAAAATTCGGGTACGGAATTGAGTTTTTAAAAGAAACTGAATTGATTTTCAAAAAAGTCCCTCAAATGCTTTCAAAAGTTAGCCCAAAAGAAATTCTTTCTGATATTTTGGAAAATCTGTCAGGCGATATAGACGGGCTTGAGGAGAAAATCCTTATAATGACTTCCTGCAAAGCAGCAGTAAAAGCAGGTCAGAAATTGAACAGCTGGCAAATGCAGGAAATTATCAAAAATTGGAGAACCTGCGAAAAACCTTACACATGTCCGCATGGACGGCCGATTTCAAAAATATTGCCGCACAAGCAGATAGCAAGTTTTTTTGAACGACAGGAGTAGTCAGTAGCGAGCTGAGCGGTTGAATGGTTGATAGGTTGAGGCTTTCCGAGGTTGGATTGTCTTGGATTATCGGCAGTTCGCAAAAGTGTCATTTTGCTCACTAGGATGAGTTTCGTTTCACTCACTCTTGCCGAAATCCGCTGCTTCGTCGTTACTCTCCTCGCAACGACACCATATTTTTTGCCTCTGTTACCTATTTCCTCGTCTTCCTTTTCACTTTTCACTTCGTTCCCGGCCTCTGGCATCAAAGAAAATTCCGTGGTTTACAACATCATCGTAAAAATCTTCGTCTTTTTTAAGTTCCGCCATCGTAATCGGATGCAAATCAATGAATACATCCAATGTTGTTTCAATTTTGCCCACAATAGGCCAGATTATCTCACGTTTGTACTTGTCTTCGATATCAAAAATAGCCACCATCTCGATATCCTCATCTTTGTGAGGATTACCATCTGTGAAAATCCCATGAAGATACAAGCCGTGAAAATCATCGAAATGCTTGTTCAAAGCCGTTATTAATAGATTAATCGCTTCTTCAACCTTTTTTTGCATAGGGGAATTTTACTACTTTTATTTGTAAAAGTCAACCTTCTTTTTCTGCAGAAAAAGAAGGCAAAAAGACTTTTCAGACACTTGTTTATTGTAATTCTACAAGATTTATGTTTGACTTTTTTCTTTTATCATATTATTTAATTTATATAATTGAAAATGTCTTCTCTAGGAATGGTTGTTTGCTGCGAATCTGACAGATTTTTAACAGAAACGGTGTTGGTTTTAATTTCGTCTTCACCCAAAATCACTGCGTATTTTGCTACTTTGGATGCTTTTTCGAGTTGTTTTGTGAACTTTTTATTTATCATGTCAAAATCGGCACTTATTCCGTTTTCTCTCAATTCTTCAGTCAATTTTAATGCTTTAATCGTTGAATTTGAAACAACATAGGCTTGTAATTTTGTATCTTCAGCTTGAGAAAGCAATGAGTTTAATCTTTCCATTCCCATCGCCCAACCGACAGCAGGAGTGTCTTCTCCGCCAAGATTTTTGACTAGAGAATCATATCTTCCGCCACCGCAAACTGCATTTTGAGAGCCCAAATTGTTTGATTTAATTTCAAAAACAGTTCTATTGTAGTAATCAAGCCCTCTTACGAGAAGTTTATTTACCGAATATTTTAAGTTTAAGGTATCCAAATAGGTTTTTAATTCTGAAAAATGCTCCGCACAATCTCCACATATATAATCAGATGTAATAACTATTTGAACTTCGGCTTTTTTGAAAATTTCCTGACAATCTACAACCTTACAGTCCAAAAGCCTCAAAGGATTTTTTTCATATCTTGTTTGGCAATCAGGACAAAGGTTTTCAAATTCAGGTTTTAAAATCTCTTTTATTCTTGCTTTGTAAACTTCACGACATTCAGGACAGCCAAGAGAATTCAGTTCAACCTCCAAATCATTGAGGCCAAGTGCTTTTAGGTAATCTACCGCAAGCAAAATCATTTCCGCATCGGCGGTAGGTTCACTTATACCGAAGATTTCAGCACCTATCTGATGGAATTGTCTTTGACGGCCTGCTTGAGGGCGTTCGTATCTAAACATAGGACCTTTGTACCAAAGTTTAACAGGCGTAGGCAGTCTATGCATCCCGTTTTCTATGTAGGCTCTTACAACTCCAGCGGTATTTTCTGGGCGGAGGGTCAGCGAGCGTTCGCTTTTTTCAAAAGTGTACATTTCCTTATTCACAATATCGGTAGTATCACCAACTCCGCGTGCAAAAAGCTCTGTAGCTTCAAAAATAGGGGTTCTAATCTCTTTATACCCGGCTTTTGAAAAAATATTTAAGGCCGTTTGTTCCAAATTTTGCCAATTTCCAACTTCTATTGGCAAAATATCTTTCGTGCCCTTTTGTGCTTTTATTAAATTACTCATGGGTTAATTATATTCAGTGTAGGTTTAAAAGTCAAATGGTGAAGGGTAAAAGATATTAATGGCGGATTTGCAAATGCAAATCCGCCATTAATCGTAGCCTGAACACTCTGCCGAGCAAAATGTCCTGTGAATATTTTGTGAGAGGTAGAGGATATAAAATATCTCAACTACTCATTATTGGTTTATTCTTTCGTATATTCAGCGTCAATTACGTCGTCTTCTGAAGATGCTTTTGATTCTTCTCCAGAATTTTCGTTAACAGGTTCACCTTCACCTGTATGTGCAGTTTCACCTTCTTTTTGAACCTGTTCATAAGCCTTTTGAGAAATCGCAAACATAGTCTGTTGTAACTCTTCGGACATTTTTTTGATTTCATCAAGTGACTTGTTTTCGTCAAGTGCTTTTTTAAGCTCAACTTTTTGTTCTTCTAGTTTTGACTGTTCTGCAGGATCAATTTTACCTTCAAAGTCTTTTACTATTCTTTCGGCAGAACCAATCAAGCTGTTTGCATTATTTCTTGTTTCTGCTTCTTCTTTTTTAGTTTTGTCCTCAGAAGAGTGAACTTCTGCTTCTTTTACCATTTTGTCGATATCATCGTCAGAAAGGTTACTTGAATTTGTGATAGTAATTTTTTGTTCTTTATTGGTCGCTTTGTCTTTAGCTGAAACGTTTACGATACCGTTGGCATCTATGTCAAAAGTAACTTCGATTTGCGGTAATCCTCTCATCGCAGGTGGAATACCGTCAAGTCTAAACATACCTAAGGATTTGTTATCTTTCGCCATCGGTCTTTCACCTTGTAAGACGCTGATGTCTACAGCAGTTTGGTTGTTTTCAGCGGTTGAGAACACTTGTGATTTTGAAACAGGAATTGTTGTGTTTCTAGGAACCAAAGGAGTTAAAACTCCACCAAGGGTTTCAATACCCAAAGTCAAAGGTGTTACGTCTAAAAGAACAATGTCTTTAACTTCACCGGCCAAAACACCCGCTTGAATTGCCGCACCTACTGCAACAACTTCATCAGGGTTAACTGATTGGTTAGGTTCTTTTCCCGTGTAATCTTTTACCAAAGCTTGAACCGCAGGAATACGAGTCGAACCCCCTACGAGAACCACTTCATCGATTTCGCCTTTAGAAAGTCCTGCATCTTTAAGTGCCTGTTCAACCGGTTTTTTACATCTGTCTAACAAATCACGGGATAAATCTTCAAATTTAGCTCTTGTCAAAGAAAGATCTAAGTGTTTAGGGCCGTTTGCATCGGCTGTGATGAATGGCAAGTTGATTGAAGTTTCAATAACGGTAGAAAGTTCGCATTTTGCTTTTTCAGCAGCTTCTTTGATACGTTGAAGGGCTTGCTTATCATTTCTCAAATCAATTCCCTCTGATTTTTTGAATTCATCGCAAATCCAGTTCATTACTTTTTCGTCGAAGTCGTCTCCACCAAGGTGTGTGTCACCTGAAGTTGAAAGAACTTCGTGAACACCATCACCGATTTCAAGGATAGAAACGTCGAAAGTACCACCACCAAGGTCGAATACCAAAACTTTTTCAGGTTTCACTTTTTCTAAACCGTAAGCAAGAGCTGCAGCCGTAGGTTCATTGACGATACGAAGAACGTCAAGCCCTGCAATTTTACCTGCATCTTTTGTTGCTTGTCTTTGAGCATCGTTAAAGTAAGCAGGAACGGTAATTACCGCTGAAGTTACTTTTTCGCCCAAATATGAACTAGCGTCATCCGCCAATTTTCTCAAAATCATTGAACTGATTTCTTGAGGGGTGTAAGTTTTGTCATCAATTTTAATTTTGTAATCTTCACCCATTTTACGTTTAATAGAAGTGATTGTTTTGTCGTGATTGATGATAGCCTGACGTTTTGCCAGCTGTCCAACCAATCTTTCACCGGTTTTTGAAAACCCTACGATAGAAGGGGTTGTTCTTGCACCTTCTGCGTTTGCGATAACGGTAGGCTTACCACCTTCCATTACAGCGACTACTGAGTTTGTAGTTCCTAAATCGATACCAATTGTTTTTGCCATTTTTTCCATGCTCCTTTTATAATATTGTAATTTATTGTCTTAGTGAAACGTGAAAGATATATTTCTTTTCACTTTTCACTTTTCACTTTTCACTTTTACTTTTTACCCTTCACCTTCCAATGTACTTTACCACTTTTTTTAGTGTTTTTTAAAAAAATAAACAAAAAATTAATTATTCTGTTAATCACCTATCAATACATATATCCTTTCCCGACATGGGTTATGGCGTGTATACTTTTGTAAATTTTTTAAAAATTTTGACAATTTTTTTTATGTTCATTTATTATATAGAAAGTATTACAAATTTACAAAAGGTTTAGTTAACGATAGGAGAAAATATGCAAGTAAATTCAGTAGGTAGTTTAAGCTCAACGAGTTTCGGCAGAAGATCACAAACGTGTAAATGCCAGGAATATACTCCAAAAACTGTCGACAATGTCACAATCCCTCGTCCTTTTTACAATAAATTAATAGGGATGGCGATGTTAGCCATGGCTACTGGAGGAACTATAGGTACTATGAACAGCTGTAGTCCAATGAATCCACCAGAGATAACTGTTCCTACTAATCCACAAAAACCAACTACTAATAACAATAATACCTACGTAACCCCAACAGATTCAACACAACAAACAACACCCTCTGTTTCGCAGAATCTTTTACAGATAGCAGAGTTTGCGGGAATCACTCCTGTAGGTAAGGAGCTTACCATAACTAATCCGGATGCGGTAAAAGAAGGGGACTTTATTCAATTCGGTTATCATGATGATTTAAACAGTGATTATAACCTTTCTATAAACCAAGAATTATCAACCAAAGATGTAAAAGTATATGATGGTACCAACACTAATACTGTATCAGGACAAGTTTCTTATATCCGTTATACGGCTACTAAAACTGCTGATGGAGCAACCGTAGTTAATAAACAGAAAACAAAACAAGGCAAACCTATTTCTGAAAATTCCGGTTGGAATGATCAGGGTACTTTTAAATACGTTCTTGCAGCCGATGGATTAAAAGAATACAACATGTCATCTGACGGTACTGCAACTTATCAATGCAAGTATCTTCCCAAAAATGGAACAACTGTAACCAAAGTTTATGAAGATGGAACCAGTGTTGATTTAACCAATGTTTCGGCTTTTAAATTGCACAATGTCAACACAGGTATTGACAACGTATACATGTAGAAATAATATAAGTAATAATAAAAGGAGCAATCAAGCGGTTGCTCCTTTTTTGTGTGTTATTTCAATGCAAAACGTGAATGGTAAACGCTACTAACATCATCCTTCTATTGTAACAATAAATTTACAATCTCACCAAAATATTAATTAAAAAGCATCATGTTACCGATTAATAAAAATAACGAAAAAGGAGTGCAAATATGAGTTTAATTAGTTTTATTTTTGGTTGTCACAAAAAAACAACAACACCGGCAGAAACTAAAAAGCAAGAAAATAAACAATGTACAACTACAGTTGCCTCTAAGCTCAATTTAGCCCCGTGTGCTGCCGGAACAGGTTCAGCATTTGACTCGGGAAGCGGTTTGCCTGCAGAGGCAGCAGTAGCCCCTCCTAGAAAATCTACGGTAGCAACGGCAAAGGCACCGACAGCTCGGGTAGTTCAGGCAGGGAATATTTTTGCTTCAAAAACCCTAGCCGCTGTTACAACAGAACCGCCTAGTGTATCAGACCAAGTTTCTAATATAGTCGACTCACTAGGAATTACTCCTGTAGATAAGCAGCTTACCGTAACAAATCCTGATGTAATAAAAGAAGGTAATTTAATTCAATTCGGTTATCATGATGATTTAAACAGTGACTATAATCTTTCTATAAATCAAGAATTATCGACTAAAGATTCTTTAGTATATGATGGCACCAACACTAATACTGTATCAGGACAAGTTTCATATGTTCGTCAGACGATTACTACAACTGCTGACGGAGCAACTGTAATTAAAAAACAGACAACAAAACAAGGCAAGCCTATTTCTGAAAATTCCGGCTGGAACGATAATGAGACTTTAAAAGAGGTTCCGGCCCCGGATGGAGTAAAGGTATATAAGGTATCATCCGACGGCACTGAAACTTATCTGTATAAAGAGGTTCCTAAAAATCCAACAACCGTCAGCAAAATTTATGAAGATGGAACCAGTACTGATTTAAGCAATGTTTCGGCATTTAAATTGCACAATATCAGCACAGGCCTTGACAACATTTATGTGAGTAAAAAACAGGAGGAGCCTCCTGCAAAACCTAAATCCATTTTTGCCAAAATAGGGGATTTTTGCAAAAATGTTGTCACCAGCGTTATCACCAGCATCAAAAACTGGTTTTCATAAGCCTGAGGACGAG
>Ga0302271_10002743_pt1 | contig 15558 bp, 10 predicted proteins | sample III_Bog_N1_1_FD_198767 | JGI IMG/M metagenome (GOLD analysis project Ga0302271, IMG submission 198767) | Peat permafrost microbial communities from Stordalen Mire near Abisko, Sweden - III_Bog_N1_1 | ecosystem: Environmental > Terrestrial > Soil > Wetlands > Peat | place: Sweden: Abisko... | reverse complement strand
ATTAATTTGGGATTTACCTTGCGAGATTCTGAGTTCAAAAATACAATAAATCAATCTCTCATTGAATTATTTAATTAAAAAATCAACACTACCTTCCTCTCTTTTCTTTTTTTTGAATTTAATTTATTCATGGGCTGGATTCTCGAGAGCTTTGATTGATTTTTCCCAATCGGTATAGATTAAAAACAACAACTTAAAATTTTTGGCTAAACTAAGGATATTCAATTTGACTTTCAGAATATCAACACTTCAAATTGAAAAAGATTGTGTTTCTCCCCACTCCCATTTGAGATATTATCTTTCTTACAATTTTCATTTCCGTTTAACGTTTAGATTTCGAGTCTATTTCAAAAAATATATTCAATTTTTAAATATTTTTTAGATTAAAGACATTTCTTCCTCAAAAATCAGATAACCTAGCCTTTTTTTCTATTTCTTCCAAAAATGCAAATCACAAGGCAACAATCCAATCAATAATTATGCTAAGACACACTCAGCAATCACAATAATGACCAACAACAATAATAATAAAGATAACAATAAACAACAATAATAAAATAGAATATGAATGAAAAAAATGTAACTTTTTAAAGAGTTTAATAAAGAAGATGATTTGCAAGCAGATTATATCAATACTAGAATCGCCTTATTATTATTAATATTATTATTTGAAAGTATCTCATTATTATTCTGAGGTTTCGGAGACTCGATTAGCCCGCTATTTCAAGGAAGTAGAGTTAGTCTGTTAGCTAAGATTCATCGCTCGTCTGTCCTAACGACTAATTTTATAGACTCAGTATTATCTACAATTATAGAGGGATCCTAAGGCTAAAGAGTGGTATCTTCTAGTATTTATTATTTTTGATTGGTGGCCTCTTCAGGTTTTGGCTGGGTGGGAGATTGCGAGATCACGTCGAGCTTGGCTTGGGCAGAGCTAGATATTGGGGTTTCTTCTTTTTAGGCTTAGGTTTCTTGCTAAAATTATTCAGCATCTGCAAGCTTTGGAAAACTATATGTGAACTTATCGCTCTCTTAATGCTCTTCAGTAAGTCTTGGGCAGATCTAAAAAGCAATAAGAAATAGCCGTTGATTGGAGATTATTTTGATGTTTTTGAGATTGAGAAATACGAAATAATATTCAAAGTAATCAATTTAACTCTTAAGAGATAAGAAACACTATTATATTGTACAAGTTCTTTTATGGTAGTAAGGAGGGAAGGTTGGATTGGTTCTAAGAAGGTGTGCTCGAAGAACAGCGCAAATTGATTCTGTTCAGCAAATGACTTAGCCTTCGCTTTTAATTCTTCTTTTTCGGACTTTTTGAAAGAAAAAATGAAGTGAATAAGTATATTTATGAGATATTTCTGTATTGTGAATCATACTTCTGAATATTTCTGCTCATGTTCTGGGTGTAGAATGCCTATGAGAAGACATTGAGGAGTTTATCCTAAAAAAGTTTTTTTAGCAGTTTCATAGGCTTTTTCGATTGAGAGAAGAGAATGCTCATCGGATGTATTGTAAAGGAAGATGAACACTTTCATGATTTTGTAGTAAACAGCTAATAGAAAGGAAGAAAAACCATTTTTTGTTAGCATTTATTACAAAGAATTTCATTTATTTAAACTATTCTTTTTTCAGTTTACATTCTACAATCCATTGGAAAGTAGGAATGGATAAATTCTATATCCAGAGATTGAGAAGATGTTTCCTACTGAGGTAATGTACCATAAGATCGAAGGTTTAATGCCCGTTGAGTTTTGGAGGGAAATGTCCATCAGTGAAGATATCACTAAGAAGCTCAGTTTTTCCAATATTCGATTCACCCAAAATCAAAATATGTGTTCGCTCTGTTTGCACTATTGGTGAGGAAGATGGCCATGAAAAATCCTCATTTTCATAAAATTAAATCCCTTCTAGCTAATTCAATCTATTTACTCCATCACTATCACTACTACTACTGCTGCTATCATCTATATCACTGCTACTACTTGTACCATTACTGCTACTGCTCGAGTCTGATTCTTTAGAATCTTTCTTTTCAGAAATATCTTATTTTTCTTGAAGTTCACTGCTTAAAATCTCAGCATTAATATCTGCTTCTATGTGTTTAGTTTCCTGAACTTCTTTATTTGTATTGTTTAGGTTGTTTTCTTCATTCTTATGATGATTATGTTGGTGATGGTGATGAGTATCATTATGATTTTACTATTCTTGAGAATCAGTTTCTTTACGATGATTCCTGTTGTGAGTTCTACTGCTTAATTAATCAAATGCTCCAGCTTCTAATATGTAGTTATCGAGAAGTTTTTTAGTTTAAGCTGAGGCTTTGGTAGTTGGTTTGGTACTCTTTTTATCATTTTAATTGACTGATGATTTTCTCTGAAAATCTTTATCTGATTCAGCAACTAAACTGAATCTCCCTCTTAAGCAAGTTGATCTTGGTCTATTTTGTAATTCCCTTTCTTACGGTGAGTGCGTAAGAGATCGGGATTCTTCTTTTTTAGTTTCATTTTCAACTTTCTTTTAGCAAAATTGTGTGAAAAGAGAAAGAAAGATCAGTTAGGAAATGTATGTTATTTTAACTTGAACATTTGGCATGAATAATAATAATGGTTTAGCTTACAAGATAGTACTCTTCGCAAGAGCGCGCGTGAAAGGCCTTGCTACGAATTCGCATTGATATTGAGGAATATTATGGTAAATATGTTAGGAAAAACTGACTAAAAATGAACGAAAATAGTTATGCAAAAGCTAACTAAAGTGTGAGGAGTCAGTAAAAGAAAGGTTTAATTAGAGATAAATGCAGGTTGATATTGACCTTGTTTTTTTGTTTAATAATTCGTTGTAGCTAATTTAATGCTATCCTAAGAGATTCTTTCTCTAAAAAGGTTGAATAAATAAATACTTGAATTAATTCTTCGAAAAACCCAGAACAACTTAATAACTGTGGTTTGAAAAATCAAATACTGCTATTTTTTTATCATTTGATTTGATCACTTTATTAATTTATGCTTTTTATTTAATTTTCATGAAGATTTAGTTGAAAACTAAAAGGAGGAGTAGAACTCACTTAAATCGTATTAGTACAATGCCAAAAAGCAATTTATGCTGAAATTGAATTGTTTTGTCAAATATTTTTGATTTTCTATTTATTTCTAAAATAAGATAAGATTTTCTCTTCTAAGAAAAGAAAAAAATGAATTTATTAAATAGAAACATTGAAATATCAAGAAAAGTAGATAAATACAAGATAATTGAAATTAATAATAATTTTGTTGGGAATAAATCTTGTTTATTATCATGATATTGAGTCTCTTTGAGAAATGATGAAATTACTTGTAAATACGCTGATTTCAAATTGTTCGCAAAGTCTATCCCCGCGAGATTTCTTGAATTCAAAAACCATTTAGCCTAAAGTTTGATTCAATTAAAAATAAGAAGAAAATATAAAGTATTTTAGTGGGAGAGTTTACAGAGAATGGAAGCAATCGCGGAGGTCTTCAACGAAGTGTAGGAATCAACTACAGTATCATAGAAATAAGTGTATGCATTACTGGAATAGTATGAGCAAAATAAAGTTTTGTTCATTCGTGCTGTCGAACAATGCTACCTTAAAATCATCAAGAATATGCTCAAGGCTCCTCGCAAGCTCATTGAGAAATATGAAAAACTCACTGAAAAATTATTTGAGACTGGATACAGATAGTATGCTCTCAAGGAGGATATTTCAGATGCAGCTGCCGGTGGCAAAAAGCAGAAACTCACAAAAAGAGACATTTTCTCTTTGTTCTAGCATTTCCTGTCATTCTTCGCAGGTGCACTAGATTCAACATAACTTCAAATTAGGATATTCTCTTCTCGTATTGTCTTCCAATTGCTGAAGATTCTGCCTTCAGAAGTCTTAGAAGATGTGATCGAAACAAGAATTGCTAAATAGCTTATCTTAGGGACTTTATCGCTTATGAAAGAAAAAAAAGGAAACTTAAAGCAAATTGGTATTAAAATAACATCTTATCTACAGAAGCTAATGGACAGAAATGATCTAACTGAGTCATAAGAAGCGAAGGTTCTTAGAGTAAGACATAAATGAAATAATAGACTCTTGAAAAAATAACTGCTTTTTTGTTGTTGAAATAATTCAGAGCGAAATGATGAGAAGCATGTGCATGGATGAGCAGGATCAAATTAGAAAGCTTGCTTTGATTAATCTTGAGATGAATGAAAGCACATTCCCTCACCTGATTAAGAGGATTAGAGACAAGAATCCTGAGATCAGAGCAACTGTTTTCAAAAAGTTGATCAAAGAATAAATTCCTCTAGCAAACCTTAATCTTTCCGATGTATACAAGCTGATCTACGATGGCCTTGGATCAAGAGAGGCATCCGTTAGGGATGCATGCACTCGATATCTTTCTTTGAATTATTGTCTTTTTAAAGAAGAACCTGATGGAAACAAGCTAGATGTAATTTTAACTCATTTTAATATTATTTTCAAAAAATGAATCCTCTCACCTCTGTTTAATAGAACGAAATGGATCTGGAAGATAAAGAGAACGTTGATGGCGAAGAAAAAGCAGTTCAAAGTGAAAAAAAAGGAAGTGCCAAACGTTTCTTCACTGCTAACAAGGAATCTGCATCTAAAGAGATGAAAATCAACATTATTAATTTCCTTCAGACATTTGAAGTTGAGAAGAGTCTTTACTACCCTGAGCTTTATGAAAGCCTTGAAGCTTTAGTGAAAGAAACAGTGAAAAGCATCCTCGATGCTGATGGCTTAGCTGGATACCTCAAGGATGTATTTGTGAATTAATTGAGTCTCAAGAAGAAGAGAAAACACACCAAGATTGAAATCAGCAGTGAGGAACTCTTCCTTGTGAGAGTTGTCTGCTAGATGGCTTAAACCCCCGAAGAAAGAAAAGAACTTAGCCCTGAAATAGTGGCTGTTATCGAAGACTGCTTCCCAAACGGAGCGGAATTCGCGCAAGTCATGGAGTACTACGCTTCAACTGCTCCTTCTCTTTTTTCTCTGTATCAAGCTCTTCTTACAGCTGAACTTCTCATTAACTGTGATGAAGCAGGACGTAATAAACTCGAAGAAACATTAAAAAACCTAGTCAGAACAATGAACAATGCTCAACTTGTTTCTGAGATCCCAACAGATGAAGCTGGTGAATACAATGACATTTTCTACGAACTTGACGCGGAAACAGTCAAAAACAGTATTTTCGCTTAGGCTTATTTCTAGCCACCTATTATTACCTGCGCTTATGAGCTTCTTCCAATAATTGTGAGGATTTTTAAGAAAGTTGTCAGTGATGGACGTGCTAACGTTTAATTAATTCAACTGATCTCAGAAGTGCATGAACCACTTGCAAAAGACACAGACAATGATTCCCATTTCGATCTCCCCTCAGAGTTAGAGAGACTTCGTAGAGCAATTAAAGACGGTGAAGTTAAGACAGAAGCTATTGAAAAGGAGCTGGTAAATCTCAAAAAGAATAAAACCAAACAACGAGAGATCTACGAACTTGAAAAATAAAAAGATGATGCTTCTGCACATTTGGCGCTTTGCAGAGAGAAAGAAGAACAAATCTAAATTAAGATATTCGATATCTCGATGCGCTAGTTGATCTTAGTTCAGTCTCTTTTGACTAATTGTAAAGTAGATCCAAAAGATCATGCAATTTCCCATTTACTCCAGCAGATTATCATGCCTGGACTCAACTCGGATGATGATAATTTGATTGCGCATGCTTTGAAAGCACTCGCTCTTTATGTCTTGATTGATAGAAACGTGTGCAATGATTTCTTTTCAGTGTTCTAAGATCTTCTTGCCAAAAATGAATAATGCTCACAATCATCTCCACAAGAGATTATCTCACTTAGATCGATAGTTGACTTTATCCTTCTGTACGATCTGGCTAACAAGGCTACCCCCGATGAAGATGAAATAGATATAGCCTTCACTCAAGAATTAATTTTGAGATATGCTTATTAAGGTAAATTAATTAGATATCTCTCCCCAAGATATTTAGAATCAAGATAAGTGACTAACATCTTCTCTTTTTTTTAGCTGACACACTATTGAGGACAATTGCGATAGAAGGACTCAGCAAGCTACTCTTTAATGGCAAACTATAAGATCCTCACACAGTAATTAAAAGTTTTATTTTTTGGACGTTTTTCCTAAACTTTTTTTTTGAATAGATAATATGCCTATTAATGGTAATATGGTTTGATACAAAAATTTGCTAAAGAGAAGGTTTTAAAGCAATTCAGATTCTCTCTACACTATTCAAGACTTTCACAGCAACAAACTATGCTAATCTTGTTGTCTTCGAGAAAGCCCTTGAGCTTTTTACGTTGCTCATTGTGACTCTAGAAAAGAAAGGTTTAGTCTTTAATGATGATTTCGTACTTTTCGATCATCTGAATGAAAAATTCACTTCAAAAGCACTTAGAGTTGGTGTTAATTTGCTGTCTTATGAATATCATAAAAGCACAGAAGCTTTAACTAATGCTGCCGCTCATGATCTGCCTCCCCAAGAGAGATTTTTCGTTTATCTCGCTTATCGATGCTCTAAAGATAAACGTTTCTTGAATTTATTCGATAAAATCACACATTTCTTTGATTTCTATAATAAATCGCAGCAAGATACCTTACCGATTCTCCTTCATTTCTTGAGAGAAGCATTGGAAAATTGTCCATTGAGTAAATAACTTCACTAGCTTGAGAAACTGATAAAAGACAAAATCAAAGCAGCAGCATAAGCCGATAAAATCGAAGATGATGTTGCAGAGCCAGCTTAGAATGAAAATGCTGCAGAAGCCGCTGATGCTAATGCAGAAGATGAAAAGTTATTCGCTTTATCAGCGAGATAGAAAAAAATAGTTGAAAGAATCACTGAGAACATCGAGAATAACAGCCAAGAGATGGACGTGATAGTTAAAAACCTCACAGATTCTAAAATTCTAGTTCAAGACACTCTTGAACAAAAAGAAAAAAGAGCCAAACTTGATGATGATGAAGAGGAAGAGGAAGTACCTGATTTTGTTGAAGAAGAAGATGAACCTGATGAGAAGGAGGAAGTTAAGCCAAGACAGCGAGGAGGAAGAGGTGGAAAAAGAAAAGCACCACATGCTAGTGAAGAAGAAGATGAAGAAGAATAAGAAGAGGTAGTTTAAGAGGCACCTAAAAAACGAGAGGCACCAAAACGAGGAAGAAAAGCAAAGGAAATCGAAGAAGTTGTTTCAGAAGAAGATGATGACGATGAAGATAAAGAGGAGATCATCCAGAAGAGGACATCCTAGAGGAGGACTCGAAAATCTAGAGAAGAAAAAGCACCTCTAAAAAAACATTTAGAAGAGGAAGATGAAGAGAATGAGGAAGAAGAAGAAGAAGATGACGTAGAAGAAGTAGAAGAAGTAAATACTAAAAATAAATCTAAAAAAGATGTTTCTTCTTCAAGACGACCAAGAGGGAAAAAGGTGAAGCAAGAAGAGGAAGTTGACTCAGAGCAAATAAGTGAAGAGGAGGAGGAAGTAGAAGAGATCCAATAGAAACCAAACAAAAGAAATAGACGTGGTAAATAAAATGAAGATAAAGAGGTAGATGAAGAAGAGGAAAAGCCTAAGGGAGCTAAGTAATCAAAGAGCAAAGTACCAGTTAAACGTTCAAAGGGTAAATAAGGATAAACTCTTGATGATGAAGAAGTAGAAGAATAAGAGAAACCAAAAAGAAGCACAAGATTAGCTAGAAAATAACCTGAGTCTGGTTCTGAAGAAGAAGAAGAAAAGGAAGAATCAGCAGAATAGGAGGATGAGGAGCAGGAAGAAGAAGAGGAAGTAGTTGAAGTTTAACCAAAAAAAGGAAGGAAAGCAGGAACGGCTGCTGCTAGTGCAAAAAGTTCTTCAAATGATAGATCAACTAGAGGCCGTGGTAAGAAAGTTTAAGATTAGGTAAAAGAGGAAGAGGAAGAAGAAGTAGAAGAGGAAGACGAAGCTGAAGAAGAGGAGGTCGTTGTTGTTAAGGGAAGAAAGGCTTAGGCAAGTAAGGCTGTAGCGAAAGGAGGGAGAAGAACTTCAAATCGTGTGAAAAACTCCAAAAATGAAGATGAATAAGAGAAAGAAAATGAAGAAGATGAAGAAGAAGTACCAGAGAAAAGAAGGAGTGGAAGAGGAGGAAAAAATGTTAAGGGAAAAGGAAATAAAAAGTAAGAATCTTCTGAAGAATCAAATGAAGAAGAAGAGGAAGAGGAGGAAGTTGAAGTTGAAGAAGCTCCAAAAAGAGCCAGTAGGAGATAAAAATAAGAAGTAGACAACACATTAGCTACCAAGAAACCTGTCAGTTCAAATAAGAGAACAAGACGATGATTGTATCATGGATAAAATGCATTCTTAAAATAGTTGATCGTAATTCATTTTTTAGATAATCGAGTTTTAGATTTTAACCATTCAACTTCTATTAATAAAATCAATTTACCTTTAGAATTATGTGATTAAATGCAAAAAAGAAAGAATTCATACAATTTAAAGCTCAAGAACCTAAATAAATTAATTGTTTTTATTTAAATCTTCAAAGATTAATAATAAGTGGTTCATATGAAGATTGAATATCTTAATAAGCAAGAAGAAGATATTTTCTAAGCCTTAAAAATTATGAAAAAGATATTCCAACAGAATCCCTTATGGTTATCAATAAAAATATCAAAAAAAGACACAGTGTTATCCTATTAAAAAAAGAAAAGTGAAATTTGGAGATGGGGGGAGGGGAGATAATTTTTTCAAAAAAAGAAACTCGAAGTTAAAAAGAAGATAAACCGCGAGGTTTCCAAACAAAAGGCCTTTTCATTTGAACACTGTTACTACCATTCTAAAATCGATTGCTTTTTTACAAATATTTTTGATTTTATTCCTATTAAAGAATCACTCTCAAGTCAACTCCATTCTCCTCCTTATCCATTCGCTATTATTAAAATTGAGTTAATAAGATGATGAGGAAATTTAACTTTTTCTAAAAAATCAGCAAATAAATTATGTAGAAGAAGCTGCGGAGACAATAAAATTAAATACTAAAAATCTTAATAGTTTCTTTTGAGAGGTTTGCTTGATAAGAGAGATGGAGAGGGAGAGAAATTTTATCCCAAAAAGATATTGCTATTTTATTTTGCTAAGCTTATTTTGGAAGCAGCATACAATACCTTGGTGTTTTGATTAATAATAACAAAAAAACATTGTAACAATTAAGATAATACTACAAGGGATTTAAATTCAAAATTCGCGCAACAAATTTACTCGAACTCGCTGCTAAAGAAGTCGCCTAAAAACGGGGAGGGTATCCAAGAACTATTGTTTGCAGGAATCGAAGAGAACAGGAAATCAAGAAGAAAGAAGACTCATAAAGGAAGATAAATCTAAACAAAACAAAGGACTCAATTTTCCTCATTTCATCGATGAACTAAGCGTTACTAAAGCTAGGGAACTTCAAATGTGACTTAGCTGCTCATCATGGATACCTACCAGCAACGTACGTTTGCCTCGAAAAAACTTGCAACCGATCTCTTGAGTCAAAAGAGAATTTATAAAAAAATCCATATACCAATACAGTTTCTACTGCCTCATCGATACTTCTGTGCAGTTAGTGCATTGAGAGCTCTCACTCCTCGCATTGCACAATGCCTTTGGAGCAATTTCTACGATAAGCGAAAGTAGAATCTAATCAGAGAGAGTACGAATTAAGTCGGACTTAGTCTCTTTAAGAGCAGTTTGAAGTGAGAAAAGATAATGCGTTAACATCCCTTGCTTAGATCTCTCAGCTCATATCCGAATGTGCTCAAGCGATAGAGGCGAAACAGCTCAGCAGCATGAAGTAAGGGCATATGTAACTCTTGACATCCAATCTCCATCAGCAAGAAGTAAAAAATGTTCATGAAAAACACCATTAAATAACATAATTAATTATTTTGTATTGTATCAAGGCTGCGATTCAAAAGGCGTTTAGTAGCAATATGAGTCAAGCAGAGTATGAATTGTTACTCAGAGATATCGCAGAAGGAGTTACAAAGCACAGATCCGCTGTTTATAAAGTTCAATTTCTAAAGAAGACAGACGAAGAAGAATTGAAAGAGTTGGAGTTCATCTCAACAAAATTATCCAAGGAAGCTCAATAAATTTTTTATTTTTTCGAGAACGAAATGGTAGAGCCGATAGCAGAAAAGAACGCTTATCCAGCAAAGACCTCATCGAACTCAAAGGGAATTCAAGATAAAAACTCAAAAAACATAATCTATGCCGCGAATGGTTCCTCACTTTCTCAGAAAGAATCAGAAATCTTATAATTAGCAGCATCAGGGGTAGCTAATAAGCAAGCGAAAATGCGTCTCTTGGAAATCTAGAATCTTAATCCTCACTCGTACAGTGGGCTAACTCTCACGCCTTCTAAAGCGATAAACACTTAAAATAGTGGGTCGAAAATTGATATTCACAATTAGGCATAAAGCAATACTTCAGAGTCTAAATATGGAACATCCCTCACAGCAGCTGGCACCACAACAGGTAGATCCAAAGCGAATAGTAATATCAAAGGGTACAGTCTTTTATCGGGGAAAAAAGAACCAGACAGCTCTTCAAAAGAAGCAGAATCTGAGAGTAGCATTCAAATTTAAAAGAGTCCGGAGGCAATATTTGCATCTATTTTCCCATCTTCTGCTTCCAAAAAACAGAAATTAACTTCGCCTTCTCAAGATAAAAAGAATCAGAATGCGTTAGGCTAAAACATTGTCTTTATCACGCGCTGCAAATCGGACACAAATACATCTGCAAGTGGCTTCAGCAGTGCCCAGAAAAATACAGGATAAACATCCTCAGATAAAGAAGAAGGTGATTAATCCTCAGGTGTCAAGGAGTTGTCAAAACATAAGTCAGATCAATCAGCCAGCAAGTACTCAATTAAACCCAGCGATGAAGATTAAGATTCAGAGTTTATTAGCGAAGATGAAGGAGTGAATAAAGAAAATGATGAGACCTCTGCAAGCAGACGGTCTGCAGTATAATCACTTTTGAGGTTGAATTAGCAAGCTCCTGTAGTGACTTCGTGGTTTGGCGATTGTGCATTGATTGCGTAAAAGAGAAAAGAAAGGAAATTAAGAAAAAGAGAGTAAAAAAAGTTGAAAAGACTTAGAATGTAGCAAGAATTCTTGATTGAACAAAAATAGCAATAGGCTAAGCTCAAATAGCTGGAAATGGAACACAAATAATAAGAATAAATGCAATTACAGCAATAGTTGCAACAATAACAACAGCAGCAGCAGTAACAACAGCAGCAACAGTAATAACAGCAGCAGCAGCAACAACAACAGCAATAGCAATAGCAGCAGCAATAACAACAATAACAGTAACAGCAACAGCAATAGCAGCAGCAATAATAGTAATAGTAATAATAACTTTAACAATAGTAATAGTAACAATAGCAGTAGCAGCGCTTTTAGTCATAATAACAACAAGGACAACCGCATTTTGTGTAATCGACTCACAAGCCGAAAGAACAGCAACTATAAAATTAGCTGATTTAGAGTGAATCAGATATCTGCCGATCATTTAGATACTCCTCTAGTTTAGAATAAGCTTAGAAGGGATTAAGTATGACTAGTCCTAAACAAATAAAAGCTAAACTGATCCACTCTGCTGCGAAGAACTCAAGATCCGCAAATACTAACTAAGTTTTGATGCAGACTCCTGAACCCATTAAAGAAAAAAGTTTCTAACAGATCTTGCAGGTATTTTAAACAGCTGTACAGATGCCTCAGCAGTAAAGAGCAGCAGCGTTGAGAAATATCTTTGAAGGCAGTTTTGAAGGTGATGTTTCGCCTTCATTGACGGTGCTCGCAAATGACGAAATGGGAAGAGGAAGGAAGAAATTAAAACCAAACTCATCGTCTGGAAGGCAGTTATCATACTCATCAAAGGACATGAGTTAAAGCTAAATTGTGTCCGTCTAAAGATAGAATTCAATGCAATCGAGTTCGCTGAAAGATTTTTCAGAATAGTCTATCCTTAGGAAACTTCACATGGATGCTCAGAGTGAACCAGAAATTCCATATCAAGGATGTAACTCTAATTCAGCTGCTTCAACATAGCAGAGTACGATGAATTCAGCTATTAGAAACCCTTAAGCAAGGTTTGGATAGAAATAGCAAATGAATCAAACTAGCAGTAATAATCTTGAAAAAGATTATTTTGTCCAAGCAAGACCAAATACATTAGCCAGGAGCACTAAGGACTAATCTAAAGCAAGTCACAGCTAAAGGGATACGTTTAGCATTCAGCAGCTGCCAACTTCAAGTGGGTGGGGAGAGGAAGACAATAGCAGTACTTATGAAAAGAGAGAGAATATCTAAAAATAAACTTCCTGCGATTACAGCAATCCATTTTAGATTCATTAAGCCTCTTCATAAAAACCTCCTTAGCAAATGAGAGGAAATGGAATGCCTAGATAACCTGAGTAGATCCAAGAATAACTTGATTTCGCTAAATAACTCAGAGACTAATTGGAGAAAAAAGTGAGGGAAGAATAGCACAGTTATTTGTTGTACACGCAAGCATCGAATACCAAGCGATTACCGTTTTAACTTGTTGGACAATCAAAGCAGTAGGCGATGGAAAAATATGAAGAAAGGTTTGGTGAGAATGTTGGTGTATCTTCGCCTGAAGCGGAGACTGAGAATTGGAAAGGAGGAAGATTTGATGATATTTCACCTATTTTGCATTCTCCAAATGCTCATTTCAGCCCGATTGAGCAGGAGGGAGTTCCATAAACGAGATGAAAGAGAGAAAGAGAATGAAAATAGAGTGTTTTAGAGTTTACAAGCTTGCAGAAACAAAAATAAGATATATAACTAAGGAGGAACAATTATCATTTTACAAAAGAAGATATATGTTTGTATTTATTTGGTGTTTTAATGGCATTTAAGTATTAAGATTATTTAGAAACATTTGATTTATCAATAATTTACAGAATTTATCAATTATTTTTCTTAAAACATAATACAAAATGAAATAACATACTTTGAAACCTAGCAGGTTATATTGTTCAAATACATTTTTAATTTTGTATAATTTGATTTCAATAAAATAATCATAAAAGGTTATTCATTCTTTCAAAAAAACATTTCAAAAGACCTCAACAGGTATTTCAAAAACAAATATTTTTCTCATTATGTGTTTTGCATAAGGATAAGTAAGTACAACAGGAGAGGATAGGAAAATATGTAAACAAGAAGGAAGAAATCATAATTAATTTTATTAAAGAAAGTTTATTTTTTTCATCCAGAATTCATTTTTTAGAGTATTAGTTGAGTGTGGTGAATTATTCTGGGTCTTTTAGTTTCTCTACAAGAATACGTCTTATTGACAGATGAATCTTACGATCTTTCAATTTATTCGATGTCAGAAGCTTAGGAACAGCCTCATTGTTCAGGTAAAATCTCGAAAGCACACGGATTATCTTATGATATCTGATAGTGCGTTCATCAGGTGTCGGCAAGGCGGAAATCCAAATATTTCTGAGATCTGCTATTTTGAGCATTTTATTCTTGTACTGGTCGCAGAATTTTTAAAATTCCTCGAATTCCTTATCTTCGAATTCAATCTGGGGGATCTTTTATATGATTTTAAGTGAAGTTCTGTTGCACATAAACGAAATGATCTAATTCCCGAGATTCTTAATGGTATTTCGTTTAGGATTTGATTTTTTCTTAGATTTTGGAATTTTTCCTTCTGATGTTTTTCCAGATGGTTTACATCCTTCTGTAACTTATCTCGCTGGATCTAATGAAAGAATTCCTATGCAAGTATTTGAATTTGATGGGAAACTTTATGGAGTTTGAAGTTATTTGAGGAATAAGTTCCATGGTGGTGTTCCGATCTTCGAATAGAAGTTCTATTGTGTGTCCTATGCATCCTATTCATAAAATGAAAAAAAAAATGTTTCGATAACGAAGAGTTAAAGTAAAAGCATTTCGTTTAGAGGTTTCAAATAAGATTTAAATCCTTAATAAGGAGGGGTAATAAGCAGAAAAAAGAACTACCACAAGAGAATGACTTTTAAAATCTAATTAAGTTTGGTTGGGGGAAAAAAATAGCCATCTAAACTCCCAGAAACCTTTTGTTCTGATGTTTTTGTTTACGAAAATAGCGTAATTCATTAAAAATTATAGATTTGTGGTGGAGGAGGCAGCGTAATTTAAGGGATTCTGCTGGGGAGACTGTGATTTATTTTTTTATTAAAAGAGTTGAAGTACTCTCATTAGCATGAGAAGATAAGGAAGAGTGTAAGCCAAGATTGTTTGTTTTTCCCCATGTGACTTAACACTCTTTCTCAATAATATCTGTTCTCCCCGTTGATGCAATCACCCTCTTTTTCATGTTAGTTCTAAATGTAACATCATGTTTTGTGTTCATTTTATACTTACCTAGAATAATGGAGAAGAAGGGTTACTGAAGTTCTTGTTCTTCAAAGATGTGTTGGAGTCAGAACCTGTGGATATCGATATCTTAGCACTTTCATTATTGGAAGTAATCATTGGAAGAGTAACTGCTGATATGATTGGAGATTCTGCACTTTGAATTTTCTCTGAAAAGTATGGAGTCTCTTATTTTATCCCAAAAGCGTTTAGCTCATTCGATCTTGAGAACGATTTGACATATTCTTGGCTGAAGAGTGCATTTCTTTGTGCATTTTCACTTGCTTCTTGCACCATCCTCACAATGATTTGCTATTATTGCTATTTTTAAAGCAGCTACTACAGAAGCTATTATTGTTATTGCCCTTGTAGCAGCTATTACAAAGATGAATTATCCATGATTTATTTGTTCTTCTCAAGTTAATTGATCTAATTTTAAATGTAATATCTACTCAGAGCTTACTCATCAATGAGCTAGGCATTTCCTGGCATCTAAGAGGCTAGAAATTGCTATTACTAAGGCCATTACTACTAAACTAATCCATATTATTGATTTTATTATTAATTTTTACCAATCAACGCAGATATCTACTACGCCTGTAGAATACTCGTTGCATCATTGATATTGAAGAAATTATTTGAATTCAGCTATTAAGATTACAATTACTATTATTATTGTTACTACTATTGAAACTACAAGAAAGGAGCTGATTGTATCTGAATAGGAGGTAGTCTTTGTTGAAAGAACAGTGGTGTCTGTGTCTGTGCTTGTTAACCTAGAATAAACTGTGCTTAAGCACTCAGCAGCTGCTATTATTATAATTGTTGTTGTTACTAGGACTATTACTATTGTTGTAAATGTAGCTATTATTGCTGATGTAGTTGCTGGTTTGGAGGGAAAAGGAGAGAGTTTGCGAGTGCAAGGGAGAATTAATTGTTCATCTTAAACAATTCTATCCAATCTTCAGAGAATAAGTGTAAAAGAAAGTTGTAGATTTGGTTGGTTCTTCCCGAATGATGTTGAGTTAAAAGTGATCTTCTTCTTTGTAGATAGGTTGTTTAGATAAGCTTTTAATCTTTTGGTTTTATTTGATTTATG
>Ga0302271_10002742_pt1 | contig 15564 bp, 7 predicted proteins | sample III_Bog_N1_1_FD_198767 | JGI IMG/M metagenome (GOLD analysis project Ga0302271, IMG submission 198767) | Peat permafrost microbial communities from Stordalen Mire near Abisko, Sweden - III_Bog_N1_1 | ecosystem: Environmental > Terrestrial > Soil > Wetlands > Peat | place: Sweden: Abisko... | reverse complement strand
AGGCTACTTTAAAAATACATTAAATTTGGGGATTAAGGGATTCTTCTGATAACTCCTTTATTTTTCTCTCTTTGAATCAAACACAACCTGTATAATTGACAAATTCAAAGAGTTTCAAATTTGGAAATGACTATTCATCATAATCTTGCTTTTAATTAAAAAAATTTTAGATTAACTTAATATCTAATGATTTTTTAAACTCAATTCAATTGGAAAAATATAGAACATTTAATATTACTGCTTGCATGGCATATTAGACAAAAAATAAATATAACAAAGAGCATTCAAAAAAAGAGGAATAACAACAGAAAAAAAGGAGTACATAAAAATAGGGAATATGCTGTTACTCCTTGTTTTTGATGATAGTTTTTCATGCTCATGCTTGAGGCAGTGATAACAATGAAAAAATATCTATTTAAAAACTATTTTTACTTTATGGTACTATTTCATTTGTTTCCCCAGTTTCACAGGATCAGCAGAGATCTATTTGAATTCAGGTTCAAATATTGGGTTTAAATTTAAAACAGAGGATTGTTATCTTGACTTCATGAGACTTTAATGGTAGAATTGCTTTAGTTTATTTAAAGCATAGATCTACTCATTCTTGTCTTCTAGGAGTTTGTTGTTTTTTCTCCTCAGTTCTTAGCAGATTCTCCTTATTTTAGATAACTTCCTTGGGGCTTCACATATGCATCATTATTGTTCTTTTTAACATTGGAGACATTTTCTTTGATATTCAACTGAATTCTGGAGCTATTAACAATAAAGCTGAAAAAGTTAATTTTACTGAGGCTTACATAAAATAAATTCTACTTAATTGAATTCTTTCTAATCTATCTAAGAGAGGCTGTCTATGAAAGTAACCTAACACAAATGGAACTAGTTTGTATTTAAAAGTTCTTAGAAACATTATTTGATAGTTTTTTTAATAGGAAAGAAATCTTTTTTGAGCATTCTAGAATATCCCTTTGTTCAATTTGTTCAAGTGTTAAAAAATAATTTGATTTAGGAATTGAATGAGAGAGAAAAAATAAACAGATATTGTAGCTTTTATCTACTTTTGTAAGCACAGCTCCTGTACTTAACCACCTAATCCCAAGGGTTTTTGAATCTGAACAACAACAAAATTTCTTTTGGGTTTATCACCTCCAGGAAACTATTCCATCTAGTTTTTCGCTGATTTGACCACTTTCTTACTCATTAAAAATTAATACAAGAAAGGCTCATTTTGTAGATCTTATGATTAATAATCTAATAAAAATAGTATTGAATATCTGCGGGGGAATATTAATTCTTTCTGATGAAGAAGGGAAGTATAAAAAGCAATTCAAATCCACAGTGTTAGATTCTTTCGACTTTCAAAATCAACATTTGTTTTTGTTGAGGCGCCAACAATTTTGTAAACTAGTGTTTTCTTTACCTGAAGTTATTTCTAGTGTAAATAGCATTTGTTTTCCATTAAACTAGCTCATTAAAAGTCTTGAATTCCTAATTATCTAATTATCTAATTTTCCTTTTAAATCCCTTATCCCCTTCCCTCATTCCACATTTTAATAAAATATTCACTTCTCTTATTAAAAACACCTCACCCAATAACAAGTAGTAGTTTGGTGCCTATTTGGTAGGGAATTAAAATTTTGATTGGGAGTGAAGAAGAATTACATCGAGGAGAGAGAAAACAAATCAATTCAAAACGAGAACTATCTTATTGTAATTTAACTATTTTCTGCTTCTCAGCGGAACACAATTGCATTGAGATACTGTTTGTTGTCGAATCATGTCAGCGGAATAAAACGACGAAACAGATGAATAATTGCTGTAAGAGCTGCAAGCTGATGAAGATGGTGAAGAAAGAGATGGTAGCCATGCAGAACAGAGACATCAGAAAGGATCTCATGATGAAGCATCAAATCATAGCAATGATGCAAATAAACCACGGAAATGTATTTTTAAACAAATGGATTGCACAGGAAATAAGGAATATGTGCGTTTTTATTGATTTTTTAATGTAAAATTCAAAATTATGATCAAATTTAGCCAGCAACAATGAAGATGACGATGATGTTGTCCAGCAAAATGAGGAAGACAAGCGATCAGTGTTTGTTTAGAATGTGGAATACTCCTCAACAAAAGAAGAACTCAATGAGATCTTCAAGCCGTGTGGAGAAATAGTAAAAATCACTATTCCGCAGACCAGATAAGGATAAGGCAAAGGGTAAATAGGAATATCAAAAGCAATAAAAAGGATAAAATATTGCCTACAATGCAGAATATTCACTTTATTTTTAAATATTTTCTCTAATTTCTTTAAAGGTTTGCTTATGTCCAATTTGCTGAACCAAGTTCAGTCGAACTCGCTAAGAGCGTCAGTGACTTCATTCACAGGGGAAGAGCTCTCAAGGTAATGAACATTAGAATATTATAAATGTATTTAGAGTTAAAGTTAAGAGTTATGGAGTGTTTAAGGAGCATTTATAGGAGTTATTTTCCAAGATTGTGAAGAGTTTTTGGTTGTGAACTTTTCCTTTTTCGACTTCTTGCATGTACCTAAATATTTAACCATCATTCGAACAGGTATTGCCGAAGCGAACGAACCAGCACGGCTTCAAGAAGAAAGGTAGTTTCAAACCAAATACCTTCAATCAACCTTTTCCCTTCAGTAACAATCTCAGTTCTTTTCCCTCCAAGATTAAATGCAAAAACAAAATGAAAGAGGGGGAGTTTAACAATGCAATTTAAACAGATATTCATTTTAAATCTGTATCCTTCAAGAGATTTTTCTTCATCAATTTCTATTTTTAAATTCTCTTATCTGTTATTTGCAGTGAAGAACAACAATCTCATGAAGAGTTTCATGTTCGGAGGGAATTTCGGATTCAAAAAGAAATTCAATCCTCACTGAGTGAGAGAATAAGAGCAATACAAATTACACAGATACATCTGGATAGACACCAAAAGAATCTCGAAATAATATCATCTCAGACACAGCAGCAGCAACAAGGATATCATACATCCATAACAAGAACAACTAAACTTAATATAATTATCGCCTTCCCTCTCCATCTATTGATTCAAGTAGCTATTTATCAGAAATAACCCTATTATTCAAAAAACTGAGTACAAAATTTATATTTTCCTCTGCTGTGAGTTTCCGTGAAAAACATACAACACAAAACAGTTATTGTCTTTGTGCAAAAATATAAATATTCATTACAAAGGAAATAAAAAAATTAATTATAAATACATAGGCAGCAAGTCTTTAGTATCAAAATCTTTTTCACTCTCTCTCTTTTGGTTTATTTTATCTTTTCCCTTTCTACCATGGGTCTAATAATCTCAAAGACAACTTGCTTGCTACTCAGCTACAACTGGCTTCTTCACTCACCTCTGCATGCTTCGAAATAATTAACTCATCTTTTCCAAGATTCATACCATTCAAACATTCTTCATCGTCGTTATCTTCACTACCATCTTAGACATTCAACTCTTTATCAACTTGTTATTAATTAAATTACTAATCTTATTATCCTAAACTACTCAAGAAATCACACTAAATGTTATCCTTCAGTTACTACACTGATCCAGCGAAATCAAATGATTTCTTTTATTAAGGGTTTTGCTCTAACAATTACTATTGCTACTACACCACTGATTACTCTAATACCTATTCCTACTATTTTACTTATTCATTTTTCCCATTCGATTACTTCTGTTGTGATTATTTATCTATCTCCATTTTCACTTCACTACTGTTAGTTTATTTTGCTTCATTGCTAACATTAGTTATGTTATTTCTCATTAAACCTGTTGAATTCTAACTTGCTAAAGGCTTCTCTTGCTCTTCCATAGATTTAGCATATTTCTTGAGCATTTATTCTGTTGTGATTTTTTACGAATAAATTAATTTTAATAGCGAATCAGTGTCGATTTTGAAGGTACAATTTCTTATCAAAAACAATGAATCATCGAAACTCTTATCAAGCAACTCTTTCTCAATGCAAGTGAAAATACTCACTGCTACTCGATAGAATGTCACTTCACCTTGAGTTAGCATCATGTCCCAGATTTTCCTAAAGTTTTAGAAGAAGAAAGAACAACCAAAATGCAAAAAATATCAGATTTAAACTTCATTTTCACGCCCAGAAATATTTGAACAAACTCTTACGCTACTATTGGGAATGAGAATGCCCTGCAGAAGAGTGTGTAGAACCATTCAATGAGGAATATATCTGATGTTATGTTGAGTTTGTTGAGATGCTTCACACAATTCGGCTGCTTCTATCCCAAGAAGTATTCAAATGTTGATAAGTACACCTTAATCTTGGAGACCTTGAACTTGTAGAGATTTGATAGGAAATTATTCCCAGCAATGAGATTATTTAGGTATTTAAATACAAGATAGGAATCACCGAGATACAGAAACAAGATTGCTGCGGGGTAGGCCATACCTTAGACATAACCAACGTCAGGACGGAAGTACTGTGAGGGAAAGGGAAGAAAAAAGAGAGATTAATAAAGGAATAAGTAATAAATATTATAAAAATTATTTCTTTTTTGTGTCTGTCTTACATGAAATTATTCAAGGATTCTTTAGAGAGTCTGATTCGTTTGAGATCCTTTATCAAAGATGGAGATAGTAGGATACGTTCTGTGCATATCTTCACCTATTTGATGAACAGAAATACATTTTTCATTTAGATTTTCAAAATATTTATGTTTTTGTTTTTTCTAGAAAAAAATGATTCTATTTTGTTATTATTCTTCTTATCTTTTCCATTCTTCTTTCTAATTGATAAGCTTACGGATGAGAGTTGATGCTTTGTAGGAAATGGGTGTTGTTTTCATCTGCTCCTCGAGGTTCTTGTAGATGATTTTAGTTATTCGCAACTTATTTCCTATTAACTTGATATTTTTCAAATCCAAAAAAAACCTTTTAGAACACATTTTCGACCTAAATCAAAAAGGTTGTAAATATATCTTACAAGTGGCCAGACTCTCTTTCTGATTTGAAGAGGTAGTGGTCCTTTCTTTAGGAGAATATTAGTTTTTTAGATAATTGCATCTGATCGCCAATCAGAATACAAGAATCGAGTATCTAAAAGTGCCTAAAGCTCTGTTACACTTTATGGCTTTGATGTTGAAGAACTATCAGCAACTTCGCTGAGAGCCTTGCATACTTCATTTTATTCAGCCTAGCTAAGGACTAAGAATGTAGGGGGTGGTTAATTTAAAATCAAACTAAGCATATTTTTTCCTACAACTTGTTCGCAATAATTATCTAGCTATGAAAGCCGCATTGCTGCTATTGATACACCATTTGGAGAGCACAAAGGCTCTAAATTAGGTGAAAAACATGATGTGAGATTTTGGGATTTACCAAATTAACTGTTTTGTAGCATCACAGCTGTTTTTTCAGAGCAACCATTCATGAGGATTCCATTTCCGTTACGAGAATTGTTATTATTATTAGTGTTGTTCTGTTGATTTTTGCTATTGGCTGGGAGAATATCAAGTTACAAATCGGAAGCAGAGTGTTTAGGCAAGATAGGCATGATTACTGGTGAAGCAGTTTAAGAAATGGAAAATGAAAAAGAACATGATTATTTAAACTAAGGTAGAGTACCAGGAGCTGTTTAAGGGCCATTATTAGCATCTGCAGCAGTAGCAACAGAATTAGTACATCCCCCATTTGAATCTCTATTTCCTGCTTTTGCGTTTTCCATTAGATTCTACGATTTAGCTAATTTTCCTTAGGTTTTCTAGTTGCTTGGGAAGAACAAGCAATCTGTATTCATAACTAGCCTATGGAAAACATGTTCTGGACTGATCACTTCTCGCTCACTGCTTCTCACTGTAGTTTCACAGAAACCCCAAAACAAAAAGAACCCCATACATTTTTAGACCCAATTAGCACATACAATCCCTCGAAATAACCTCATTTGTTTTTTTTACTTTGTGACAATTTCTGTAGATCAAGTATCAATTGTCTGTTTTATTAAACCGCTGATGTCTTAATAGCAAGATCATAATTCTTCTGTGACAATATCGGTGCACCTATATTGATAGTGCTACTGTTTGAGTTATTGCTGTTGCTTCCTGTAGAATCATCGGAGGATCTTCTACTGATGATAATTTCAGACTCAGACACTTTTCGTTTTAACCTCAAGATTTCTCCCTTTGCTTCCTAACAAACATAAGAAATAAAGGATAGTAAGCTATTTTGATCCAGTGGAAGGGCAGTCCCAAAAGAATAAGGAAGGATAAACGAAATTATGGGAATAGGCTTAGGAATGTACTAAAAAAATATGTTCAGTAGATTTTTCGTTTTGATAATGATAATAGTAAAAATGATGTCTCAAACGCATACATCTAAGTCTCCACTTTGGGTGGCAAGTTTGAGCTTTGTTTCGATGAGAATCTGCTCAAGTTCGGTGATTTATTTTATCATTTCCTATTCATCGAAATACAAAAATATCAGTTATTTTTTATACAAGTTTCGTCATTTATCTTTCATTATTCAATGTCTCACGTACTTGAAGCTTTCCTTCCTTTTGGTACTATTGCTTCTGTGAATCTTCAAGCTGCTTTGTGAGCTTCTCAATCAAGGAATCTTTACTCTTTAAACGGACCTCTCTTTCTGTGATGATTCGCTGGATAAAAACAAGAATATTTTTTTCAAGACTAATCGCAACAAAAAACTAAACTTCTGGTTAATATTTTATGAGTTCCTACTTCAAGCTCATTGCTGAGACTATCTACTGTCGCAAGTTCATCGCTGCTTTGTTTTTTGAACAGATTCAGTTAACTCAATGATTCATCTTAAAGTATCTGCTTGTGCAAATGAATTCCTGTCAGTTTTGAAGGGAATCTCTGAACGAAAATTTCATCCCATAAAAATTGTCTTAAAAATGTTTACTTTGATAGACAAAGAATGTTTATTATTAGTCTCTTCTATTTAAGCTTATAATGCATCTATCTACTTGTTTAGAGTTTATATTAGCGCAGATTGCTCGGTCAGCATGAACTCATTTGACATAATGGTCTCCTTAAACTAGTGAATCTGATGTTCAGTACTCATTTTGAAGCCACGGAATAGCTCACTTGAATATCTCTTAGTCTCTATTGTCTCAATCTATGCTATCTCCAAACCCAGTGAGCTCACGAATAGCTAGATTTTACGTAGAAATTATATATTTTCAGACCTCTTTTTTAATATGATATCTTTCTTTGTGTGGGAAATGGATTTTGTTTAAAAAAAAAGATTAAGAAATTCCCGATTGGGAGAGAGAGAATAAATGCAAAAGATTACTAATTTTGCTTTCTAACATAATTTCCAATTTCTAATTTTTCACACGATAGGCACACAATAACAATTAAAAGGCGAGATTGCTTTGTGGAACTCTCTCTCTCTCTCAAGGAGATATATAAAAAAGGGTTTTAAAAAAAATAATGCATCAAATATCTTCTTCTTATTATTTTCTTCTCCCTTATGAGATTGCTGTAACCTTAAGATTCAGTATGAGTATTTTTGATTATAATTAATTTATTGATTTCTTAATGATTTTGATAAAGTTCATGTGTGAATTCATCAGAAATTTCATAAGAATTCATCAAAAAAAAATAAAAAATAGAAAAATAAAATTATTAGTGTAATATTCTGAAATTAAAATTAGGTAATGGTTTAGATGAATAAGTCAAGTTTGGTTACAGCTCAATTGAATGTGCTAGCGTTCCTCAATAAAAAGCTAACTTTTTGAGAATGATTTCAGAAAGAAAATGAAGTTAAAAGTAATGATTTTGAAGAAAAACTTAAGTTAACTGAAAAAATGTTTGTAAATCTGTTACTTGATGTTGTATTTGATTTAAGTTAGCATCTCCTCAAAGAGGAAATACGCTTGAATGTTTCCCCATCTTATTTTAGTTTTTTAGTTTAAAATTGTGCATTTTTACCTACTTTCTTGGTTCGAATCAGGAATTCAAAAGACTTTATTTTTCAAAAGAAATTGGTTTCTTTTTTTGGTGTGCTTAAAAATTGTTAACTACAACCATATTCAACAATTAGTAACAACACGATTAAGCTAATTAAATAAATATAAATGAGTCAAAACATTTTTAAAAGTGTGGTTTTAGTGACTCAAAGAACTTTTTTTCTTTATTCTTTCAAGTTATTTCTTTGCTCTTAATTTAAGTCCTGATAAATTCAAATGATCCTTCGAAAAAATTGAAGCCAAGTAAGCAAGTAGAATCTGCTTGGAGAGATGTATTTTATTTGTCTCTCCTTTTTTTGTCATTATTTCTAAGAAAAAACTCCTTAATTAAAAGATCCAAAGTAGAACTGAGGAACAGCAAACTAAATGGAGGAAAGTGAAAATTGGAGGTAACTCAGGAATCATAGTATCATTAAGTAAGACATTTCAGGACATCATTAATCGCAATCTCCAGATGAAGCGACGGTTTTCTCCATTAACAGTCCTCAATCTCAATCTCAATCTTCTTTGCGATTTGGCGAGGGATAACGAAGGATGCTACTAGAAGGCAAACTTGAATTCGATTGCATTTAATCCAGGAAATGCGAGGACGATTGTTTAGATATTGATGAACTAACGTTGTAAAAACGAGAATTTGAAGCTGAAGAGAATAGCAAGATGGGGTACAACTTAGATGATCCAGCTAAATCCAAATTTGAAGGCATCTTATGTGAAAATATTGCGAATTTAATGGAACATAGTGATTACATTAAAGTGTTTTCTTCGAAAGGAACTAACTAAGATAAACAATCCCCAATGTCTGTGCTTCATAAAAAGAAACGATCTTCTGTATTTTTCATGCTTCCAAGTAATTCTCTCCTTCCGAGAGTAACGATGAACAAGGAGGATAACAGCAGTCTCGCGAACAACATCAATAGTCCTCGAACACCTGTAGCTGGAGATTACAATTTCTCAGAGTTAGATTCTATTAACAAATAAGATGCCTATGAAGACAACGAGGATGCGAGAGATCGATCCTTAGCAAGTTCTAACTAAAGGGAATTGGCTTATTCAATGGCAAGAAATCGATCCACAGATTAAGGGTTCAAAGGAGTTTGGAAGAAAAAATCTCTGATAGTGCTATGGTTAGTGAGGAAATTCATTACGGACTTGATGAGGGGCTCTGAATAGTGGAGATTTCAGTAGTTAATCCCCTTGTAATTGCGTGCTATTAACGATTTATCATGCGATAGTAGTAATTTTTTCAGAAAAAGAGACTTCAATAATGGTAAAAATACCAAACAGTCTAGGGTACTTGAGCTAATCCACACTGAATTAGTTTCCCTCTGTCGCTCTGCGACTAAGTTTCTTAACAAAGCCGTGTTGGTTTACCCTGACAGTGTGTTTAAATTGCTCTGGGATTGTGGAATTTTGTTGATACTTTTTATAAATATTTTCTTCATCCCCATCAAGTAGTGCTTCACAGGAATTCACTCACCGGAAATATCACCTCTACTTCAAATCTTCATCTATGATCTGCCAGGGTGGGTAAGGAATAAGAAGAAGATTGTGTTTTATTCATGAAACAAATAATAATTCCATTTTTGTTTGTTGTTTAAAGTCTTTTCTGGTGGATGTGATTGTGAGGGCGAACACTGCATTCTACAAGAAAGGACAGTTAATCACTTAGAAATCGAAAATCATCATGCAGTACTATAAAGAGAGCTTAATCGTAGATTTGATCGTATCCATATGCTTTTTGATATCCTTACGAGCAGAGATACCGTATATGAATGCGATATTGCTTTTGAGAACAAATCGATTTCTGAGATTAAGTAGTAATATCGAATAGACTTTCAATTTCTCCATGAAAAAGAGCGCAATTTTCAGTTTAATGAAGCTTGCAGTGACGATGATATTTGTAGCTCATTTTTGTGGATGCATTTTTTTCTTTATTGGGACTCTTCCAGGTAGCTAGGAAGACCATGGATTGCAGTCTTGGCTTGATAAGGAAGGTATCCTTGATTCCACATTCTAAGTGAAGTACACAACTTGCTTATATTGGGCAACTATCACAATGATCACAGTAGGTATATTCAACAAAAAGAAAGCCCAAAAAATGCATATTTTTCAAAAAATAACTGTGTGTTTTGTGGTTTTCTGAAAAAGGCTATGGTGATATAACTCCTATCAGAGTTGTTGAGAAGCAAGTTGTTCTTATTATCGCTATCTTAATCTGTGGCGTTTATGCTTACTCGATCAATATCATAGGTCTAATCATTTAGGACATCACGAGGGAGCATAAAGAGTTCTAGAAGAAAATGTCTGTTCTCACTTCATATATGAAAAAGCGGGGAATAAGGAATGATTAGTAATAATAAATAAAAAAATATTTCATTTATTTGCATGAAGAAAACATCCAATTCAACGAGGGAAGCACGATATTCTTCTCAGAGCTGAAAGGACAGCTCAAAGCGGATGTATTGCAGGAGACGTATTTAAGAGTACTGAATTAATCGAAACTGTTCAGGATGAATTTCTCATAAGATCTTCTAGCCAGCCTTTCAGCAGTCATGGAAGAAAAAAGATATGTCTGCGATGAAATTATCCTAGATTTCTATTAGGAATGTGACACCTTGTACTTCCTCTTCAGAGGGTAGCTATCTTTCATTCGTTTTCTTCCTTATTCAAGTCATCTAATTTGTTTTTCCAGCGATGTCCAGTCTTTCATGGAGGGCGGTAAATTAATTGGTGAGCAGGAGCCTGGAAGCACTTTTGATGAAGTGGAATTCTTCCGCAGTGGAAAGAGCACCATGAAATACAAATCCAATGGCATATCAACAGTGATGTTCGTTCGGAAAGCCTAGCTAGAATAAGTCTTGAGGCAGCATCCTAAGGATTTCGAAAAATATAAAATGATGAGCGATTGCTTGAGATTAGCTGGTAACTTACGAGGTTTTGGGAAAAGATGCTAGTTATGTTCTTCTTTCCAGCATGGGATCAATTAATGTCCCTTCGTGCATGCTACCTTCAATCGAAACAAGATACTATCCTAATATAACTAAAATGTCTTCCAAGAAAGGAGCAAATAGCATAAGAGAAATGAAAAACGAATTATTAAAATGAACTCGGATTTCACGGAAATAGCGAGAGATGTACGAGATACTGTAGTACAGTATCTGATAGATTATAATCCATTCGATGAAAACCCAGTGGATTTACTCCATAATGTTTAGAGGATTCTGGAATATGACTAATAGCAGGGGATGTAGTCGAAATAGTCAAATCTTTAGAATACCATTAATAGAGGGACAAAGAGGTTTTCTCTTGCGTAATTCTCAGAGGATACTCAAGAAAGCCAAAGGTAAGAGAAAGAGAAGAAGAAAAGACTTAAATATAGAGAAATTTTGAAAAGAGAGAGAGGCTAGCTTTTTGTATGTTAAATATTTTTCATTTTGGTGATTTTTTATCACAGTGAGAATGACAAAGTTAGTGAGAGCTTGGCTGCATAGGCAACACCCATGGCTAAAACAAATTCTCGCAAGATTCTCGAAGGTTCTCCCAAGAACAAAGATCCTGATGATTAAAACAACGGAGACAGCCATTTTGGTCCTCTCACCAACCATCTTCAAAAAGATGGGTTCTCTGCGTAAAAATTAACAGGAGATTGTGATAAATATCAATTTTAAATGAAAAGTTCTATTTGTTTTATACCTCTTTATCATTTTCACAGGAGAATAGAAGATTTAGAAAACACTGGTGGTGGTGGAGTCAGTGGAGCGGGAGGAGGGGGATGGGGAGGCAGAACAAGTAGAGCTAAGAGCTCATAGATCTACAAAAAGAATCTAGGAGCTAGTTTTTCTACACTAGTTGCAGATGTGCAACAGCAAGTTCTCAAAATCAATTAAGCGCAACGAAACAGCAATCAGATAAATAATATGCATTGCAGTTGTTGCAATAATAACCCCACCACAGCTTAATAACAACAACAACAACAACAGTAATAGCCATAGTCATTTGGCATTAGCAATAATAATAATAATAATAATAACAATAATAATAGAAATGAAGGAATGTTGAATAAATCTGTTTCAAAAGAACCTAGTGGTAGTCTTGAAAGCTCCAATTATCGAGGGAGTATCAGGAGTGATTATTACAATCGAGATAATCCTCCCAATAATCCTACAGGAGTTGTTATGAACAGTTCCTCAAGACTACAACCTCGGCTTTCCAGATCGGACAAACAAAACCAGCAATTACAATAACAAAATAAACAACATCAGCAACACCACCCATAACAACCTTAACAACATTAACAATAATAGTAATAATAATATACTCCCCTTCAATCTAGATACAACGATTGGGAAGAAGATTTCGAGCGATTCTGTTTATTCACAATATATTTCCCTCTACACAATCTAGATAAGGTTCTTTAGTTGCTTTAGCTTCGTCGAAAAACGCTTTAGAATATCAAAAAGCAACGAGAAGTCACAGAATAAGAAAAGATCTTGCATCTCTTTAGAAAAAATCTGCAGAAACAAAAAGATCGTAGCAGATATAAAGCACGCGCTATGTCATATCGATAATCACGCAGCATTAATAAACTATCTCTTAGTCATTACTAACCGACAGAAAACTCGATTAAAGCTGAATGAAACAATCCATAAGTTTTGTTAGAAGACAATGTGTGTTGGTGATTCAGCAAAGAAAAAAATAGAAAACAGCATATTTAACAAGTTTTATATATGTTATCTTATGATAATTTTTGAAACTATCTCGAACAAACTCAGTTAATAAGGTAATAATAAATTGCACTAATAATAAGGAAATTTAAATTCAAGCAAGATAAAATTTATGCAATCATGTCTTAATATCATCTTTCATTAAGATTATTTTATTATTATTATTCTTGTTATTATTGTTGTTGTTGTGATAGTTTGCCTTAAATCTGATAGTTCTACTCTTCTCTTGTAGATGAAGGCTACATAGCATCAACATCGTTAGTATTATTAATCTAATTTTTACTTTGTCTCTTATTGTTAGTTTTGATTTTCACAATCGATCTGCCAGTTTTCGATCTTCTAACTTTGTGTTTAACTGATTTTTCAATCACTTATTTCCATGAATTCTCCTAATCCTTTACCTATTGATTCTTCTCTTCTCCAACAGAATAAGCTAAATTTTTTTAGTAATTCTCTCTTCTCCTCAGCTTTCACCTAAACTTGTTCTTTTTCTAGTTATACATTAATCTTATGATCCTCCTTCTCTGATACACCAATAGCATCGTTGAATTCGTCATCTCTGTCTCTTTTTTTTGCAAATTCACTATATTATGTTGTTATTCTTCCTCTTTCTGTTTCTTTTTCTCCTGTAAATTTATCTCTTAGTGCATGTTGTGTGTTCTAGCTTTTGGATTCATTACAATTACCTTCATTCATGGAAGATAACTCATTATTGCTAGCAATACTCTTATTCTCATTGCTGTTGATTTTTTATTTTTCCAGTAGCGGACTAGAAGGAAGAATCTAGTTTTCTTCATTGTATTTCTTCTAAAACTCTTCAAATCCCATTTCCTTCGATGTAATGAACACGCTACTTTCTAAATTTTTTTGCAAAGCACTTTACATTACTGAAAGAATTGGCTTGAAATTCAATTGCATTTCGGGTATCTTTTATGGTTATTTTTTTCTAACAATTTCCTTTTTCGATAACTGCTATTTTTACTACTTATCCCATTTCGTTTTTGGTATCTTCTCAACAATAGACTTATCCTCCTCCTCGTCTTGGATCACTATTGGATTCAATACATTTGTTATTTTTCTAGTTTGAAGATATGCTTGATTTTTCAGGATCATTTCTTCAGCTTCTTTTTCATTTTGCTACCTCTGCATACGCTCAATATCCCTATCAATGCTATTGCTAAACGCCTGCTATCGCTCTAACAAAGAATGATCATTAAGGAGCGCTATCAATAATTTATTTATATATGATAAAATTTTTTTTTTCTGTTTTGAAGTTAGATTCTCAAGAGTCATCATTTTAGAATTTGTAGCTTTTCCTTGTAATCGTTGATCTAACCAAGGATCAGAAGAAAGATTATTGTTAGTATTATTACTCTAGCTGATAATGAAAGAGAGTGATTATTGTTATCCTTTAGGTTACGTTCCATGCTGTAAAGGAATAGCAGCAGCTTACTGCAAAGCCCCTGTATTATTCTATTAAAAACCTAAACCCTATTGAGAATTCTAAGATATTGCCATAATTGAAGTTACTTATTAGCCAGTTAGACTGAGCTGCTGTGACTAATAGAGTTATTATCCAATCGAATTTACACTTGCTGTGTTCTATTATGGCTGTTGCTACTGTTATTGTTATTGCTGTTGTTATCCTAGCTTCAAATTGGGTTAATAGCAATATTTCGTTTTAAAATCCTAGAAAAGATCAGGTTTGCTGCTAGTTTTTCGATTACTAATGGAATCTTCATTTTATTCCTTGAGCTTGCCGATGATCTAATTGCTCTTTTTATCCTTAGCTTGTTTCTTGCAGGTTTTATAAATTCTCTTTCCAGCTATCTAAGCATGGACATTTTTAGGATCAGAAATGGAACCATTTTTAAGATTATTACTCTCAACAATTTTATTTTCTAAACCCTCTTCATGTTATTTATCATAGCTAATTGAATGCAGATTGCCGTTAATGTCACTGGAGATTTCACAATGGCTAGGCTTTTGATTGTTTTCAGTAGTAACTTGATTGCCTTATTCTCCAGTTGATTCCAGCTATTACTACGATTGTTTTTAGCTTGCCAGAATATCATCAGTTTTTTTGGTGGAGATTTCAATATTTTATTGATTATTACCAGAAGATTATTGAGCTTTTACTTTTTTGGAAACACTTTTTCTTATTCGTTTTTGGAGCAAAATTTCATTCAGCTTCAACTAATCATCTTTACCCTTAGCCTATTAATCTTCCTCACTATCATCATAATTCTCTTGAATGTGTTTTGTGCCTACAACTTTAATCTAATCTGAATGTTTTTCCTCATCCAATATACCTTTATTCTCAATTGCATCTTAACTTTTACTGTTGCTATGAGGGACTACAACAACTCGTTTCTTGATGATTTGTCTCATTGTAGTACAAATATCCAAAGTTCCTAGTATAATTCCTGATCTCTCTTTTAAAATGTTTCTTTTTGTATTCTAAAAATAATATTATCTTCTTTTGTGATAATCAATAAATCCATATGCTCTTTGAGCGAATCCACCTCTTGTATTTGACTGTGCTTGAAGTTACAATAGCAGGGTTTCATCTTTTATCCTTGTTATCCTGTTGTTTTTTTTTAAGAGTTAAACACTAATTAAGAGATCAAAAAGATTTAATTAATTCGCATCAAACACCTCTATCTCAATAAGATATCTGAAATCATTAGATTCATTATGGAAAATTCTACGAAAAAATTGATTTTTATTGCGGGGTTGGGGTTGGGGTTGGGGTTGGGGTTGGGGTTGGGGTTGGGGTTGGGGTGGGGGTTGGGGTTGGGGGTGGGGTTGGGGTAGGGGTTGGGGTGGGGGTGGGGGTTGGGGTGGGGGGT
>Ga0302271_10002741_pt1 | contig 15590 bp, 13 predicted proteins | sample III_Bog_N1_1_FD_198767 | JGI IMG/M metagenome (GOLD analysis project Ga0302271, IMG submission 198767) | Peat permafrost microbial communities from Stordalen Mire near Abisko, Sweden - III_Bog_N1_1 | ecosystem: Environmental > Terrestrial > Soil > Wetlands > Peat | place: Sweden: Abisko... | reverse complement strand
TCTATTTGGGAAGGTTAGAATAAACAATCAGAGGAATCAAGAGGAATATCTCAGCAATGAGATTGTTCCCAACAGTACCTCTTTCTCGAGGCGTTGAATGAAGGTACTACTACCCTTTAGATCTTCTAATCCCTTGTTGATATCAGATTTTGTGAGAATTGCAGTGACTTCACTAGTTTTCTCTTCCAATAGATTATTTTTTTCCATGCTTGACTGTCTGAAACTCTTTTGCTTGTTCTTTCTGCAACACCACATAATTAATAATAAAAAAAAATCAACAAAATAAAATTAAATTTAATGCTCCGAATAGAGACCTAAATGAAACATTCAAATGCATGACTTTTTTACTACCCTACCTATTCTTGCAATGCTCTTATTTCTCCTAGACTTTTCTCATAAAATTCTTAATAAATGTGTTTTCAAAATAAGAGAAGTAGACATTGAGTTTGATTTCTCAAGAAACAAAACAAACTTACATTTCCAATAAATGAATAACTAATTCAACATCCTATAAATAATTAATTATCTATTTTTTCCTGTGAATCCATTATTTTTGTGATTTCCATCCATAGGTAATTTTTATTATAATAATTCATAGTAATCTAGCAATACATTTTATGCTTCTTTGATGCAAGCTTTCAAATTCTCTCTTGAGAAACCATCACTCAATTGTTGTTTTATACTATTCCCTTATTATTGTTATCCTCCATCTCACCATTTCCGTTGTTGTTATTGTCTTCTTAATCCATTTATTTATCCACTTCAACTTAATTGTCATTCTCTTTTTTCTAACCCTCTTCAACATTAAGCTTTTCTTCTTCTTATCCTCCTCCTGTATTTACCTATTAATCATCACCCTTCATCTTCGCATCATTCGATTTGGTTTATTTCAAAGTGGTTTCGTATTTCTTTAATTGCTCCATGAATCCTAATAACAAAAAGAATAAATTATTGTTGCCATTCCTAATTATCTAAAGCAGTTAATGAAATGAAGACATAAGAAGAAAGCAATCCTTTATCATCCTTTTGTGTCTTTAAGGCAATCATAATCTAAATTTCGGAAACTCGAAAACAATCTAACTTACCTGTATTTGGTTGTGCAATTTCTCTGGTTTTTTTAACATGCGCGAACGCATCATCTAGTGACATTCCTTGATACTTCATAAGGTATCTACGCATACAAAAAAGGATTATTATGCAAAATAAGGAACTTTTAGTATCAATATTACGCAAGAATTATCGAAGTTGATCTCGATTTACCAGCAAAACTATTTCATAAAAACAATTACATAATTAGACTAACATTATTTATGTCAAAGGCATATTTGTGTATGTATGTCATTCTCACCAGTGCACGAGTACATTGTGGTTATCCTTCACAGCGTTCTCAATAAACTCCGTTCCCTCGTCAAAATACTTACTAATGTCATCAGTTGGTGTGTCTAATATCGGTAAGTGCTTATACATACATAACTAAGTAAAGGGATCTTTACACTTATCCATCACGCATAGCACATGAGTTATCTTGTAGGTTTCAATAACTTCTCGTTTCATGGCAGCCCCGATGCTCCCCAAGAAGAGATGCTCTAAGATCTGTGCTGGTTTGAAATCAGTAATCATTTTTGACACTGCCATGATTGCTATGAACTTCTCGATCATTTTATGACGAAGTTCATCTTATTACTGAGTAGAAGAAGAATCTTATTGAGCGATAGGGGAGGTGGTATTTTAAATCTGATTAGTGCATATATAAGTGTTTTCAGTTGCTTTAATGTTGCTATCTTTGGACGTAGAAGATGGCATAACCTCTTGATTTTGCTGCTATTAAACTATTTCGGGATGACTGCTACAATCATAATTATCCTTTTTCTCAAGATTCTTTAGCTCACTAGCACTTTTGCTATGGCCGAGAAACACCTAATTCTCCTTCATTTTTCCTTCATATTCCTTCTTCTCCTATATCAGCACCTCTTCAGCAGAATCAACAACAATGTTACTGTTATTTGTAGGATTATTTGAACACTCCATCTCAATATTTCGCTGTATATCCTTTTCAATCTTTTTCTTGTTTTTTTCAAATTGATAGATTTATTTTCTGTGATCATCAAATCAACCAGATTCTTCGAAAAATTATTAAAAGATTCCAATATTCCTTGATTTGAGCGGTGATAATATTTTTCTAATTTTTCTTCTTTTTCTTCAGTATAACTACTCATCTTCTTTAAAAATTGAAATTTGTTTTACAATAAAGTGTTGTATTTTTTAGTTAATCATTTAATTTTTCTTTTTCTGTAATAATCCTCAAACTAAAGCAGCTGATAATATTCTAAGAATATTCATTATCTTTTTTGTTTCTTTTTTCTCTGTAAAACTCTTTAAGTATTAGTAAAATGAGATTGTGCACTCACATCTTGAATTTCTGTTTTCTATGCTTTCTTAGTTGATTCCAGTTAATCTGAAAAAATGAATCTACAATCAATCTCATTGCATCATTATTCTGTCTACCAATCTAGTATCCACTTTTTCTAGTTTAAGTATACTTTCCCTGCGAAGAACATTACCTCTGTAGTATAGTTGTAATTACAATGTATATTTCTGACTAATGGTTGGGAATGTACATTGACCTGGGTTCAATTCCCAGCAGAGGGATCTTTTTTGCTTTATTATGTTGTTTTTTTCTTAACTTTTTAAACCAAAATTTGCTTGATTTCTTCTTTTTCACATTAAAAGCTCAAAATTTTAACATAGTCATCTAAACCAACGTTATATTTCCTTCTTATCCATTTAAAAATCAAAAAGTTGTTATTTCAATCTCCTTCCACTCACCTCCATCCATTCAATCAATTCAGCTCATCGATGACAATATCAATATTTATTTCTTATCATGCATCCTTCAAGCAACCTCCCCTCCCCAATCACTTAATTATCAAGCTCTCCTCCTCATTTCCAGCAACTATTTTAATTAAACGTTTTATCATGTGATTTAAAAAAAGTTTTTTCTTTAAATCTGACGGTTTCCTGTAATTTAATGTAGAACTTTCCCCCTCCAACAACGGATAATTGTTGTTGTATTTCACGCTTTTTTGCTCACTAAATCGACCATTTGAACAGATTAAATACTCCTTTTTTTTCTTCCGAAAATCAAAAACAATTCAATTATCTTTACAATTTTTGCTCTTTCTCAACAAATCAAGATAAGAAGACAATCCTTCTAGTAATGCTTCAACTTGCCAAACGAAATTACCTCTAAGTACAGGAGTTCAGCAACATGCATCTCTTGAAAGTCGCAGATCTGATATTCGCCTCATACACAGATCTCAATATCATCTGGAATATCATCCCTTCTAAAAAACTTGAAATGAAAACAGCCATCATGCACAGACTTCATAAATGCTTGAACACTAGCTTCTCTCATGTTGTCACATTCGATGATAGAGTAGTCGCCTGCGTCCTGTCGATTGATATCAAAGATCTTGAAAGCTTAATCGCTGAAGAAAAATAGCATATGGCACCTGTGTTGTTCGAATACCTTAACACACTTAACTAAACCTTCTACGATGAGTTGATCTAAGCCAATAGATAATCATCTCTACCAAAATCAGCTGTTATGCTGTTTGCAGCTGTGGATGCGGAATTCTCTTGTTCCTTAACGTTCTTCCATTTAATCCAGTGGAACATCGACTAACTCCTCAAGTAAGGCTTCGTAGATTACTATGGGATCACAGGCACATCAAGGTTTCTCAGCCTTGTTTCTAATAAAATCGAGGTGAAATCATCTACTCAAATCGAAGACAAAGGGCTATTTAAAGAGCTTGACAACCATAAGCTATTCTTGATCAAACACAAGCTCAAACCACTTGTTCAACGGGCTTATCTCTGAAAGATTTCCAACTTCTTTTTATATTTTTAAATCTTTACTTCCATTTTGTTTTGTTTTTTTCTACTTCAACTCTTATAAACCTCCTTTTAAACAGTTTCCTTGTAATCAAGGCACCTAAAACATTTAAGTTTTGTTGGAAGCTTTTGAGGGGGAGGGGACAGATGGGAAAGGTTTTTTTTGATTCTTGTAATTGAAAACAATTCTCTAATGGAATAACAAAAATTCTTCATTGGGAATTCTAATTACCCACTTTTGAAGAATATTTCAAAGCTTTCAAGCTTCGAGTGAATTCTTAATAATCTTTTCTGAAATTTGCTCAGGAAAACAAATAAACCCCTTCTGTAGCTAGCTAGTTTTTGGATTTCGTTCACCTTTTTTTCTTATCCAAAATATGTCCAACATAAAGTCAGGTACGACAGGAAGTAATCTATTTTCTGAACTGCTCGAAAGCGAGTACGTTTCAAATCTTGGGCAATATGATTCTTCTAATAATCATGAAATCGAGAGTAGTTCGGATCAAAAAATATTAGCAGAAATGAGTAATGATAGCTCACTGCAGGATTAGAGCTAATAAAAGTAATAATCAAGTGGAATTGATGGAGGTTCTGAAGGATAAAATAATAATAATGGAGGGGAAGTGGATATTTAACAACATAAAGCTAATAGTAGCAAGACTAATGGAAGAATGAGCTCTGAGATCAGGAATTTGCAGAGACAAGTCGAACAGCAGAATAAATATGTAAAGGAAATAGGGGATATGCATGAGGTTCTAATGAAAGAATATCAATCAGATTTACTCATATGTTTTGTGTGTATCTCGCAGGTGAATTTGAACATTATGGTAGCAGGAGAGTCAGGGGTTGGCAAAACTACATTTATAAACTCTTTCCTATGTCACGTAAGAAGGATTTCAAGTAAAATCAAATCGAATGCTAATCTTAGATTATTTTCTACAGGATAAGCGTTTTAAGTTTTAGAAAGTCATTGACGATTAGATGAAGAATTTCGTAGAATCAATCTGTAAGATGCTGTTGGCAATAATATATGTGGAAACTAAATGAAAAAGGTTCCTAAAAATCTTGATTTGTATTATTATCCTAGATGTCAAGACAGAAAACGACTAGACATTTGAGCTATGTATGATAGATACCCCTGGATTTGGAGAAAAGTTTAGTTCCTTTTAATGGGAGAAATCCACTAAGCAATTCATCAAAAATAAGGTACAAGAATAATGATATTTTAGGAAAAATCGAAAGAATTTTGTTGAATTTTCCTTTGAGATACTTAGTGAATTTATATTAATAGATGAAAGAGTTTGAAGCCCTGGAACAAAGCTTGTATTCTTCAACTATCAAGGATAATAAGAACCTTTTCTTACAAAAGTAAAAGGACTTCAAAGATGTGAGAGTAAATAGACAAAGAAGATTTTAGAATATTTTACTTTTTTCCATTAAGAATTGTACTTCAAATGGCAATTAAATGCTCAGTTTGATCCCTTCTTTTACTTATTTTAAAGGTTCACTGCTGCATCTACTTCATATCTGGACCAAGATTGAAAACAGTGGATATTCTGCATTTAAGTCAGCTTCAAAAATATGTCAACGTAATTCCAGTCCTAGCGAAGGTAAACAAACAAACGATAAAGATTATACTTTATATTTTGAGCTCTCTTTTGAACTGCTCTAGGGTGACACGATGACTCATAGCGAAGCTATTGAACTCAAGAAATAAATCCTCGAAATGTGCTCAGAAAATAGCATCACTCTTTTCGATTTTAACAAAGTTGCATCTTCCAGCAAGGAGTGCTTGAATTTACTTTCTAATGGAGTAAATGGCAGCTGCCCTCCATTTCTCATTGTCGCTGGAGACTAACAACTGGAAGACAGCCTCAATCACGTTTATTTCGGGAGGTGACAATACCAAAGTAGATTTAGTTTTGTACTTTTTTTTGAAATTTTTTTATTTAAAAATATTCAGGAAATACGAATGGGGAACATGTGTCATTGCGAATCCATCTCACTGTGATTTTAATCTTCTTTACAATCTTCTACTAGGATTAGCATGCATACCCTTGAGATACTCTGCTGATGTGGTCTATGAAAAGTACATATAATCAAAAGAACAAAAATCTATTGATATTGCAGCACGAAAAGATAAAGCAAAAACAAAGCGAATATTCGGAGGAGTCGTAGTCGCTGCTTTAGTTGTTTTAGGTGTCTCTGCTTGGAGAAAGAAATGAAGAGGAGAATGTTTATTATGTGTTTTAGATTATTTCACAATGTAATTTTGAATTAAAGTTAGAATAATAATTTTTTTTTGAATACAAAACACAATTAAAAACAAGGAAATTTCATGAAAAACCGATTTCTTGCAAATTAATACAACTTTCAAGGTTATTTCTTAGCAGATTTAGTCGTATTGTTGTTACTATTACTCCCAACTTTGAGATATTTCTCTTATGCTTTTTAGTAATCTCCTTTGTAAATTAGCTTAAATCCACCAGTGTCAACTGCTTTTTTGTTGTGTTTCTTTGCTTAAGCATAATCCACTACAACCTTCACAGTATCTTCTAACGCTCTCTATACAAGATCCTTAGTAATCGATGTTGAGTAATCCATCGATGGTGAGCTATTAATCTCAATCAGCCATGGTTTATAATTACTATCAATCATAAAATCATATCCCACAAATTCCATGGAATTTTTCCTTGCACATACTTGATCTTAACAGCATCGCAATGATTATATCACTATTGCTTTCATTCTAGGGAGTATTTCTTCATTGAAAACATCTCTACCTTCTACTTCTTTGAGATATTCTACAAACTGATCTTGACGGATCATGAGATCATCTTTGTCTTGATACCCTTCTTTGTTGAACTTCTGAACGACGTTGTTCGTCAAATGGACGAATCTATTGAAAAATTATCAAGAAAATAATTATTTTATTATCAAAAAAATGCATTTTATCTTATTATCACTAATAAATAACATACCGATTGTTTAAATCATCAATGTTGTGGTCAACTGAACAAAGTCTCAAGTAACATTCATCATAAAACCATATTCGAGGCGGACAGAAATCTTGAATTATCACCCATTATCGCATGTCAAATTTCTAAGATAACAACAAAAATTAGAATAAAAGAGAAGAAATTGCAATAACAAAAAGTTACTTTATTGTTAATTAGAAGTGGATTTTCGATGTATTTCTGCACCACAAACTATGTCTCTTTGCCAACAACATAATCCATGATTTTATCTAGATTATTGAAACATCTGATTCCTCTTCCTCGAGATAAAAAATTTGGCTTTACAATCCAAATATTTCTGTAGCCATTCAGTTGATTCTATGGATCACTTGCCATGGATTTCTCTAATGTCTGATTGCATAACTCCAGTAGTTCTGCATTTTTTGATATTTTTTTAGGCTGAGGATGAAGATGGCCATGCTGGTGGTTCTCATTAAGTAACTCAGATTAATTAGTACTATGTTGAACATGGCTATTATTTCCTTTAGCTGATGATTTCCTTTTATTATGGCTATTATTATTATTGTTGTTATTTTTGATCTAACAATTAGGATGATTTCTAAGTCTTTCTAGATACATTTCCAGTTTTCTTGGCTCAATCTGAAATTCATCTTTGCATATTATCTCCCATTCTTCAGGACTCACACAAGGTAGCATCTCCTAATTCTAAGAAATTCCCACATAACCAAAACAAACAAATTCATATAAAAGAACATTTTTTTCTTCTTCTTGAAATCCACCCGAATAGTGATCTCTTACAAATATGAAATCAATTTGCTCATAAAAATCAATTGACTTTCGAGCAACGATCTCATTGCAGAGCCTAATTTTCAGCTCTGTCTTTTCATCCACACTCTCATGATGATCCACTCGTATCTTCAGCATTTCCCTGAACTTATGTAGCTAACTTTCTGCCTTTTCAAAACAAAACAAAAGACATCATTTCTCTTACAAATAAATCTTAATTCTCCTTGATCTTGAATTACCTTTGTGGCTTTGAAATTCTCAATGAAATCTTCAAATTCCTGTAAATCAGCAAGATCAAAGCACCTTGGGAAGAACTCATAGCAGTCAATATTATCAGAATAGATCAGCGTACGTAAGTTCCTAGCCAAACCGTATTTGCTTGTGAAAACTAAGTTATTATCGAAATGATTCACAACCTAAAACTCCTAGATATTGTCGTAATCCACATCTTGCACCTTAAAACAAAGGAGAAAATAAACAGAATGTCATCACCAAAGCCAATAGAATCCCAAGCCAATAGACTTCCTATCTTCTCAGCTATTCAAAAATCTCAATTTCCATACCTTGCAAGTCCATTTGAAATCAAAGCATGGTGAGAAATAATCTGGATTTTCCGCCCATCCCCTATCAACCAGCGCTCTCCTAAGATCATGATACCCTCCTTTAATAATAAACACCTTCGTTTTCGCGTCTAATTTATTATATTTTTTCCATTTAGCTAAATCAGTCTATTAATAATTATTTGATCCACCACCACCTCCTCCACTAGGTTTATTATTTTTAACAGGTGAATCCTCATCACTAGAATGTTCCGATTCATCTTTAATCTTAGCATTACTTGCTGCTTTTTTTTCATTTAATTAACTTAATCTCTTACGTACGTCATAATTTATCGAACGCAACTACACAGAATGCGAGAAGTTAAACCTATTTTTAAAAATCCAAAACACAAATAAGGATGCCAAGATAATTACAAAATTGTTCCTATTTTAAAGCATACCTCTCCCTATATTTGTATTTCCCTTTAGTACTCATGAACTTCTTCACTTTTGCTATAATTCCTAAGGTATTCTTCCCGAATTAAGCGATGTGCTTAGTCTGTAACAATTCAACCAAAAAAATAAGAATAATCAAACTTTTTAATCCAAATCGAGATTAGTTTTTAATCCTTACACCTAAAGCTTAACTCGGACTCAACGAAGCAAATGTCTTGATAGGTTTCTTCGCTGCAAGATTCGCAAAATACCCATCTTTTTTCCCAATAATATGCAACAATTATCCTAAATTAAACCTGAAAAATCTAATACATTATTTTTTCTCGCTATCATCTGCAACAGATTCCAGAAGTGATTAACCAGGGTTATTGTTGGTAGGTGCAACTACTTTACTATTCTGAGTGGTTTAATTCGAAGGGTTTTCTAGATTTTAGGTGTTACTAGCATTACCAGGATCATTAGGAGTATTATTTGCGTTGCTATTGACAAAATTTATATCTCCTTATTGTTATGTCCTAGATAATGCCTCATCATTGCTCTTATCTCTTACATTATTGGGCTACTTCTACCTCACAACCACTGCATCTTTCGACATTGGTCTCATAGATTAAATTTATCGATCTTATCTTGGATGGATCCTTGGAAGTTTTGCTTATTTGATATTTTTCCTGTCCGTTTAGTTCACTAATAAAGTCTAACTGTAGGGGTTATTTGGGTTACTACCTCCACAACTGTACAAGTTAGAGCTGTTACCAGACGAAAGAGTATTACCTAGTTTAGTTGTTGTGTTGCTGTTAGGGTTGTTGCTAGAAGTGGTGGCTTTGATGATTTGAAGTTATATTTGTTATTGCGATTTAGGTGTGCTCGAGCGGAATTATTCTGAAGAAATTAAACCTTAGGGTATTGGAAGTTATGGTTGTATTAGTGAATCAGAATGGGTGTTCTGTTGTGGAGGTGGTGCATTGAATAACCCACTAGGATTCTATGAGAAATCGGAGTTCACGAAATAGCTATTACGAAGAATTTAACTTCCTTAAACACTAGGTATCATGAATATCTAATGGTTTGATTACTGCTGCTGCTGTTGTTGTGGTTGTAATTGCTGAGAAATCATGATTTAATGGGGATATGGATAAGAATTACTATTATTTGTTGGGGTTTGCTATTGCTGTTGAATCTACAGCTAATTATTATTATTCCCTGCAATAATTCGATTTATTGGATTATTAGGATGCTGAGGTGTGAAGAGCAAAGGATCTAATTGATATTACGCGAATCTAGTCAATTATTGGGTTTGTATTTCTGTCAGATTTCGATTAACAGATTACTATTACTATTATTATCCTCTTTCAGTATTCTCTTTACCTTACTATTACTATTGCTAATCCTATCTTTTAGATACTCTTTTACTTAGATTTTTCTTTCCAAATCGTTTCATCAAACCACTCGAGTTTTCAAGTAGATTACTTGCGTTCATGTTAGTACTATTATTGCTGATTACTATGGTTTACTACGGCGATCGAAGGGACTATTACAATTACATCTATTGCTGTTATTGTAACTGTAATTACTACAGTCTAATTCGATTTGCTGGGTCACATAGACTCATAGACTTACCTTTGATATCGATAGCCATTTTTAGTTGAAAAGTAACTCAATAGGATTGTAAAACGTTATTTGGTCCAACAGAGGAGATGGTACTTTTCACACAGCTGTGAAGTCTTTAGCTTTTTTAAAATAAGCGGATAAAACAACAGTGCAGTTCAAAGAATTCAGACTTAAACCCCCTTTGTTTAGGTTCTTTGTTTTTTACCTATTTGCTTTTAAATTATTTTTTGTTTTGAGATTTCAATTTAGATGAAGAGCAATACAAATAGATTTCTTTTTCGTTGCTTCTCTCTCTCTCTCTTTTCTCTAATGTATTGCTTGTTCTTTTTTGTTCTGCTGTTTCAATGTGAAACGCCCTTACTCTTTTCAGAAAATCTTCACCAACGGACAACATTCAACCTTTAGAGAGATTCCGTTGATGTATTTTCCTAAAAACACTATTTTTTTTTGAAAAATTATAAAATTGTATTTTTTTCATATGAATGATTAAAGGCCTAATACAATCTTTCTTCTCAAATAAGAGATGATTTAGAGAAACTTTACTAGAAAAATATAAGATTTAAATTGATTTGAATTGATCAATTTGTATCTTATGACATACACACAACAAAGTTAAAAAATAATAAAGAGGGGAGGGGGGGGGGGGGAATGATTAATTAATTTGTGTTTTGTTAAATAATGCAGGTCGCTTAATTTGTTAAGCTAAAAACAAGAGTCAAAACATAAACAAGGAAGAACTTGATTTGGTTTAAGTTAATTTATCTATGTTTTCTTTATTATTTTTGCTTTTTTCTTTATTTTCGCGAAGATTCTTAGTTTTACATAACAACCAAACTGCAGTTGAAAACAAATGAATTATACATAGATCTTAGATTCAATTCTTGAATCTCCTTACTACGTCAGAACGGAGAGGTAGCTTAAAAGAGCAAGCGAGTCCATACAGCAATCTTATGCTGCAGCTAAGATTTACTACAAGGAGAAAGCATCCACACATGAGTACAATAATTATGGAGCGAGATAATGGGGAGCACTTGGATTCCTGATATCTTCAGCAGCGGTTTACCCTATGGAAAGAATGAAAGTCCTTCAACAAGTTGATATTCTCCCAGAAATCCGCAATGAGAAAGGTTAATACCCATTTTAAGATAATTTCAAAGCATACATTGAAACACATAAGGAAGAAAACCGTGGGTTTTCACTTTTCCGTGGATTTGGAACAAAATTCATGAAGTTCTTAGTGAAGGAAACAGCAATATTTAGTCTGTCTGATTATATCCGTGAGAATCTCTAGCAATTCAATGAGAAGACCCAACCCATGAGCTATTTTATCAACAGCGTAATTGGTGGGTGTGTAGCTGGTGCAACGATTGAATTACTTGTGTATCCCTTGGAAGTCGCTAAAACTAGACTAATCTGTGATGCTGGTCCACCTGATAGCAGAGTATATTCTTCAATTTGGAGTACACTCACTAAGGACTCGAAGTTTTCCATTAGATAAGTCTACAACGGTGCGTTCTTCTCACTCATTGGTGCAGCAGTTTATAGAGGAATTCAACTTGGAATATACGAGAGTGCACTTTATCTTGGGTTAGAAAACAAATCGCCTCTATTGTAAATTCCCGTCGCTGTGTTTGCTACTATGTTTGCGTAGAAGGTAACCTTCCCGTTCGACATGATCAGACGACTTCTAATGGTGTAGAATACTCCGTTTGAAGTTACATCTGCGGATGTCCATACGATTATCAAGAGAATGAAACACCCACAAAGATAGAAGGATCTAACTCGTGGATGGAACATGTAGTTCTACAGTTCATTGACAACGGGGTTACTGCTATTCTCGTATAGAGCAATCACAGATTCTGCGATATTTGCAGTGAAGGCGGGACTTTCAGCAATGGAATGAAGGAAGAAGAAAGAAATCAAGAAGAAGAAGAATACAGATAAACAAAACCACAAAGATTTCAAAAAAAAACATAAAGGACATTGAGGGAGAACATATGTGTATGTGTGTGCATGGTGCGTGTGTGTGGTTGCTTTGTTGTTATGATATAAATTAACAGTTTATTCTTGGATTTCTTTATTTCTTATGATTTTTCGTGTCTTCTTCCCATCATACAATCAATAAAGCAGCAGCTTAACCCTTGTAGAATCTGATTTCGCTATGGTATTCAATATCTTCTTGGCTGAGGCATCAATCGGTCTATTTTCAGAAATGTAAACCAAAACAGAAGTTAAAACAATAATATTCTATTATCCTCATTTATTGCTGTTGTCTACTTAGCTAGCAGCAGTGTTATTGATGCTCGAAGGTACTTAAGTGAGTTCTTGAGGATCTAGGAGCTATTCTTCGAAAGCGTTCTTTGAAATCAGAGCAATATTGCGAAAAATGAATGATGTAAATTTTAAGAATACAAAACGACTAAAATATTTATTTTTCTTTTGCTTACCCGCAATCAATAACCAACGAAATCAAATGGCTAGAAGCTTCTGATAATGCTGAGAGCTATTCATTGTGAAATTTGTTTTCATAAGAACTTATTTCTCTAGAAGAAGAAAAATATTGTTGAAATTGTGTGTGGTAAAAGGCTAAAAATGCTAAAAGGTTCTTGAATATACTTGAGTTGTATTTCAAGATGACTTAGACAAGAAGGTGTCATCTTTAGCAAGTCCTAGAGCGACTCAGGATAAAGGTTCTTCCTAAAGATGCAAAGCAGATTAAATGAAATACAAAGATAAGTAGTGTCATGCCATAAAATAAAGTAAACTTTTTACTAAAACGAAAGGCTTATGTCGACAAGAGGAAACAATCGAAGATCAAGTGTTTAATCGAGGACATCAGTGTCACAATCTCTGAATAAATATTCAGAATTATAACAATTATTGTAAAAAAATGCATGGAAATAATTTTAAGATTAAATTCAAAATCTTTCTCTTTTTTGATATTAGATGATATATCAAGTCTCACTTAACAGTTAATCCGAGAGCGTTAAGATTATGTGGCAGCTGAGCGATGATTGAGCTAAGTTTATGTGTTTATTCGGAGTCTAAAGTGTTGCTACAACGCAAAAAAAAGAAAAGTTAAAACTACAAAAATAGAGAAATACAACTAAGTAAATAAACTTTATGTGTTTTGCTTTCTTTTTGATACTTACTCGATTGCGAAGCTAAAGGTACTGAGATGCTAAGGTAGATACTTAAACTCCTCTGGAAGCAAGAATACTTAGTCATCATTCTCACACCTAAATTATCATACAAACACACATGAAAAAGTTGGTTTTTTATTTTTGGGAATGTTAAGTTAAGAAGATTAGGAAGGATGACTTGAAGCCCAGGTGGAGTTTGGATATCTATCTTGGGATATTCTTTAATTATCTCTGCCATTCCTCGAATTCGGGCTTAGTAATACCAGATAAGATGCTGATTTTGACTGTCTCTGATATGCCTACAAGACAAGTGAATATTTAAGGGAGTTTATTGGAAAATGGGATTGGTTTCTCGAGGATAGAAAAGCTGTTGGTACTTTAAATAAAAAGCAAATAAAATGATGATAGCCTAAAGAACTTTAAACTTACTTGAGATACAAGGCTATCTTGGAAAGCTTCAAGCCAGGAAGAGTTGTTAGCAGAGTCTGTTCAACAGCTGAGTTTATGGATCTGAGAAATGTTAAAAAACAAAAATATTTGATTGTTCGAGATGTATTTTTACTGGAAAACAAGTGTGAGTGAAGTTGGAAGAGCAGCAGTTGCAGCTGATAAAGCAGTTAAGGAATCGATTGCTACTTATGAAGATGCAAATATTAGTGTCAGAGAAGAAGCGACTGTGGATAAGCATGCTTTGATAAGTGTAATTGTGCTTTCTTGAGAAGTTGCTCTATTTGAGAATAAAATTGTCAAAATATCCATAATTTACAGAATATTATTAAATAATTTTCTACGGAATTGTTAGTTCAAGATGCTATAAGGAGCTAGCTGAAGATGCAATCAAAGTTGCAATGGCTTTTACACAGGGAGAATTTAGATTAAAAGGTAGATTTGCTGAGTGGTTCTTTTGATATTGTTAATGCCAGTTGCAAGGAAGGAATTGTTGAGAATATGCAAGCTCACGAAGGCTAGTATTGTTGTTAGATGGAAAAAGAATGGTTTTGGAGCTAGAATTCTTTTTGGCTTCATCTTCTGAGTTGAAACGAGCTCTGTTTGGAAAATAAAGAATTTGTAAAAGAGGGGGAAAGTGATATTAATCCGCTCTATTCAAATTTATGCAATCACAGAAATACCCAACTAACAACAATAAAAAATAAATTTACTGAAAATCAATCGACAGCGAATGCAGCCCAGAATACGAAGGAGCAAGTTCTGATATTTATGACTGAAGTAACATTTCATCTCCAATGTTTGCTCTAAATGTAGTCAAATTCAAAATACACATTGAATTAGTTTCATAACTTATTCTCATTTTCTTGCATCTATTTACCTGAATCTTACAACCAATTCAGTCACACTCTCTCTTGTGTTTCGTTCCTTTGCTAAAAACGACGCAATATATCCAGCATTCTCACGCCCAAACTCCCTTTAAAAAAATAAAATAAAACTTACATAATTATCCCTCCCCTCCTATTTTATTCATTTACTAATAGTCTATAAAAAGAGCACTGTAGTCTCGTTTCTTCCAAATCGATGTTTCCAAATCAGCAGAGCACTGCACGAATAAACTTTTTCCAAGAAAAAGAGTAAGCATAAAAAAATAGAGAAGATAAAGAAAAAAGAGAGAAGGGATTATTAATTTACTCTTTCCTCTTTTCTAACCATTTGGCTCTTCGTCTAATACCTTTCTAAAAACATCATCAATTTAGAATGAACGAATCATCTTAATATCTTCTTTCAATCTTGCCTTTTCTCTCCCCCTTTTATCCCTAAAATCTCTATTACTTATTTATAATTCTCAATGTTATGTGCGAGTATCTCCGTAGAATCATTATTCCTCGATTCTTCTTAAAGCAACAACAACCTCCCTTTAGCGCTATCATCATTGTTACTATTCTTCTGCTAATCATAATTCTTAATCTAATACACTGAGAAATCCCTCAGTTATTTCTAATTCTCATTCTTTTTCCTTTCTTCTTCTTTTTTCATAGCTAAAAGCTCGATTTTATATTTTTCTTTTTCCTAATTTGAGTCCTTTCGTCTGTGGATGTTCAGTTCCCATTCCGCTTCATGCATCTCCTATGCATCTGGAGTTAATGGTTCCTCAAAGATACACATGGAATTTCCAGTTGCACTGACATTCGTGGATTATCCATCAAAATGACATTTATTCTCATTGTTATTGTTAT